>Ga0207421_10005806_pt1 | contig 13670 bp, 16 predicted proteins | sample SodLakKL_010_SED_4_FD_187542 | JGI IMG/M metagenome (GOLD analysis project Ga0207421, IMG submission 187542) | Alkaline sediment microbial communities from Lake Tanatar, Kulunda Steppe, Russia - 8KL_010_SED (SPAdes) (version 2) | ecosystem: Environmental > Aquatic > Non-marine Saline and...
GTAACAGCTAATGATGCCTGGCATTATGAAAAGGGATATATGAGCTTAACCAAGCACCAGTCATTCATCTGGGATCGCGAGAAGGGCCTAAGAAATATACTGGTAACCACTATTTTGTAGGCTTTGAAATTTGAAAGCCTATTTTTTAATGATAGAAAGAGTAATAAGCTAGCCGGGATAACTCAATTGGCAGAGTAGGGCTTTTGTAATGCTCAAGTTGCCGGTTCAAGTCCGGCTCCTGGCTCCAACTGTGATACAAAACAACATTTAGACGATATAAGGTAGGTGATTGAAGTGGTAAAGGACAAAGAAAAATCAAGAACTATACCAGATACAGTCAAATATAAAGCTGCTGAAATGCTTGCTGATCCAACTATTAAAACAAAAAAAGAAATACACGAGTCTTTGCCAATATCCGAAGCCACCTTGTATTCTTGGTTGAAAGAGCAAGAGTTTATAGATATGGTTAACAATAAAGTTGATAAATATACCGATAGAGAGTTGCCCGAGGTTTGGTCGGCACTAGTGAAAGAAGCAAAATCAGGAAACACAAACGCTATTAAGCTATACTTTGAGATGAAGAATAAGTATAAAGACAGGAAAGAACTATCCGGGCCTGATGGTGGTGCTATACAAGTTGATGCAAAAAGCGAACTTAAAAAAGCAATTGATAGGATTGCCCGAAACCAAGAGAAATAAGATTATATCAGAATTAGATGATAGGATAGCATTAGAATTGTTGCACGATTGGGATTTCTGGGCAAGAGATAAACAACTACCTCCCGATACCGATTGGTATGTTTGGTTAATGCTAGCCGGCAGGGGTTTCGGGAAAACCAGAGCAGGAGCTGAGCAGGTGCGGAGATGGGTTAATCAGGGAGTCAAGAGAATGGCACTAGTAGCAGAAACTCCCGGTGATGCCAGAGATGTAATGATAGAAGGAGAAGCGGGGCTTCTTAATATATATCCTCCTAATGAGGGGCCTAATTATGAACCATCTAAAAGAAGGTTGACTTGGCCGAATGGTGCTACTGCTACTGTGTATTCAGGTGCCAACCCTGACCAACTGAGAGGACCTGAACACGAGAAGGCCTGGTGTGATGAATTAGCAGCTTGGGATTATCCACAGCAAACTTGGGACAACCTGCAAATGGGGTTAAGGCTTGGAAGTAATCCACAGGTAGTAGTAACAACAACACCTAGACCGATACCACTAATCAAGGGGTTAGTTAATCAGAACAATGTAGAGGTCGTGCAGGGTTCAACTTATGAGAATAGGGCTAACCTGCCAAAAACATTTTTTGAGAAAATAATTAACAGATATGAAGGTACAAGGGTAGGGAAACAAGAATTATATGCGGAACTATTAACGGATAATCCGGGTGCATTGTGGTCTTATGATTTGTTCAGATATAAAGAGGATGTACCCGATTTAAATAGAATTGTAGTAGCTATTGATCCAGCTGTAACATCTAATAGTGAGTCAGATGAAACAGGTATTATAGTAGCTGGCAAAGATAAAGCAGGACTGGCTTATATACTGGATGACTTCACTTGCAGAAAGTCACCTAATGAATGGACACAGATAGCTATAAGAGCCTACGATAAGTATGATGCAGATGCTATAGTAGCAGAGGTTAATCAAGGTGGGGATATGGTGGAGAGTATAATGCGTTCACAGGTAAAGAATATATCATATAAACAGGTTAGAGCCACGAGAGGTAAGGAGATAAGGGCTCAACCTGTATCTATGTTATATGAGCAAGGTAAGGTATATCACAAGAAAAATTTTAAGGTGTTGGAAGATCAGTTATGCAGTTGGTCGCCGGAGGATAAGGATAGCCCAGATAGATTAGATGCTTTAGTATGGGCGTTGACTGATTTGATGTTGAAAAACAAGTTTGAACTACTAATTTAGGCGGGGTAAATATGGGAATTAGATCATGGTTAGCACAAAAAATATCACCTGATCAAGAAGGGGGGAGAGTGACACAGTTTCCTCCGTGGAAATCCTCTTTTCCATCATTTCGGGAGTGGAGTACAGAGAAAGCAATTAACGAGGGGTTAAAAGAGTCAGTATGGATATATACATGTGTCAGGAAAATATCGGAGGCAGTATCCAGTATCCCATGGTATGTTCAGGAGAGGTCGGGGGATGAGTGGGAGCGTGATGAGAACCATCCGGTGGAGAAATTGCTTCGGAATCCAAATCCTAATCCTTTAATAACGGGGACTAATCTTTTGAAACTGGAGGTTAATCATCGGCATCTGGGCGGCAACGCTATCTGGCATAAGAACATACAGGGTGGTGCGCCGGTGGAATTGTGGCCGATTAAGCCGGACAGGATACATCCTAGAGCCAATCAAGACGGGACTATACAGGATTATGAATACCGGCCGGAGGGCAGTGCTGAGCGTATTATACTTCCGTTGGAGGAGATCATACATTTCCAGTTTGTCAATCCAAGTGATTTTTTGTGGGGCATGTCACCTTTACAGGCAGCGGCACGAGTTATTGATACTGATACCGAGGCTATCAAGCATAACAAGAAAATACTAGAAAACAGTGCAGTGTCTAGCGGCATCTTATCTTATGAACATGACCTGAAGCGTGAACAGTGGGAACGAGCTAAAGAAAGAGTGGCTGAGCAGGCACAAGATCCGGGCCAGCCGTGGGTATTAGGTAACAGCGTCAAGTGGGATGCCCTGACTATGTCAGCCGAGGACTTGCAGATATTGCAGCAGCGGCAGTTTTCAATGTATGAGATACATGCGGCATTTGATGTTGATCCTCTATTAACAGGTGCACCTGATACCGGAGGACGCCAGAACAAGACTGAGGCCAAAAGAGAGTTTTGGCAGGACAACATTATACCTTATATGGAAAGCCTGAAAGAAGGGCTTGAGAATAATTTGTTAGTACACTGGGATAACTCTCACTCCACATCCGAAGGTGAACACCAGTTGAGATTAGAATATGATATTGGAGATATCCCGGCCTTGAGAGAGGATTATACGGAAAAGGTTGAAAATGCTCAGCGGTTATACAATATGGGCATACCTGTTAATCAGATTAATGAGCGACTTGAACTAGGATTTGAGGATATACCTGGTGGCGATACACCACAGCAAATGCAAATGGCCGGGAATGAACCTTCCCAAACTAAGTATGATGAGGCCTTCAAAGAGATGCGCTGGAAAGACATTGAGGAAGATAGGCTGGAGTGGGAAGATAGAGTTGTAGAGGATATAGAGGAAATGTTTGCTGATGAGGCTGAGGTGGTAGTTGAGGCCATAGAAAGCACCACAGATGTAGAGGCTGTGACTGATGCTATAGCTGGTAGAGTAGATAACTGGCAGGTGCTTATTGAGGCCATGATGATACCAGCTATTGAGTATTTTGGCACGGAGGAACTGGAGAGAATACTGGAAAAAGGCAAAAGTGTGGGGCCGGGGAGCATCAAAGATTTTGACGCATATAATATTCGGATGCAGAACTGGCTGGAGGAACACACGGTTGAGCAAGCTAAATTGGTAACAGAAACCAGCCGAGCAAAAATTACCAAGTTGTTTCAGGAAGCTCAGCGGGAAGGTTGGGGGCAGGACAAGATAGGCCGTGAGATACGCAACACATACGGCGTGTGGACTGAGGAGGCTCCGGGCCGGGAGATATACCGTGCCAAGCGTATTGCCCGTACAGAGATGCAGATAGCACAAGGGAGAGCCGGCCATGAGAGTGCTTTGCAGGCTGAGGAAGAATATGGGTTTAAGATGGAGAAAGAATGGCTGGCTACAAGAGATGACCGGACACGGGATATACATTTAGACATGGACGGGGAAAACCAAAATTTGCGTGACAGTTACAGTAACGGGTTAATGCACCCGGGTGATCCGAGTGGGCCTCCAGGTGATGTCATTAACTGCAGATGTGTAGATGTACACGAGGTGGTCGACAATGAATAGGGGCGGTGGTAAGATGCAACGCAAAATAGTTAAACCCAAAAATTTGCAATTTAAAATCACAGAAGATGAAGATGGCACAGGATACATTGAAGGTTATGCTTCGGTGTTTGGCAACATTGACACGATGAACGAGGTGGTACAGGAGGGTGCTTTTGCTAAGACATTAGGGGAGAATTTGCAGGCCGGGAAAGTTAAGTTTGTAGACTTCCACAACAGTATGCGGTCTAGTGAGGACATATTAGGTGTGGTTGAAGAAGCTGAGGAAGATGAACACGGGCTTAAGTTTAAGGCGCGGCTTTCCAGCACTGATAGAGCGCAAAATGTGCGTACCAAAATTAAAGAAGGCATACTGGATGCTTTGAGCATAGGGTATGATGTGATACAGGATGAGGTTGAGGATAATATACGATATTTGAAAGAACTGAAATTATGGGAGATATCCGTAGTCAGTTGGGGTGCTAATCCTGAGGCTGGTGTAACCGGAGTCAAACAGGATTTCACAAAACAGCTTGAAGAAATAACCTGGCGGGCTAAGGAAGGCAGAGTGTTATCGAAGCGCAATTATCAAAAAGTTCAAGAGGCCAAGCAGGCCTTAGAGGCACTTCTGGAGTCGGCTGAGCCGGAGAATTCCACTCAGGAGGACGAGAAGTCGCCAGATAAATCTAATAATAAGTCGGGCAACCGCTTATTGGAAGAAGTTAAGCAAATGACAAATGATATAAAAAAAGAGAAGAAAATTAAAGAACTGCGAAAATTTGCCAAAACACTAAGGAGTGATTATAGTGGCAGAAGTTGACGAAATCCAAGAGTTGAAAAATGAAATTAAAGAGTTAATTGATCTGAAAAAAGAAGGGTTTACTGAGATACAGGATGAGGTAATACAAACTGGGAAAACTCTTAAGGATGTGCAGGATGATGTTGTGAAGTTAGAAGAAAAATTGGTGGAGAAAGAGGATGAGCTGGAAGAAGTCAAGGGCCAGCTGGCTCAAGAAGGCAGACTACCCAATGGTGATAAACTGGATGAGAAAGAGGATTTTGGCTTTGATTCTTTGGGTGAGTTCGTTGCTGTTGCAATGAGTAATTCGAAAAATAACCCACAGGATAAAAGGCTGAAAGATGTTGGTGAATATATGCAGAAAGAGCTGGCTACTGATCCGGCTTCCGCAGGTGGATTTGCTATTCCTGAAAGGTTTGGCGAAATGATAGACTTGTTTGAACCGCAGGGTGCTATTTTTAGGCCCCGGGCTACAGTTATACCTGCTGGAGATCCGCCCGAAGCCAAGATTAACTTCCCGGCTCTTAATCAAACTGGTGATAAAGGTGTATATGCAGGTGTAGAGGTTAGTTGGATAGAAGAAGGTGGCACCAAGCCGGAGACTGATTATGAGTACAGAGACATCTCTCTGGAGCCGCATGAAGTGGCTGCTCATATCCCGGTAACTGATAAGCTGCTGAGGAACGCTCCCGGTGTAGCTGGAACCATTAACCAGCTATTAACATGGGCGCTGCGGCAGGCTGAGGATGATGAGTTCATGACTGGCGATGGTGTTGGGAAACCTCTCGGTGTCTTGGGACATGACAGCACTATTACCGTTACTCGTGAAACCGCCGCTGAGGTAAATTATGCAGATATCGTGGACATGTATGCTAAAATAGTATTTGGTGGGGATTATGTATGGTCTGCTAATCAAACTGTACTTCCACAGCTGATGCAGATGACTGATGCAGCTGATAACCTAATCTGGCAGCCTAATGCCCGTGAAGGTTCTCCTGGCTCTGTATTGGGTGTACCCCTGCTGATGAACCAGAGACAGCCGACTCTTGATAGTGGTGATGGTGATATTGGATTATTTGATTTCCGCTATTATTATATCAAGGATGGAGTTGGCCCATTGATAGCCAGTTCGGAACATGTAGAATTCAAGAATAACAAAACACTGGTTAAGGCCTTTCTCAGCGTAGATGGTCAACCAGCCATTGATGATAAACTAGAATTGGAGGACGGCGAAAATGTAAGTCCTTTCGTTGTGCTTGCTGAAAAATAATAAGGAGTGATGTAAATGACTATTAGAGGACACGAAAATATAAGGGTTGATTACCTGACAGATGATGGTACTGAGCAGTATGATATGGATGAATACCGGGAAGCATGGGTGCTGGGATACGGTACAGATACTAATGATGATGTAGACATTAACGATGGTACCGGTGGCACTACCAAGCATACCATGACTTTGAGTGATGACGAGGTAGAAATATATGCATTACAGGCTACCGATCTGGACAATGATGAGATAGAGGTTGATACTGACCCTAATGCTCACGCAGTCATTATGCGGTTCAGAGCAAGATACCGCCCGGTAGATGTGGATAACCAACTGTTAGACTTTGAGATAGAAGGTGAATAATGATAGACAACCAACCGGCGGGTGTTAAGCCCGTCGGCCCTTCCTTTTCAAAACCGGAGGGGCCAAGACAGTATAAGTGTTTATCTTGTGGCAAGATATTAACAGCAGAGGAAATACAAGAGCATGGATGTGGTGATGACAGAGGAGAGATAGTATGAGAACAGTTGAGATTATTGAACAAGTAGAAAGCCGCATAACATCTCTGGAAGCAACCAAAGATTATCTGGAGATTGATGACACCACACAGGATGATATTTTAGGTGTGCTGATAGACGCAGCCAGCGATTATGTCAAGCATGCTACAGGGTTGGAGTTTGTGGAAACCACTTATAAAGAGGCAATAGATGGTAAAGGCAGAAAAGCGCTTACTCTGTCACAGTACCCTGTGATAAGTATTGCTTCGTTGGAGGTTAATGACCGGGTTATTGAGGAATATCACCAGTACGATTCGGGGGTTATCAAGCGTAAGTCAAACATTTTCCCGGAAGGTGACCTCAATGTAGAGATAGAGTATACAGCTGGGTATAAAGAAATTCCACAGGACTTGCAAAAAGCTGTCTGGAGCATGATTAACACTCAATTAGAGGGTAAAGGTTATGAGGGGTTAGAGAGATATTCTATCGGTGATGAGTCTATGACTTGGCGTACTGATAACTTGCCCCCTGAAACAGTGCAAACTATACAGAGTTATAAGTCGGTGATGTAAATGTATGGAGAAGTTGACACAGCAGCATTATGGAAAGTAACTACCACAACCAATGATTTGGGTGAAGAAGAAGAAGTTAAAGAAAAAGTTGACAGCTTTCCTTCACGAATATCAAGGTTGAGTGCTGAGAGGCGTTATGAATCCAGCCGTGAAACAGGAGTGGTTGAAGATAGATTATATGTAGATTATGACAAAGTGGATGCTGAAATTGAAAGAGCCGTTCACAAAATAGAGTACCCGGAAGAAAGTACTGGTAGTGAAAATGCAGATTACCCCGATGATGAAGAAAATATATTCAATATTGAATCCGTAAACAATGTAGATGATTTGGATAGGCGTTATCAGATTGACTTATTGAGGACTGATTAATATGAGTGAGGTCAGTGTAAGTTTCAATACAGATGAGGTTACAGATGAATACTCAAAGGCTGTAGAAGGTGCTGTCAAGACAGCTGCTATATTGGTGGAAGGAGCCGCCAAGCGCAATTGTCCCGTAGATACAGGACGCTTGAGGGGGAGTATCACCAACGAAGTTGTGGCTGGTAGAGACGGCATACTGGGCCGTGTGGGGAGCAATGTGGATTACTCACGCTTTGTGGAATTGGGAACTTCAAAGATGAGTCCACAACCTTATCTGAGGCCGGCACTGAGAAACAACCAGAGTAAGGTAGAGGCTATCATCCAGGGGGCGATTGAATGAATTATGCTTACAATACAATACTGGCTATTAATAGCCGTGTTAATGATAACAGCACAGAGAGTGTAGCCTTACAGGAAGCAACTAACAGTATAACTTTTGGTACTGCCTCCGAAGATGATGACTATATAACCTATCAAATAATAACCTCACAACACGAACAGACTTTTGGAAGTTATATAGAAAATTCGTTGATACAATTTGATATATTTTCTAGTAGTCAGACAACTTGTCTTGACTTAATGAGTAAATTAGAGGACGTATTTGATGACACAGACTTGTCAATAAGCGACTATGACCAGATAGAAGTTACACGCAACAATAGTAATTTTGTAGAGAGGGAGTCAGACACAGGTTTATATCATTATTATGTCGAGTATGATATTAGCGTAACTAAAAATAAGGAGTGATAACTGTGGCAACTGCAGGAAAAGGTGGTAAAGTAGAAGTAGGGGCGGACACGATAGGAGAATTAAACGACTGGACACTTGATGAAAATGTTGACCTTATGGAAGAAGCAGTATTTGGTGATGATCACCAGTCGCATACAGTTGGGCTAAAAGATACTTCTGGCTCTGCTAGTGGATACTTCGATGCTACTGATATTGATAAGATAGCACCGGGTACTGAAGCGGTTATAACATTATATATTGACGCTACTGTTAATTTTTCTGCTTCGGCTAAAATTAGCAATCGGTCAGTTAATACTAATGTTGATGGCCAAGCAGAAATAGATTTTGACTTTGAATTCCAAGAAGAGGGTACTTGGACAACCTCTTAAGGAGTTGATTAGATGGCTACTTCCGGACGGGTGGGGGCAATATATGCTCCCACTACAACTAACGGGGCGGTTAATACTACTACAACGACTGATACATTAACAACAGACGGTACAACTACAACATTTAATCTAGCAAATGATTTAATATTACAAGACAGTGAAACAGCAGATGACTTGGATATAGAATGGCAGAACGCGACTGTAGAATGGCAAAATGCTAATTACACTTGGGAAAGAGAAGATCAGAAGAAATATGCTATTAACTATATATTGGGAGTAATAGAATTTAGTGAGGCTCCCGCTTCTAGTGTCGGTAATTTTACTGTGACTTATGATTATGTAACAGAACTGGAACAGGTTGGAGGTTTCTTTGACTGGTCTTTTACTGAAGGCATTAACCTTGAAGAAAAAACAGAGTTTGGCGATGATCACATATCACACGAAGGCGTTTTGTCTGATTGGTCTGGTACTGCTGATAAGTATTGGAGTGTTGGCAGTAGGTTCCAAGATTGGTTAGGTAAAAAAGTTATAATAGGTTTTTATATCAATACTACAACAGGTGATCGCTTCGAGGGCTGGGGTAAAATAGGAAGCAAAAGCATAACCTGCCCACACGACACGCTAGTTGAAGAAAATATAGACTTTGAAGGACAGGGCTTTTTAGAGCCCAAATCTTAAGGTGGTGAAATTATGGCAACAGCAGGAAAAGTAGGAGCCGTATATGCACCTACTACAACTAATGATAATATCGACACAACCAATACCACTGATACCTTTTCAGGCGATGGTACTACCACGACATTCCAACTAACTAATGAATATATATTTGTTGACAGTGAAACAGTAACAGTTGATAATGAAGATATTGGTTACACACTTAATTACATTACAGGCGAACTGGTATTTGACACAGCACCAGCATCGGGTACAAACAATATAACAGTCAACTATGATTACACAACTATTGAGCAGGTGGCAGGTTTTTTTGACTGGACTTTTGATGAAGATGCAGGATTAGAGGAATCGCCAGAATTTCAGGATGAACACATGAGTCATGTGTCAACAATAGCAACTTGGTCTGGTAACGCCTCTAAATACTGGAGTGTTGACGATAGATTTGAAAACTGGGTAGGAGAATTAGTAGTAATGGCTTTTTATATCGATGACAGTGCAGGAACATCAATTAGATTTGAAGGTTGGGGCATAATAGGTAACAAGGATACTGACTGCCCGCACGACACATTAGTTGAGCAGACAATTGACTTTGAAGGTCAGGATTTCTTAGAATTTAGACAATAAAAAGGAGGATATATATGAACAAGATTGAGCATATCAGAGGCAAAAAGGTATCTTATGATTGGGGTAAAGATGAGAAGAAATTAACAGTAGCACCCAAAACTAATGGCGAATTAATAGACCTTATGGAAGATTTTCAGAAAGAGTGGGATGATGCTGTTGATGTGCAGGTAGAAGAAGAAACTTTTATTGATATAATAAGACAAAAGCCTGCTTATTTCCTTGATGAAATGGTAGAAGAAGAATTCAGCCAAGATGATTTTTTGAATGGATACCCTAATGATATATACAACTTATTTCAGGTGTTCAAAGAGGTAAATTTTACCTTCCTGAGTCGCTTGAAAATGGGGGGATCGAAGGTACTGGAGATGCTAGCGCCGAAGTCCTAGAACCGCATGAGGACATAGTAGAGGTTATAGAGTTTTTGTCCAGCCAGCATGCTCAGTTTACTGCTGAATACTGCCTTAATGTTATGAGCCGTCCTCAGCTTTTGATATGGTATGAGAAGGCTATTAAAAGGAAGTATAACGAGCAGATATCTGTTGCTCAAGTTCAGTGGTCGCAGACATCTAATTTGCTGGCTGCCTCCTATAACACAGCGATGGGCAATAAGAAACGCCATAAGCCTCAAGACTTTATGCCGGAATTCGAGCAATTTGATGAGGTTCACACGGAAAAAGAAACCAAAATAGCCAAAGCAAAGAAGTTAGGTTTGAAGGTACCAGAGAAAAGACAGATGAAGGCAGGTGATTAAATGCCTACTCTTGGTGAAGCAGTAGTTAATATAACTGCTAAAGATAAAGATCTCCAACAAGGCTTGCGTGATGCTGAGCGTCAAACTGAGCGGTTTTCTAAGAAAGCTAAACGCAGTTTAGATAAGGTAGATCAGGGCCTCACTAATATAGGGAACTCTGCAAAAAGAATAGCTAAAATAGGTGGCATATCTTTTGGTGCATTAACTGCTGCTATAACTACCAGCCTAAAAGCAACAACTGACCACGAAAACGCTATGGTAAAACTTAACTCTGCAATAGCGGGTACGGGGAAAGCAATAGATGCGGCAGGGCTTGAAGAACACGCTGAACACTTGCAGGATATATCTATGTTCTCTAATGAGGCCAATATAGAAGCAATGGCCATGCTTACTACTTTTCAGTTGACAGAAAAAGAGATAAGAAACTTAATTCCACGAGTGCAAAATATAGCATCCATGTATGGTATGGATTTGGTTCAAGCCGCCCAACAGGTAGGGCGTGCATTGACAATGGGTGCTGGTGCGTTGAGTAGATATGGCATAACAATGAGCGAAGCAGAAAACGAAGCCTTTAATATGGCTGACCAGCAAGAAAAAGTTAATCTGCTTATGGAGATATTTGACAAGAACACAGGCCCAGCAGCGGCAAGAATGGCCAACACTTTATCTGGTCGCTGGCGGCAGATGATTAATGTTTTAGACGATTTACGTAAAGAGTTTGGCCGGCTGTTTACTGATGATGCTAAGAATGCGCTAGAAACTATACAAGCAATTCTCCGTACTGTTATTGATAGAGTGACCGGACTTGACGATGAAACTAAAGAGGCTGTTAAGCGTTGGATATTATTAGCAGGAGCCTTTACGGGTGCTGTTACAGCAGGTGCATTATTGGTAGTAGCACTAACATTAATAGGCAAAACAATAGTTTATACAATAGGTTTATTGAGTTTATTTACTTCCCCAATATTTTTGATTATAGCAGCACTCGGGTTGTTGGCAGCAGCGTGGAAAGAAAATTGGGGCGGCATACAAGATATAACCGAAAAAACTTATGATGAGCATATTAAGCCAACAGTAAATGATATAATAGACAAACTAGGAGAGTTTACCGACTGGTTTAAGGAGACAGATGCCTATGAAATAATAACTAACTGGTGGCAGGAAGTACAGGATGTATGGCAAGATGAGGACTTAACACTTGGCGCAAAAACAATTAGAATAGCAGGATTAACTGTACAAGCCCTTACAGAGACTGGCAGAGGCACAGTAGAAGGTGTTAGTAGACTAAGAGACACAGTACAGGGTCTAACAACAGCTCTTGACCAGATGACATTTGAAGAAGGTGAGGGCTGGGGTGATACTTGGGAGCGCTTGAAAGACCTTATACCTGAGGATATGAAAGACCTGGTAAGCGAGATATTTGAGTTAGGTGTTGTCCTTTCTGAATTACTACAGGAAGGTTTCTTGTTAGGGCTAGACTTAGTTGACTTGCTACTTTCAGCAATAAATGCAGCTGTCCGTGGTGTATGGAATCACTACAAACAAAAAGGTATAGAGTTAGGTCAAGCTATTGAGGCGGGTATAAGAGAATGGTTACCGGAAAGTGTAGGAGATTTTATTTTTGGTGAAGAATTACTTTTTGGCGAGCCAGATGAAGCTCATGGAGAGTCTGATTTTGAATTAACTGAGCAAGAGAAAAAAGATATAGCATTTATGGTCAGACATGAAGCAGGCACTCAATCATTATCAGGGCAAGTTGCTGTTGCAGAAGTTATTCTGAACAGGCTACAACATCCAGATTTTCCTGATACAGTAAAAGGTGTTTTATCAGCAGAGAAACAATTTGAACCATTTGCAAGGCTTTTTGATGATAATTGGGAGGCCTGGGAGAGAGCAAGAGATGAGGCAGAAAATTTAAGTGAACAAATGGCAGCAGTAGAAGAAGCACTGCATACCAATCTTACAAGTGGGGCTTTGTATTTTCTGAATAAAGATATTGTGCAAGAAAGAATAGAGAGAGGCATGGCCTCTACACATCCATTAGCACCCGGCGGAACCGGCACTGAAACCATAACAATAGAAGATCATACTTTTGGTTATCAAGCAGGAGGCATGACTAATGGTAATCGGTCAAGTGTAGCTGGAGTAGTACATGGCGGTGAATGGGTAATGCCAGCGTGGATGGTGCAGAGCTTCCCGGGATTAGCTGCTATGTTAGAAGGTATGCGACAGGGCAAAGGTTATAAAGATGGTGGACAAGTACCCGGCCTTGCAGGGGCGCAAGATGCTTTAGAGGAAGCCGAATTAGAAGCAGGTACTTTTGGTGCCATACGCACTGTGCTAGGTAACATTTTAGAAGGCATGTTAGATGTTGCTAGAGAACAATTTGAGGACAACGAAATGTATCAAGCGATTGAAAGATTTGTTGAAGATGTACAAACACAGTTAGATGATATACAGGGAGAAGAAGATATAGAGGAAGCCGGGGATGGCGAGGAAACAGCTGAACGATTTGAAAATTTAAGGCGGGCAGCCACCACGCTTAAAGATACCTTCCTGCGGCAAAACTCAGTAGCACAAGGCTTGGCCACTATGTTGAGTGGTAATTTACTTGGAGGATTTTTGCAGATAATACAGGAGTCTGCTGTGTTTGGTAGTTTAATGCAAACACTTAATCCTCTATTCCAGCAGTTGGCTAATATTTTTGGTATAGTATTGTTGCCTGTACTCAAGATACTAACTCCTCTTTTTGAGGCGGTAGCCAATGTATTAGAGTGGGTAGCAGAAACATTAATAAAAATATGGAACGGTATTGTTGATGCATTAGATGTAATAATATTTTGGAAAAGCCTTCAGCATTGGAAAGCCAGCCTTGATGATTTAACTGAAACAACTGATGAGCTTGCTGATTCTACCAGAGAAGCTGTTACTGAGATGCGCAATGTGCCGCATGGTTTAAAAATAGCTGAAATGGCATTTATGGCGGCAGAGCCTAAAGAACCAACGGCAGCAGATAAACTTAGAGAAGTTTGGGATCGTGATAAGATTTTTAGGGAAGGCACTAC
>Ga0207421_10005807_pt1 | contig 13669 bp, 9 predicted proteins | sample SodLakKL_010_SED_4_FD_187542 | JGI IMG/M metagenome (GOLD analysis project Ga0207421, IMG submission 187542) | Alkaline sediment microbial communities from Lake Tanatar, Kulunda Steppe, Russia - 8KL_010_SED (SPAdes) (version 2) | ecosystem: Environmental > Aquatic > Non-marine Saline and...
GAATGCAACTCTATATTCAAAGTCTTTATATTATGAAAAATTACAAATATATGATATAATTATAAAGCATATCTAATTACTACCTTTTAATATTAAGCTATTATTGTTATAATTAATTCTATTAAAATTGAGAGCGTTTCCTGAAAGTGGAGGTTTTATATATGTTAAATTTTAAAGCAGACCTGCATATACATAGTATTGCCAGTGGCCACGCCTATTCTTCTATTACTGAATTAGCCCGGGCTGCTGCAGACAAAAAATATGAGCTAATAGCAATTACTGACCATGGACCAGAAATGCCAGGCAGCTGCCATAGCTATCATTTTGGAAATTTAAAAGCCCTGCCAGCAGAAATTCATGGTGTTAAAATCATTTCTGGAGTTGAAGCAAATATTGGCCCTGATGGCAGCCTGGATCTTGGCAGTAGATTCAGAAATCGACTTGACTTTATTACCGCTGGAATCCACGATGATGCCCTTTATGTCGGGGAATATCAGGAAGACTGCACCAGAGCTATCATCTCTGCAATTGAATCAGGGGAAGTTGATATGATAACCCATCCAGTCAGCAACTTTAACCCTGTTAATATTGAAGAAGTTGCAGCAGCAGCCAGCAGGCATCAGGTAATTTTAGAGATCAATGCCAGCTCATATTCAGAGGGCAGGAGTATTGAAAGAGGCAATCTTGAAAAGGATATTGAGCTTTGCAGACTGGCTATTGCTGATCCCAATCTGCTTTTAGCTCTAAATAGTGATGCCCATTATCATGATTGTATTGGCTATCTTGAACCTGCCATTGAAATTATTAATAAATCAGGCATCTCGCCTGATAGATTTATAAATTATTCAGCAGATAAATTTATTGATTATCTGAAAGGAGAATAATAATGCCAGATAATATTAGCAAAGAACTCCTTTATAAAACATTACATGAGAATGAATTAAATGGATTTGCTGTCCATAAACTAATTTACGGAAAAAATGATAAAGTCATAGACTATCTATATCTTGATATAAACAAAGCTTATGAGAAAATTACTGGCCTGGATGCCAGCCAGGTCATTAATCATAAAGTTACAGAAGTTTTTCCAGAGGCGACTAGAGAAGATACATTAATCGATACCTATGCAAAAGTTGTCAGAGATAATCAAAGCACAAGCTTTACCTGGCATTTCGAGCCCCTGGACAGCTGGTATAAGATCTCAGCCCATCCAGTCGAAGATAATAAGTTTATCACCATCTTCTTTGACATTACTGAGCAGAAAAAAGTAGAAGAAGATTTAAGATCAACCAAACAGCTTCTAGAACAGACCCAGGAGATAACAGGAATTGGCGGCTGGGAATATGATGTAATCAATGATGAAATTTACTGGACAGATGCTCTATTTGACCTTCATGGTTTTGAAAGAGATAGAGAAACCGGTTATATTGAGCGGAGTTTAAAATGCTATCCCCCTAAAGCCAGAAAAAAGGTTGATAAAGCTTTCAAAAAAGCTATAAATGGTAAACCCTATGATTTAGAAGTTCCCTTTATCAATGCCGATGGTGAAAGGATGTGGGTCCGAACAGTTGGCAAGCCAGTTATTGAAAATGGCGAAGTTGTAAAGGTTATTGGCAATCTGATTGATATCTCAGAGCAGAAAAAAAGAGAGCAGAAACTTAAATATATCTCCTATCATGACAATTTAACAGGTTTATATAATCGCCAGTATTTAGAAGAAGAGATAAAAAGAAAAGATACCGAGCGTCAGTTGCCAATTTCAATTATTATGGCTGATATTAATGGGCTTAAAATGATTAATGATTCCTATGGCCATGAATCAGGTGACCGACTACTTAAAAAAGCCACCAATATCCTGCAGAGTTCCGTCCGCCAGGAAGATCTGGTTGTCCGCTGGGCAGGGGATGAGTTTATTATCTTCTTAACCCAGACCGATGAAGATGAAGCCTGTAAGATCTATAATAGAATTAAATCTAACTGCAATGAATCAGCTGATGATAAGATTCCTGTCTCTCTAGGGATAGGAATGGCTGTTAAAAGAGACCCTGGCCAGGATATCTATGATGTTTTAAATAAAGCAGATGAAAGAATGTATAAGAATAAATTATCTGAAGGCCGGAGTGCAAAAAATCGGCTGGTCAAAAATCTTCTTAATAGCCTGGAGGCTAAGACAGCTGAAACTAAGGAACATAGCCAGCGAATGGTTAAATTAGCAACAGAATTTGGTAATAAACTAGAGCTTCAGGATAAAGATATCAAAGAGTTAAGCCTTGTCGCTTCACTCCATGATATTGGAATGATTAATATACCTGAAGAAATAATCAATAAACCTGATGATCTCAATAAAGAGGAATGGGAAGATATCAAAGAACATCCTGAGATAGGCTCCAGGATTGCTTCAGCCACTAAAGAATTTGCCCATATTGCTGAATATATAAAATCCCACCATGAATGGTGGGATGGTTCAGGCTACCCTGAAGGCCAGAAGGAAAAAAATATCCCTCTCCTTTCCAGGATGATTTCAATTATTGATGCATACGATGTTATGACAACTGGCCGGCCTTATCAAAAAGCCATCTCAAAAAAAGAAGCTATTGACGAACTAAAAGCCTGCGCCGGCAGCCAATTTGATCCAGAACTTGTCAGTGAATTTATAGAATTAATCATCAATGTTCCAGATATTTAATCTGCAACCTCTATTTTGTCAAATTCCTGCTTCCAGAGATCAAAGTAAATTATATCTTTTTTAATTAAGTCCCGGTTGCCACTTAAAAACTTGATCGCTTCTGTACTCTGTAGAGTGGCAACCATCATCGGAGTTGTATTTAAAATCCCATCCTGGCAGGGAGAAAATAATTCTGAGCCAGAGTCAAAATCAAACCAGCTACCAATCGACTCGCCTTTATCAGCAGCAACAAACTTAACCATACCAATAGCAGCAACGACTCCTCCATAAATCCAGGGTATTTTAAGTTTTCTGGCAATTTGATCAATATGATTCCTTGCTTCAGGATTATCACTACAGTCAATTATTAAATCAACATCCTCAGCCAGCTCTTCTCCATTTTTTAAGTTAAACCGGCTATCGTAGATTTCAATCTCAACCTCACTATTTATCTTTTCTAAATATTCTTTAGCTGCATGGACCTTAAGCTGAAAAACATCTGCATCCTCTTCAGTAAAAAGAAACTGGCGATGAAGGTTTGCCAGCTCAACCTGGTCACTATCAGCAATCCTCATAAAACCAATACCTGCTCTGGCCAGAATCTCAGCATTAACAGAGCCTAAAGCTCCACAACCGACAAGAAGGGCCCGGCCTGCTCCTAACTTTTTCTGTCCTTCACGACCTAAGCCTTCAAAAAGCTCCTGGGCAAGATAACGACTGCTTACCATTTTCCCAACCCCCTCCTTAAAATTATAAAACTGAATAGTTATCCACAATTATTGCGAACTTTTCTTAGTTATCCACAGGAAAAGTGGATAACTTGTTTATAAATATGCATAAATTCATACTTAGCACCGTTTTTTCTGAAAAAGGACCTGTTTATAGTCGTCTATTTTAATTATCTCCATTCCATAATTTCTGGCAACCCACTCCATTGTTTTCCTGTTATAAAAACCAACATGTGTTTCATCATATTTATACCACCAGCCTGAAAATTTTTCAGGCCCAGGATGAAAATGAGTCATAACTGCCAGATATGCTTCTGGCTTTAAAGCATCAACTAAAATTTCTATCTCTTTAGCAGGATCATGTAAATGCTCAAAAACTTCAGTCGAAGTTATCAGATCATATTTTTTGTTAAGTCTTTCTGGATAATGATAATAAAAGGGGTCATATAAGCTTACATCAATGCCATGTTCCCTTAAAAGTTCTGCCAGAACCGGTCCTGGCCCTGCTCCAAAATCCAGGGCAGTATCCACTCCGGCTAAAATATCCCGGAGGCCCCATCCAATAAAATCATGGAACATCTTCACATAACCTGGACTGCTAAAGCTATTATCATGCTCATCATAACGCTCAATCTCTTCCACTGGCTCAGGCAGTTCTTTTAATTCAATCATAATAAACCCACAATTTGAGCAATATAAATATTCATCTGGTTCTATCCGCTGAACTTCCTGGCTTCCACATAATCTACAGCTCATAAAATATACCTCCATAAAACTTTTATTTATTAATTAATACTTAGTTGTAAAATGAACTTGAACTAAAAAAATTTACTAATATAAAATGCAATATAATTTTTATTCCAGAACTTAAGGTCTACCTCCAGCAGCTTTAAGCTTTTGAATTTTTACAAAGACCCTAAATAAAGCCAGGCAGACAAAAGCTATAACCACTCCTATTACAGCTGCCCGCATGCCAATTACCAGGCTACCTGTCTGGTCGGCAATAAACCCGGTAAAGACTGCTCCTGCACTATAAATAGCTGTGTATAACGTCGAGAATAGCCCAAATCCTGTCCCCTGGTATTCTTTAGGCATAACTTTAAGCACATAAGAATTAATCACGGTATTATGGCTTTTAAAGGTTATCCCAAAAAGTATTAATGTAGCTATTACACCAATATGTCCAGGAGCTGTAGTCAGATAAAAGAATAAGCTAAAATTAAAGATATAAAAGACAAATAGTATCCTTTTGCTGCCAAATTTATCTGCAGCCCAGGCTACTGCCATTTTAGTAATTAAGCCACTTATTGCAACTATTGCAAATAATTGATTGGCATTACTAAAACTATAGCCTCCAAGGTTATGAAGAAAACTTGGTATAAATGATTCAAACCCTTTAATTGCAAAAGCTCCAAAGCCTCCAACTAAGGTCGACCAGATGATAAATCGATTGATTGCTGGCTCCTTGAGTATTGCTACTGTACCTTTAACTTTTGGCCAGACATCAGCCAGAGAAGCTGATTTTCCTGTTGCTCCACCCTGCTGCCTGCTTTCAGCATCCAGTAGATTATTCTTTTTTGCCAGCCAGATAAAGATTAGAGAAGCCAGTAAAGCCCCTGCTGCCATTATAAAAAATAATGCTGATATCGGCAGTCCTAGAGTTTCCCAGATAAGAACAACAAACAATGGAGCTACCAGACCTGAAATACCGCCAAAGGTTTCCAGTAATGCAGTTGAAACTGTTTCAAATCTATCCTGACCTAATATTACAGAATAAGAATACCCTGCTGTTACATACAACCCGGTTGATGCTCCCATTATAAAGCTGAATATTGCCATTGCCAGGAAATTCGGAGAAATCCCAACCAGTAATAATGAGCCAGACATTAAAATTCCAGTTCCGGCAATAACCTTTGGACAACCAAAGATATCAGCCAGTATCCCTGAAGGAAATCTGGCCAGAGCATAACCTAAATAAACCAGAGTTATAAGTAAGCCAGCCTCAGTCGAGCCAACTTCAAAGCTATTTTCTATTGGTGTAACCAGTGGAACATATATGTATTTAGTAATCCCCTGAAAGAAAAACAAAAATGAATTTGCAACAAATAATGCTATAACTTCTCTTTTTTCAAGTCCTTCCACAATCAGGCCTCCTAAGTTTTCAAAAATCTTTAATCAATTATAACATATCAAACCCAAACAAAAAACCAAAGGTTATATATTTATTTAATAGTGTAATTAGATAAAGGATTATCTCTATAGATAGAGAATTATCTATATATAAATAATTGAGGTGGCAAAACTTATGAAAAAGTATTATAAAGTAGCTATATTATTCTCAATTCTGCTAGTTCTCATGCTGGCAGTTTCAGGCTGCTCAATTATTAGCTTTAATCGGACTGGTCCTACTTCTAATATTTTATCTGGCGAAATAATTATCAGCCATAATTACCCTGCATCCAGGCTTGATGAGACCGAATATATTCTGCCAGCAACAGGTTCAGCCAGCTCATTGCAGAGATCATCTGACAAACTTCAAGAGGAAGTCAGTGAATTAATCATTGTTTTTAGAGAGGGAATTGATCAGGATAAAATCAGTTCAATCTTTAAAGAATATAATTTTATTAAAATAGATGATAAAGCATCTATCTATGCCTATCTTATTAAAACCCCTGACTATTCGATACAGGAAGCCATCAATTTAGCCAGTGAAATTGAAGAGGTTAAATATATTGAGCCCAATTATAGGGTTACTGCTCTAAACGAAAATATAGAAATCCCCCTGGATCCTGATTATGACAAACAGTGGAATCTAGGTCTAATTAGAATGCCTCAAGCCTGGAATAAAGCTAACAGCCGAGCTAGAATTAGAGTGGCTGTTCTTGATACAGGTGTTGATATTAATCACCCTGACCTGAGAGCAAATCTTGACACCAGTTATGCCTATAATTTTATTGATAATAACCGGGATGTCAGTGATGACCATTTTCAGGGCCACGGAACCCATGTAGCCGGGATTATTGCTGCCTGGAGAAATAGTCATGGAATAGCAGGTATCCTGGAAAATGTAGAAATTTTACCCTTAAAAGTATTAGAAGGAAGCGGTGGCGGTAGTTTCTGGAATATAGGCGAGGCTCTGCTCTATGCAGCTGGTATTGAAATAGAGGGAAGACCATTAAATCCCCGTCCAGTTGATATTATAAATCTCTCATTAGGTGGAACTGTTGATGATGAAACAAACCAGTATTTACATGAAATTATCAAGCAGGTAGCTTCCAGAGGAATAATAATGGTGGCAGCAAGTGGCAATAGAAATCAGGATTCACTATTATTTCCAGCAGCCTATCCTGAGGTCTTATCTGTCGGTTCTGTCCGCTTAAATAATACTAACCCTCCCACCAGAACAACAACATCAAATTATGGAACTGACCTTGATTTTGTAGCCCCTGGCCAGTCAATCTTCAGTACTATTCCAGGTGGAGGTTATGATTATCGCTCCGGTACATCTATGGCGGCTCCCCATCTCACTGGAGTTGTTGGCCTGTTGCTGGCTAATGATAACAGTTTAGATTTTGCTGAAATCAAAGCACGGCTTCAGAGGACTGGAATGAAAATAGAGGGCAGTTATTTTGGAGCAGAGACAGGTTATGGCCTGATCAATTCATTCTGGGCAATCCAGGATATAAGTCAGATCCAGGTTTTTATTGGCTCCAGAGAAAATACAGCATTTAATAAAAAAGCTGGAATCGATCTCCAGTTAAGAGATAATAATTATCTCATTGAAGATATTCCAGCCGGTAGCTATAGGGTGATGGCCTGGATAGATGTAACTAATAATGGTATTTTAAGTCCAGGAGATTATTATGCTGAAAGTCAATTGCTTGATTTCCATCCTGATAATAATTATAACCAGAATTTAATTCTTAAGGAATTCAGGAGTTTAGAAGATCTAGATTAATAGTTTTCTGGTTCAGGCTGATAAAACTCGATATTTTCAAAACCATAGTTTATGAATCTTAAACCTAATAGGCTCTTTCCTAAAAATCCTAAATTACTTTCAATTTTTTGAGCTCCATTATATAAAATAGATAAACTATCAAGAAAATTAGGGTTGCCATCATAACTGGCTATCCTGGCAATAATGCCATTTATAAGATTTTCCTGGCGGACTCTATGATCTAAAGGATATTCATCATAGAGGCCAGCTTTAAGATAGGCATCTGCTGCTTTTGAATCCATAAACCTTCTGCCACTGGCAGTTTCAACTTCAATCCCACCATAAAGATCTATTACATCAATAAAGTAACCTAAATTAATCTTTAAATAATCAGTATCTAAGTGACCATTAATTTCTCTGGCTATCTGTCTGGCAGCTTCAGCCTCCAAAAAGGTTCTTAATGGCAGATTATATAAATAAATTTGATCATCTTTTTCTAATAAGAACATTATAGTTGAAACAACTTCACCATCAAACTCTGAAACCTCCATTGCTTCATAAACAATTAAAAAGGCCTGCCCATTAACTCTAGTTGCCAGGATATCGGCAATCTCACCTGCACCGGCACCTAAATTAATACCTGTTTTCAGCTCAGTCCGACTGGAACCTAAAACAGGCTGACAACCAGCAAAGATTATTAGTAAAATAAGAACCGGGATTATGATCTTATTCATGATAGATTCACCTGCCCTTTAATCAATCACAGAAATTAAATTTCTATTTAGCTCCATTCCCATTACATCAAGGCCAACCTCTTCAATCTCACCAGTAAGATTATATGCTTTCCCATTGGTAAAATCAATAAAATCACTCTCGCCATAATAATCTCCAGGACTTACCCGGCCATCCTGATTTAAGTCAATCCAGGCAATAACCTGGTGCTGCCCGGCTGGTATATCTTCAAATGTAAAATGTCCACCTTTTAATTTAATTGATTTTTCTTTAACTATATCTATTATATCATCTTTTCTTTCTCCAATGATGATTCTTAGGTCCTTTATATTATTAACTGCCCAGTAACTATTGATTAAGCCATAACCATAGCGACTATCGAAATCTTCTCCAGACAGGCTAATAGCTGTTCTCTGCAAAATACTTCTTACATCCCGTGGAGGTATTCCATTTGCCAGCATTAGTCCAGCAACTCCTGTTACATGGGGGGCGGCCATGGAGGTTCCACTTCTAAAACCATAATTACCATCAGGCAAAAGACTATAAATAGAATTACCTGGGGCTACTAAATCTAAATTTCCTCCATAGCTGGAAAATGAACTCTTCGTTGGGGCTTCTAAACCGCCATAATCTATTGAACCAACAGCAATTACCTCGGAGTAATTGGCAGGATTGAAAATAAACCTGCTGCCACTATTCCCAGATGCTGCAACCATTAAAATATCTTTATCTGCAACTTCTTGAATAGCTTCATATAAATAGGTTGGGCTGGCAGTAGAACCAACTGAAAGATTAATGATATCAACTGGCTTATTAATTACATTTTCATCTAAAAGTCCAGCAGCATAGAGGATTCCCTTTGTTACATTCCAGATGTCTCCTTCTCCCTGATCATCTAAAATTTTAATTGGAACCAGTTCAACATCCCACATAACTCCAGCAATACCCTGCTGGTTATTAGTTGCTGCTCCAATAATTCCTGCTACATGGGTTCCATGACCCTGAAAGTCCATTACCTCCTGGTTATCATCTATTATATTATAACCTCCTGCTAAATCTATTTTCCCCTGCAGTTCAGGATGATTGTAATCGACACCGGTATCAAGTATCCCAATTCTGATTTTACTGGAGCCTGTAGTTTCTGTCCAGGCCTGTGGCAATCTGATTAATGGATAATTCCACTGCTCTGGATATTTCTCATCATTAGGAGTTTTAATATTTAGTGCTGAAAGTTCATAATTAGCTTCAATATACTCAATCCCTTTTAAATTAAATATAGAGGCATCTAAAACCCCAACCTCTGGCTGTCTGGCCAGAACTAAATCAAGCCTCTTAATCTGATCTATCTTTTCCAGTCCATTATTTATTAAGATTTCTTCTCGTTCAGCCTGACTTATACTTTTTGTAAACTTTATTATTATTTCATCTGAACTTGCTTTTGAAAGATTTGTTAAATCTATTAATTCAGCTGAATCTAGATCGACCCTGGATGCAGGAAAGTTATGTTTAATATCAATATATCCGTTGATAGATATTAAAGCATTACCAGCATCGTTATCGTCTGGATCAATTGCTATGTTCTCTTTTTTTAATGTGAATCTAATCTGAATTATATCAGTACTGGCATTAAAGATTTTTTTCTGCATTATATAGTCCTGATGCTCGACTTTAATCGAATAATTTTTACCTTCTATTAACTCTAAATCTCTAAATAGATAGTTTCCTGTAGTATCTGTATAACCCACTATTTCTCTATCATCTAATTCAAAGATAACTCTAGCTCCTGAAATCATTAAACCTGATTCTGAAACTACAGCAATATTTAAAGAAAGGTCAATTGTTGATTTTACAACATCTTTTTCCAGCTCTTCTTCCAGGAAAAAATCGCAAGCTGATACAGTCAGCAATAATAAAATTATAATGATAATGATTCCAGTAATTTTTAATTTATACATGTGATCTCTCCCATCTAATAAATAGAGAAAGGCTTCCGTCAATAATATATATGAAATTAACGGAAGCCTCAGTTTATTCAACTAGCTTATATCCTTTCAGTTTCTTAACATTTCAAGCAATCAGATTACATTTCATCAAATGTTCCAAGCCAAGGAAATTTTGGATATCCATCTTTAGTTAGTAACTCTGTAATTTTATGAACTAAATTGATTTCTTGCTCATCTGATGCAAAGAGAATTCTAGGCTGGTCACAACAGTTAACTCCCCAGGCATCTACTTTTAGATCAAAAGTCTTGTCATCGAAACGCCATACTCCATCAGTTTCATAGTATCCATCAGGATAGACTGCTGTAAATCTTAAATTAAAGTCATATCCTGCAAAAGGACTGTAGAATTTGTGTGGATACTGGTGTCTTAAAATGTCATTGGAGAATCTATCTCTTCCAAAAGACCAAGTTGCATTAGAGTAAACTACTGCATCTGAATCCAATAGTTCTGAGAGTAAGACTCCTCCTGTGAAGTTAAGGTCTATTGCATCAAGATCTCTTAAATCTAATAAGAAAGTGTAAACATTACCTTTAGTATTTTCAAGTCTTAATTCATACCAGGTAGACTCGACCAGATCCCAATCAGCAGTTAACATATAATCAAATTTCCATCTGTCAAAATACCATCTATCTTTTTCAGCAAATGTGGCTTCAAATTTTGCTCTTTCAGATAAGTCGGTTATTATTACATCGTGATCGCTTCTAATATCCTGATCAAATCCGACTCCATCATTGAAGAATACTGAAGTTTTTTCCTGGAATCTAATCTTGCCAAGATTATCGATAAATCCGGCAAACCTGATACCAGAACCATTCCAGACTTCTAGCTTAGTATTGGCTGTCCACATTACATCTTCAAGGATTGGAGTATTATTTGGCCAGACATGAACATCAGCAGACCAAATACGTGTTCCTAAAACATATCTATCTGTTCCTGGGTTTCTGTCGCCAACTTTAATATCTACATCTTTTAGATGTGTTGTTTCAAGAATTACATTGTAAAGTGTTTCGTTTAATTCGACGTCTTCTACTCTTAAATTATCACCTAATACTAATACATTTTTGTCTTTAGTATCACTAATAATTCTGCCTCCGATTAAAGTTCCTCTATGATTATAATCATAATCATGGATGCAGATTTCATCATCATAATAGTGTAATATACTGGTTGCAGTTGTTTCAGCGGCTATTCTCCGGATATTACCTGATCTAACTTTAATCTCTTTATTATTGACAACGGTCTTTCTGTCAATAACTGTGAAATCTCCCCAGAGATGAACTGTTTCATTAAAAGTGATATTTCCGAGCCAGACACTATCTGCTAAAGGAGCGCCACCGGAGATATACTTATTAGCAGGTGTAAAAATTTGGACATCTGCATAAAATGTTGGCCCATGGATAGTTAACCTATCAGCATTTTTCTTGCCAGCCTGTTCATCCACTGGTTTAGGAACATACTTTTCTTTAGTATCTAAAATACTTCTTATTGCATGTGTGTTACCATAACCAATACCAGACCAATAAGATGCACTACCCTGACTTTCTGCAGATAAATAATCTCCTGTATGCCAGCCAAAATGAACATCTGATCCTGAAAATACTGCGTCACCATAGATATGGCCACCATCATATGATCCAGCTGTTTTGCCATAATCTCTATAGTCAGTACCTACAAGAGTTAGTCCATTTCTTCCATATTCAGAGTGGATATCAACTAAACCATGGACATATAATATAGCCTTATCATAGTTGATTGCCCACCAGGCCATACCATCTTTATTATTGTTGATATCAGCATTGGTTAAAACTGGCTCTGCTTTAACATAAGCTTTATTAGAATGATTATTTTTATCTTCAGCAATAACTGCCCATTTCAATGATTTACCAACATACATACCAGCAAAATTACCTTCCCAGGTAATATCATTTAAAGTTGCACTGCTGGCAATATATAATATGCCATCTGGACCATTAACAACAACATCTTCTAATAATGCTGCATCATTTTCAATACCTAATCTACTATTAACTTCAGAATCAAGAATTGTTACATTGCTGACAAAAACTGATATATCATTGAATATTGATTCCATAATAACTAAGCCTTCAGCAGGTCTTGACTGATTCTGATACCAGTCAAAGACTGGAACATTAAATGTTACAGAATCAAATTCAATATTTGCGCCATCTATTAATACAGATTTGCTAAATTCTAAAGATTCCTGAGGAGTCCAGTTAGTCCTATTTCTATTAATACTACTAAAACTCCAGTTAATAACATTTTCCGAGCTACTAATATTACCGTCAAATACCATTGTATTATCTCCCTGGAAGACTAATGGCCCGCCATTAAGATAAATGGTATTACCATTAAGATCGAGCTCTTCTAAATGATAATTTACTCTAACTCTAACATCTAAATAAATATCATCTGTTAACATAATCGAACTTGCCTTCTGATTTAATGCCTGAATAAAATCATCGGCACTACCGGCTTCCATTGGAGGTGCAGCTGGTTCAGGGAGTGGTTCACCGTTATCATTATCATTGTCATTGTCATTATCTCCTGGAGTAGTATTATGATGCTGTAATTGTATATCTACACTTAAGGCATCAGTAACATTTAAGTGTGATGACTGTGATTCATAGCCTTCAGCAGTAACAGTAATTGTATATGGGCCTGCCTCAACATTTTCAAAAATTGCAATACCTTCTACAGCCTGTTTTTGAATACCATTGAGTTCAACCATTGCATCTTCTGGAGTTACATTAACTGTAACTGTATACAATGCAGCAGTTTCTGTATCCAAATCATCTGTGGTACTGGTAGCATTATCACAGGCTGTGACAGTAAAGATGAAGATTACCAGAAAGAATAATAAACCAAAAATCTTTAATCGTTTCATTTGCTATTCCCCCTTAAAGAGTTCTTGAATTGCCTGAACTACAAAATTAATATGAATTTTTTTAATCACCTCCCTTTTGAGATTATTAATATACAAGCTGGTATATATCTATACAGTTAAATTATACAATAATCAAATAGCTAATTAGTCATAAATCACTCATAACCCACTCTTATTTAACTCTTATTTCACTTAGATTGTATTTTCAAAAAATAGTTGTATTTTGATACTTATTACCAGGATATGACTGAGCATAAAAAAAGCCTGGCTAATTAAAGCCAGGCTTCCTTGATGTTTCAATATTTTATGCTGTTTTTATATTTTACTGGAGCGATTCAAATAACTCCAGATTTGTTTCTAGCATTGAACCTTTCATTAAGTCCCTCATAGCATCCTTATAATGGTCAACTGACACACCAGGTATCTTTTCTTCCTTTGCCATTTTAGCCAGCAAGACTGTATTCTGCATTCTGGCATCCTCTAAATCTTCCAGATAGACCCTGGTCACCTTAGCGTCATATTCAGTGGCTGCATCAGCGATATCTTCAACTGAAGTATCAGGCTCTTTGCCTAACCTGGTTGATAATGTCTGCCAGGTGGTATCATAATAGATCAGCTCGCCACCTTCTTTTAAATGACTGACCATTCCTCGAATGGCTTCATTTCTTTCCATTCCGATAACGATATCAGCTTGAGCT
>Ga0207421_10005808_pt1 | contig 13668 bp, 11 predicted proteins | sample SodLakKL_010_SED_4_FD_187542 | JGI IMG/M metagenome (GOLD analysis project Ga0207421, IMG submission 187542) | Alkaline sediment microbial communities from Lake Tanatar, Kulunda Steppe, Russia - 8KL_010_SED (SPAdes) (version 2) | ecosystem: Environmental > Aquatic > Non-marine Saline and...
TGAAAACTGGAAATTGCCGTGGCTGTCCCGCTCGGTCAGCAGGCCTTCCTGGAAAAAATCCGGCAGGACATTGAAAAGGTCGTCATCCCGCGTATTCCAAACGCTGAAAGTTCGGTTTTCCCGGGACATCCTGGCCATCTGGCGCAGATAATCCAGTTTGTCCTCCAGGGTCGGGAACCGGGAGTGGAAGTCCGTGTCGTGGGTGTTGTTGTAGTCCGCGATAATGGTGTTGAGTTTGATGATAAAGACCTGGATTTCATTGATGAACTCCAGAAGCCCCTCCGGTATGACGATAACGCCGTAGTTTTTCCCGACCGCGGCCCTGCGCACGATGCCGTCGCAGATGAGCCGGGACACCTGGCGCAGGGTCATGCCGTAGGCCGTGTAGTCGGTTATGCCCTCCTTCTTCGCCTTTTCGATACGCTCCTGGTCGATGTAGTCCGCCAGCTCCTCGCCTATCAGGGTGATGTTCGGATGCACCTGGAGTCCCACTTCCAGAGCCAGATGGGATGCCACGCGACCCATGACCTTGCAGATATGCCAGTACTTGACGTCCGAACTGCAGTCCGAGCAGAGGTTGTTCACATTGTGGGCAAAGGCCCTGGCCGCGGTATGAAACCCGAAAGAAACCGCGCAAAGAGAGTTTCCGTTGACATCCCGCACCTGGATGTCCCCGTCTATGGTTTTGGGAACGCCGATGACCTGGGTGCCTTCCCGATAGAGCTCCTGCGCAAGGAACGCGGCATTGGTGTTGGAATCGTCACCGCCGACGATCACCAGGGCGTCGAGTTCGAGAGCAAGGCAGGTATTTTTCGCCTTTTTCATCCTGGACGGAGAGTCGATCTTGGTCCGGCCCGTTTTGATCATGCCGAACCCCCCGAGGTTGCGGTAGGAATCGATTGTTTCGGATGTAATTTCAATGTAATTGCTTTCCAGGATGCCGTCGGGTCCCATTAAAAACCCGAACAGCCGGCTGTCCGGATTGGCGCGGTTCATCGCATCATAGAGCCCCGCAATGACGTTGTGCCCGCCGGGAGCCGGTCCGCCCGAAAAAACGATGCCGATATTCCGCCGTTTGTTGTGCCTTTGTTTGGCGTTTTCATCCGGGTTTTCGTCCCCGGTGATTTTCTGGACAACGTTTTGAATGATATCCGGAAGATGTTTTCTGGCTTCCGGGTGGGCATGGAATTCGAATTCGTCCGTGTTTTCAAGAATATGAAAGGGTTTCCGGAAAACGTCACACCGGGGCGGCCTGAAGGACAGGCGTTCTTTCAGTGCCCAGCTCGCATTGCTGGTTACTGACTCGACTTGATCGGTTTCAAGAAATTCTTCCATGGAACAAGTTTCGTCCGGGTCGTTTTTTTTTGTCATTTTTCCCTCGCATCAGTCGTACAACGCCTCCGTCGTACAATCGAAAGGTTGTCCGGTTCGGATGTGAAAAGATTTGCAAACGATAGTGGGTCATACGAACAATATTATGGAGGAGCGACGAGGTGTCAAGCAAAAGAGGCGGCGGCTTTGCAGATTGATTCTTGTCAGGGGGAAAAGCTGCCGTTATATTGATCGCAATATCGGGATGAAAAAGGAGGGGCAGGGACAGGAAATAAAAAAGGGCAAACCCGGACAGGCCGGACGGCGGGTTTCAAACGGTTGAAACAGGATTCCAATCAAAGGAGAAAGCAATGAAGAAGTGGAGATGTACCGTCTGCAATTATATCCACACCGGGGAAGAACCACCGGAAAAGTGTCCCGTGTGCGGCGCGGACAAAAGCAAGTTCGTAGCGATCAGCCCGGAGGAGGCCAGGCAGTATGAGGAGAAGCAAAAAAGCGGAAACGCCGGCGCGTCAGGCCCCAAAGCCACGGGAGGCGGGGAGAGTAAGCCCGGTGCTTCCCGGCCGGATCAGGCAGGGGCCGCACCCGCATCCGGTCTGCGGGATTTCATCGAGCAGCAGCTGATCGTTCACCATGCCCACCCGGTAACCGTTCATGTGCCGAATGGCGTGCTGCCCATCGTGGTGCTCTTCATGCTGATCGCCGCGGTTTTTGCTTCGGAAACCCTTGCCTGGTCGGCGTTTTACTTTACCCTCGTCGTGGTTGTCTCCATGCCCGTCGTCATGTACACAGGCTACAATGAGTGGCAGCGGAAGTACGGCGGGTCCAGGACCACCCTGTTTATGATCAAGATCATCGCTGCGGCCGTGGTCGCGGTGACTTCCCTGCTGGTCGTCGTATGGTATTTCATCAACCCGGATGTCATTTTTGCCGGGGCTGCCCGGCGCGGCAGTTTTCTGCTGCTGAACCTGATCATGCTGGGCGCAACGGGGGTGGCCGGATTTATCGGCGGAAAACTGGTTTTCAAGGATTAGCCGTGGCACCCGCAATCGCAATCACCTCCGCAGGCGGTGGTGCGGGCCATGGCCCGCACCACCTCGCGGGGGCTCGCCTCGCTGATGCCGTGAATCTTGAAATTCATGTAAAAACTGGCAAGGCTGCTGCTTGCAATTTGCGGGCATGTCAATAAATGACCAAAAAATTCAGGTATTTCTGATCGGTCCATCTGAATGGTCACCGATTCTCCCGCTTTTTTCCCGGCCAGATTGCGCTCCAGGGGGGTGAGGCCCTCCTTGCCAAGCCCGAATATGAATTCAAGCGGGTTGGCGTCCATGATTTCTTTTCCCGCCGGCCGTTTCCCCGCGGACACGGACATCGATACTTTTTTCAATGGCCCGACGACCGGCTGCTTTTCCGTTTCCATTTAAAATCCTTTTGCAATCGATCAATATATACACGATGAAATCGTAAGCGATCGCACTCAGATGACTTGATAAAAAGCCTGGAATACAAGGAGCGTGCCATCACAAAAATTGCGGGGTATTTGCCGTGCGCAAGATTCTGCATGAATTAACGGCATGCTCAGAGATCGGGTGTTTTTCGGGTCTGCCTGATCGCGACATTTTACGAGCTCATCAAAAGCTGATTTTTATCATACAATCACCCGTGCGAACAAGTGTGCTTTGATGCTTCTTGCGCGGTGACTCAGATGTTCGTTTCAAAGGGCTGCAACGAGACATATCTGTTTCATTATGATACACCGTGAGCCGACCATAGAGCCCCATTATAAACTGGTTTTTTCAAAAAGCCACAGTTTAAAGAGTAAACCGGAGATATTATGTTTGCCGTTTTTTCCGGACATTTTTCATTGCTGCAAAGCCATTGAATGCGAACGGGATTGGGGGTATTCCCATGCACGAGGGCCTGTAATGTGAAGATGGCATGATTGTTGTAGTGACTGTAAGTGATTATTGTAGTCAATTAAAGGCACGGCCGGTCGGTTTCCGTGCAGAAAATTCATCGGCTTTTAACCGATGGCGGCCGATTCCACCATAACAATTCAAACAACCGAACTTCAACAGGAGGAATGCAATGGGAAAGACACAGCAGCACCTGATGGATGCCTTTGCGGGTGAATCGCAGGCAAACCGCAAGTACCTGGCCTACGCAAAACAGGCGGACAAAGAAGGACATAAGGAAGTAGCGAAGCTGTTCCGGGCAGCGGCGGCCGCCGAGACGGTTCACGCCCATGCCCACCTGCGCGCGGCCGGCGGTATCGGAGATACGGCCGAAAACCTCAAGGATGCCATTGCCGGGGAAACCCATGAGTTTAAGACCATGTATCCTGAGATGATCAAAGACGCCGAAGCGGAAGGGGAAAAGACGGCCCTTCGCAGCTTTTCTTACGCGAACGAGGTGGAGGAGATTCACGCGAACCTGTACAAGAAGGCCCTGGAAACCTTGGAAAGCCCGGAGTCGGTGGACTGCTACTACGTATGCCAGGTGTGCGGATATACGGTGGCGGATGAAAAGCCCGAAAAATGCCCGGTTTGCGGCGCCGCGTCAAGTGCGTTTGAGGCGGTGGAGTAGGGAAGATGTGGAGCCGACGCCGGAGGACAGAAGGCGGAAGGTAGAGGAAGAGAAATCGGGATCGGAAAGATTCGATCCCGATTTCGATAGCGATTTCGATTTCGGTGAGCGGGATCAGAGGATGTCCGCGAAAAAATCGTTTCCCTTGTCGTCGACGATCACAAAAGCGGGGAAGTCCTTGACCGTGATCATGAAGACGGACTCCATGCCGAGTTCCGGAAAGTCGATGACTTCGACGTCCGTGATGCATTCTTTTCCCAGCCGGGCCGCCGGGCCGCCGATGGAACCGAGATAGAAGCCGCCGTATTCCTTGCAGGATGTTCTCACCTCAGGCGACCGGTTTCCCTTGGCCAGGGTCACAAGCGAGCCGCCGTGCTCCTGGAATACGGGAACGTACGGGTCCATGCGGGCGGCCGTGGTCGGTCCGAACGAACCGGACGGGTAGCCTTCCGGCGTTTTGGCCGGGCCCGCGTAGTAGATGATATGGTCGCGAACGTACCAGGGCAGCTCGCCATCCTGCTCAAGTTTCTCCAGTATGCGGGCATGGGCGATGTCCCGGGCCACCACGATTTTGCCGTTTAGCAGCAGCCGGGTCGTTACCGGGTGGCGTGTGAGTTCCGCGCGGATTTCGTCCATGGGCCGGTCGAGGTCCAGGGAAACCGCCTCCTGGCTGATTTCCGGGGGGTCCGGCAGAAAGCGGGCCGGGTTGGTGTCCAGGGCTTCCAGATAGATCCCGTCGCTGGTGATTTTTGCCTTGATATTCCGGTCCGCGCTGCAGCTCACCCCGATTCCCACGGGGCAGGATGCACCGTGCCTGGGAAGACGAACCACGCGGATGTCGTGGCAGAAGTGCCTCCCCCCGAACTGTGCGCCGATCCCCAGATTGCGGGAAATCTCCAGAAGTTCGGCCTCCAGCCCCCGATCGCGGAAGCCGCGCCCCAATTCGTTGCCGGTTTCCGGCAGCCCGTCCAGGTAGCCCGCGGAAGCCAGTTTCACCGTCTTCAGGTTCAACTCCGCGGAAGTCCCGCCGATCACGATGGCCAGGTGGTAGGGCGGGCAGGCGGCCGTGCCCAGGGACTTGATTTTTTCCGTAAGAAACGGGATCAGGTTTTTCGGGTTCAAAAGGGTCTTGGTCTGCTGAAACAGGAAGGTCTTGTTGGCTGATCCGCCTCCCTTTGCGATAAATAAAAACCCGTATTCATCCCCGTCCGTGGCGTAGAGTTCCAGTTGGGCCGGAAGGTTGGTCCCTGTATTCTTCTCCTCGTAGACGGTGATGGGCGCCTGCTGCGAATAGCGCAGGCTGTGGTTTTGGTAGGCGTTAAAGACACCCAGGGACAGGGCTTCCTCGTCTCCCCCCCCGGTCCATACCTGCTGCCCTTTTTTGCCGATGATGACGGCGGTTCCAGTGTCCTGGCACATGGGAAAAACCATTTCCGCAGAAATCACGGCATTTTTGATCATTTCCAGTGCGACATACCGGTCGTTGGCAGATGCCTCCGGATCGTTCAGGATGGATGCAAGCTGCTCCAGGTGGCTGGTGCGGTAGAGGTGGGATACATCTGTGAACGCCTTTTCCGCAAGAAGCGAAAGGGCTTCGGGATCCACCTTCAGCATTGGCTTGCCGTCGAATGTCTCCTGCGAGACATGCTTGTCCGAAATTTTTTTGTATTCGGTGGCGTCCTTGGCAACGGGAAACATCGGCTGGTACTGAAAACGATCCATTGGCGGCTCCTTTTACTGGTATTGGGATTCCATGGGCTCCGGTCCGGCGGCGTCGTTTACGTTTTACCGGATGCGGCCCGCTCCCATGTTTTGAGTGCGCACAAATCCCCGCACATGCTGCATGCGTCCGGGTCCGCGCCCGGGTGGTCAGCCCGTTCATGGAGCCGGCGTGCTTTTTCCGGGTCGATGGCCTGGCCGAACATGGCCTCCCAGTCAAAGCGGCCTCGCGCTTCGGTCATGAGACGGTCCCGGTCCCGGGCCCCCGGGATATTTTTTTCAAGATCGCCAATGTGGGCAGCGATTTTCGAGGCCGTCACGCCCTCGCGGACATCGTCGATCCCGGGAAGGCACAGGTGTTCGGCCGGCGTGACGTAACAGAGAAAATCCGCGCCTGCTGCCGCGGCAACGGCGCCGCCCACGGCTCCGGCAATGTGGTCGTGGCCGGCGGCTGCATCCGTGGGAAGCGGCCCCAGAACATAATAGGGGGCGCCGTCGCAAAAGCGTTTCTGCTGCCTGATATCGTTTGCGATCAGCGACAGGGGAACATGCCCCGGTCCTTCCACCATCACCTGCACCCCGGCTGCGACCGCCCGCCGGGTCAGCTCTCCCAGGATAATCAGCTCCGTCACCTGCGCCCGGTCTTCGGCATCGAAGATGGTTCCCGGGCGGAGACCGTCGCCCAGCGACAGGGTCATGTCGTGGGCGCGGGCGATTTCGATGAGCCGGTCGAATTCTTCATAGAGCGGGTTTTCCCGCTCATTTTTCCTGATCCACTCAGCCGTCAGGCTCCCGCCCCGTGATACCATGCCCATGAGCCGGCCGCATCCTTCCAGCACCGAAAGGGAGTGGCGGGTGATCCCGCAGTGGACCGTTACAAAGTCGACCCCGGCTGCGGCCTGTGCCTCGATCTCCCGGAAAATATCATGCCCGGTGATTTCCGCGCAGTCGCGTCCCGCTTCGATAAAGCCGGCAAGGGCATTGTAAATGGGGACGGTTCCAACCATGACCGGGGAGCGCTCCAGCACGGCGCGCAGCATATCATCCCGGCCCGGCCCGGTGGAAAGGTCCATCACGGCATCCGCGCCGGCTTTCACCGCCGTGTCGAGCTTCAGAAGTTCCCGTGCCATGTCGCATCGGCTTTGGGACGTGCCGATGTTGGCGTTGACCTTGGTTTTAAGCCCCTTGCCGATGCCTGTGGGCGCAAAGTCCCGTTTCCGGTTTTTGGGAATAACGAGCTTCCCTTCCGACAGCAGCCGGCAGACGTCTTGCGCCGGCAGGTTTTCCGCGTGGGCCACATCGCGCATCTCATCGGTGATGCGTCCCTGGCGCGCGGATTCGATCCGTGTCATGTAGTTTTCCTCGTATCGTCATGATAAGAAAATCACGAAGTCCGCAATTTTTCAAGCCCGAATTGATCTATAGCCTGTCGATCAGTGCTGCGGCCACCTTTTCGCCGGACAGCAGCATGCCGCCGAAAATGGGCCCCATGCGGGGGCCGCCGGCGGAGGCGTTGGCCGCCATGCCCGCAACATACAACCCGGGAAAGATCTCCTTCGTGTTGGACAAGGTGTCGGCTTCCGCCTTTTCGGCCCACATGGACTTTTCGCCCAGGCGTTTTCCCGTGGGCGTATTCAGGCGGCCTTCCATCTTGTTTTCAACCACCTGGACCACTTCCGTGTCATGGCCGGTCGTGTCGATGACGAAGCGGGAGCGAACGGTCAGCGGATCGACGTGAAGCCCGGACATCTCCACCGGGGACCAGTTGATCACCAGTCCTTCCACCTTTTCATCCCGCATCATCACGTCTTCGACGCTGATGCAGTTGAAAATCGTCAACCCCGCCCGGATCGCCTCGCCGGTCATGGTGGTCACGGCTTCGATGGCATCGGAGGTGTAGTGGTCATCGTCGTATTTTTCGCACCGGATCCCGAAGGTTTCCAGGATCCGAACCGCCTCGGCCTGAACCACGATCTCGTTAAACAGCATTCCGCCGCCCCACATGCCGCCGCCGATGGACAGCTTGCGTTCGAAGAGCACCACCTTTTTGCCCGCTTTGGCGAGAAAATAGCCCGCCACCAAACCCGACGGTCCGCCGCCGACGATGGCGACGTCGGTTTCCAGGCATCGCATGAGCTTTTCGTGGTACCGTTCGATGATTGCACGGGAGATGATGATTTCATCCATTGCCATGGGTTTGTCTCCTTTTGTTGTATCCCCGCCCGGGATATGTTTTATTTTTTGAAACGCGGTGGGTTTTCAATAAGGCCAATCAATAAAAAAAGCCGTTTCCCCTGCCGGAGAAACGGCTTTATCGGACGTGTATCCATTCAAACGTTTCCCTTCGCAGGCATTACCCTGATCAGGTTGAAAGGGTTACCCGCCTTCATGGCGGATTCTCAGCCGGTGTACCGGCACCCCTAACGGTCAATTCAAATTGTGTGATTATTCGTGTAAGAAATTAAACCGGCGTAACATGCATGTCAAGCAATTCCGGAAAAAATCCGTCAATCGCCGGTTCATCGATCGATCGATCCGGCTTTTCACGCCGTGCCGGGTTTGTCGCCCTGATTCGCGGACGGCTCGTCATCCGGGTACCAGGTTTTTCGTTTCATTATTTCCCGGAACTGACTGATGGCATATTTCCGGCGGAAACCGGGCGTGGTCATATAAGGCAGCACCTGCCGATGGAACGCGTCCCGAAGCATTTCCAGCACCTTTGGTTTTTCGGCTTCATCCACGAACTGCCGGGTATTTTCGTGCTCGTAGATCACCGGGTCGCCCAGAACGGCCCGCAGCTCACCTGCTGGCGGCAATTCCGTGGCGGAGTCTTTGCAAATGGCATCGACGGGGATTTCAAGCCGGGCCGTCAGCCGCACCTGCCATCGATCGCCCGCGATTTTTCTGCTTCGGTCCAGAATTTTGAGAACAACACCGTCTGAAAGAAAAACGGATTCGATGAGATGATTTTCCCGGGAATCTGCCTCGGTGGTCATGGCTGCCTCGTTTTGTAGATTGCCCATAAATTCAGATCTGTGTCAATCTGTGTGATCTGTGGGCCATGTTTTCGCTTACTTTTCAAGCCCACAGATCACACAGATTGACACGGATCATTACAATGCGATGGCATCGCAGCATGCATCCTGCAATGCCGCGGAAAATCGCACCGGATGCTTACCGCACCGGGCCGCCACCACGCTGAGCGCTTTTTCCGGGGTGTTGTTCTGCTGGCTGATATGGGCAAGAGTAACGTGCGCAAGGTTGTCGTGGATGATGTCCATGAGCAGCTCCCCGGCCGATTCGTTGGACAAATGCCCGGTGCGCCCTTTTACGCGCTGCTTGAGCGGCCAGGGATAGGGGCCGTTTTCGAGCATACCGGGGTCGTGGTTGGCTTCCAGCACCAGATGGGTGCAGTGTTTAAGGTGCTGTCGGACCATGCCCGTTGCGATGCCCAGGTCCGTTGCGATGGCGATTTTGCCGAAAGGCGCGGCTATGGTGAAGCCGGCCGGCGCTGCCGCGTCGTGGGAAACCGAAAACGGGTGGATGTCCAGGTCTTTAATGGCAAACGGGGATCCGCAGGAAAAATGAAACACCGCCGGAAGCCGGCCGATCGAAGTGGCCGCGGTTTCTATGGTTTCGGGGGCGATGTGGACGGGAAGGCCGTATCGCCTGGCCAGTACGCCCACCCCCCGGATGTGGTCGGAGTGTTCGTGGGAAACGACGATGGCGTCCAGGCTTTCGGGATCAAGCCCCCGGCTTGCCATGCGCCGCTCGATTTCGACGCCGGAAAGCCCGGCGTCGAAAAGAACCGATGTGGTGCCGGAGGAAACGTAGATGCTGTTCCCCCGGCTCCCGCTAGCCAGAACGCACAGGCAGGGCGACGATGTCATGCGGCGCCTGCGGGGGCTCATACGCCTGTGTGCCCGAAGCCGCCCTCGTTGCGGCTGGATGGGTCCAGCTCGTCGACAAGCTCCATGTGCATCCGGCTGACGCGGTTGATCACCATCTGGGCAATCCGGTCCGCGCGGCTGCATGTGAAGGTTTTTTTTCCGTGATTGATCAGGGCTATCCGGATTTCACCCCGGTAATCCGCGTCGATGGTGCCGGGCGAGTTGATGATCCCGATGCCGTATTTTACCGCAAGCCCGCTCCGGGGGCGGATCTGGGCCTCGAATCCCTCGGGAAGCGCGATAGCCAGACCCGTGGGGATCATCCGGATTTCGCCGGGCTCCAGGAGCACGGGTTCTTCCACCGCGGCGCAGATGTCCATGCCGGCAGCAGCGGCCGTCATGTAACAGGGGAGCGGGATGTCCGAATCCCGCTCCGGCCGGATTCGCCGGCACCGGATGCTCATCGGGTTTTGATCCATGGGTGCTAGCTGGCTCCGCCGCTTCGCTGCGGCCGGTTGTTTTTCGGGCCGCGGCTGTCCTTGTTCCGGTTATGGCCGCCCGGTTTGCCGCCGCCCCGGCCTTTCTTGTCATCGCCGCCGCCGGCTTTTTCACCGGGATCGGTCGATTCGGGCGGCTCCAGGGTTGCCTTGTGGCTGAGGCGGATTTTGCCGTCTTTGGAAATATCGATTACCTTCACCTTCAGGTTTTCGCCTTCCCGGACCACGTCGGTGACGCTTTTTACCCGGTAGTGCGCCAGCTCGGAAATGTGGACCAATCCTTCGGTTCGCGGCTTGATCTGCACAAATGCCCCGAAATCGGTGGTCCGTACGACGGTTCCTTCGAATATGGCGCCAATCTCCGGGTCGGACCCGATATCAACGACCATCTGCTCCGCCTTGTCCGCTTCTTCTTTCGAAAATGCGGCAATCTTGACCAGCCCGGTATCGTCGATGGAGATCTGGGTGTTGGTTTCGGTCTGCAGCGCGCGGATGTTTTTGCCGCCCGGGCCGATGATCTCGCCGATTTTTTCCGGATTGATCTTGACGCTGACCACGATGGGCGCATAGGGAGAGAGGTTTTCCCGGTGGGCGCTGATGGTTTCCTCCATCTTGTCGAGAATGTGGAGCCTTCCGCCTTTTGCCTGCTCCAGGGCTTTTTCCATGATCTCCCGGGAGAGTTCGGTGATCTTGATATCCATCTGCAGCGCCGTGATCCCTTCCCGGGAACCGGCTACCTTGAAATCCATGTCTCCGAAATGGTCTTCATCGCCCAGGATGTCGGAAAGGATGAACGTGTTGCCGTCTTCGGCGATCAGCCCCATGGCGATTCCCGATACCGGGGCCTTTACGGGAACGCCGCCGTCCATGAGCGCCATCGACGATGCGCATACCGTCGCCATGGATGACGACCCGTTGGATTCGAGTACTTCCGCGACGATGCGGATCGTGTAATCGAAAGACTCCTTGTCCGGGAGCACCGGCTCCAGCGCGCGCTTGGCCAGGGCGCCATGGCCGATATCGCGCCGGCTCGGTCCCATGAAGCGCTTGACTTCCCCCACGGAATAGGGGGGGAAGTTGTAGTGGAGCATGAAGGCGGACGTCTCGTCCCCGATAAGGGTCTCGATCCGCTGTTCGTCGTGGGTCGATCCGAGGGTCAGGGCTGAAAGCACCTGGGTCTCGCCTCGGGTGAACAGGGCGCTGCCGTGAACCCGGGGCAGGGTGGCGGTCTCGCAGATGATGGACCGGATTTCGTCGGTTTTCCGGTTATCGATCCGCTGTTGGCCGGATACGATCATGTCCCGCGAAATCGATTTCACCAGGTCGTTGAAAATGCCGGAAACCTCGGCGCCCCGGTCTTCATAGGCTTCTTCGAGTTCGGCCTTTACCTCGTCCTTTGCGGCCGAAAGCGCCGCGCGCCGATCGATCTTCTCCCTGACTGAAAGGGCCGAAACGATCCTGTCCCGGGCAATGGATTCGACCTTTTCGACCAGTTCCTGGTCCTTTTCCGGCGGGGTGAACGTGCGTTTCGGTTTGCCGATCGACTCCCGCAGTTTCTCCTGCAGGTCGATGATTGGCTGCATCTCCCGGTGCGCAAAGAAAATCGCTTCGATCATGTCGGATTCGGCGACGAAGTCGCCGCCGCCTTCCACCATCGTTATGCCCGTCCGGGAGCCGGCCACGATCAGGTTGATATCCGACTGCTCGGCCTGTTCGATGGTGGGATTGATGACAAACGCGTTGTTGATCCGCCCGACGCGCACGCTGGCGATGGGTCCTTCAAAGGGAATCTCGGATATTTCCAGGGCCGCGGATGTCCCGATCATGGCGAGGATGTCGGGTTCGTGGACTTTGTCCATCGAAAGCACCGTCGCGATCACCTGGGTTTCGTAATTGTATCCCTTGGGAAAAAGGGGACGGATCGGCCGGTCCGTCAGGCGGGCCGTCAGGGTCTCTTTCTCGCTGGGCCGGCCGATTTCCCGGCGGAAGTAGTTTCCCGGAATCCGGCCCGCGGCGTATATTTTTTCCTGGTAATCGACACTCAGGGGAAGAAACGATGCATTCGCATTCGGTTCGTCGGCCGAAGAAACGGTTACCAGCACGATGGTCTCGCCGTACTGGACGACGACCGAACCGGAGGCCTGCTTGGCCAGTTTGCCGGCCTGTATGCTCAGGGTATCGTCCCCGATTACGGTTTTGAATAGTATTTCCATTGGTTTACTCCTGTCCACAACCCGTTTCCTCAAATTACGTATCGGTTCCCATAATAGACTGAAAAATCAGTGGTTGCGAATAATTATTGATGATCCTGATTTTTTGGCAAAGCCGTCAGGCCGCGACTTTTACGAATGCATCACTTTTTACGGATGCATCAAATTTTAATCCTTGAAATACGCCCGGTATTCCTGCGGTTAAAATTTTCGCCGTCCTTTACCTTGACCACCTTGCCGAAAAATCCCGGTTTTGCTTAGGCCGCTACTTGCGGATACCGAGTTGAGAGATAATGGTTCTGTAGCGGGCCGGATCCTTGCTTTTTACGTAGGTAAGCAGCCGGCGGCGCTTTCCGACCATCATCAGCAGTCCGCGCCGTGAATGGTGGTCCTTTTTGTGCGTTTTCAGGTGCTCCGTGAGGTTGACGATCCGCTCCGTCAGAATCGCGATCTGCACATCCGGGGATCCGGTATCGGCGTCATGGGTCCTGAACTGCTCGATGATTTCGTTTTTCCGGGTTTCTGATATATTCACTGCGTCCTCCTGTATGAAATGGAAAAATGTCCTGTTTTTTTCTTATCACCCTGCATGGCTTCTTGTAGCACAGGTGGCATGGTTAATGAAATACACAACAGTACCTGAAATCAAATTTGTTTTCGGGTACATGGATCACGGCCAGCAGCCGGTTTCCGGGTGCCGTCACCCGGGCGTAAAACGGCTTTGGCGAGGCCTCCGCGAGCTCCGGAAGGTCTGTCGCGGCAAGCGCCCGGCCGTGCCTGATTTTTTCCTGCACCCGGCCGTCCGCCTCGGCCGACGGCATACCTTTCAGGGCGTCGGCCATGGGTATTATATGCCGCTCCAGCCGACCGGCGACCGCCTCCTGTTCCAGCCTGTCGGGATCGATGGCCTCCTTTTTGGTAAACCCGCCGTTTTCGGTCCTGTCCAGGCGAAGCAGGTGGCCGCCGTATCCGAGCCTGTCGCCGATATCCGCGCACAGCGTTCGGATATAGGTACCGCCCGAGCATTCCACTTCGAACGTGACATCCGGCAGCCGGATGTCACGCACTTCGATCCGGGAGATGTTAACCGTCCGGTCCGGTTTTCGGATCATTCTGCCCGCTCTTGCATGCCGGTACAGCGGCACACCGTTGTGCTTCAGGGCCGAATAGGACGGCGGCGTCTGGAGGATGTCCCCCGTAAACTCCGAAAATATTTCGTAAATAACATTTTCGGAAATGGGATCGACCGGCGTTTCGGCCGTCACGGCGCCCGTGTGGTCCTGGGTGTCCGTCGTCCTGCCCAGGCGCAGGGTTGCGGCATAGGTTTTCCGGCCATGCAGGAAAAACTGCGAAAGCCGCGTGCCCTGATTGACGAGGCATACCAGCACACCCGTGGCGAAGGGGTCGAGGGTGCCGGCGTGCCCGACTTTT
>Ga0207421_10005809_pt1 | contig 13668 bp, 12 predicted proteins | sample SodLakKL_010_SED_4_FD_187542 | JGI IMG/M metagenome (GOLD analysis project Ga0207421, IMG submission 187542) | Alkaline sediment microbial communities from Lake Tanatar, Kulunda Steppe, Russia - 8KL_010_SED (SPAdes) (version 2) | ecosystem: Environmental > Aquatic > Non-marine Saline and...
CTGCCACCGGTGGGGTCCCCCGCCACGAGACCTCGCCATCGCGTCCCTCGAGCACCAGGAACGGGTCGAACCCGACGAACGAGTACCGCCCCCACCGCTCACCGTGTTCGGCGGACTCCAGCAGGAAGCTCCGACCATCGCCACTGAGCTTGGCATAGACCGACAGCGGGGTCTCGAGGTCGGCCAGCACCTCGCGACGGACCGGGACGACGCCGTGATCGGCCGCCAGGCGGATGAACTCCTCGCGCGGGGGCTGGACGCTCACGGGTGGCGCTCCTGAGGTTGATGACGAACGGGGGCCAGATCGGGCGGGCCGCCTGCGGAGATCGACCGGGCGGTCATCGCGACCCGTCCGCGAGCGGCGGCGCGGCGTCCGTCGGGTCTGCGGGTGCGCCGGGCAACCGTCGGTGGAAGCAACTGCGGGCACCGGTGTGGCAGGCGACGCCACCGCCCTGTTGCTCCACGAGCACCAGCAGCACGTCACCGTCACAGTCGACGCGCAGGTCGAGCACCCGCTGGGTGTTGCCCGAGGTCGCCCCCTTGTGCCACTGCTCCCGACGCGACCGGCTGTAGAAGACGGCCTCACCGACCTCCAGGGTGCGTGCGAGAGCGTGGCGGTCCATCCACGCGACCATGAGGACCTCGCCCGAGTCGTGCTGCTGCACGACCGCGGGGATCAGACCGTCGGCGTCGAACTGCAGCAGTTGCTGTTGGGCAGCGGTCAGCACAACGGTCTCCTGGGCCTCGGGCGCACCTCGGCCATCGGGCGGGCAACGGCCCGGAGCCTACCGGTGGAGGTGGGTGACCCGGCAGCCGCGTTCGGTTACGTTCCGCAGTCAGAGCGTGACACCTCGAGGGCAAGGAGCCACGACCATGACCAACCCCGCAGCCTGGCACCCCGACCCGACCGGTCGGCACGATCACCGTTACTGGGACGGTGAACAGTGGACCGATCACGTCGCGGACGCTGGTGAGGCCTCGATCGATCCCCTCGACGGTGGCACGGGAGACAGCGGTGCCGGGTCCAGCGACAGCGGTGTGGGCGCAGCGGACAGCAGCAGTGACGCGGGCGGCGCTGCCGACGCGTCTCTGGGATCGTCAGATCCGGCTGCGTCCGAGCCGACAGCATCGCAACCCCACGACCCGTCGCCCGGTGCGGCGCCCATCGAATCGACGCCGGCCCCCGCCGCGGCATCATCATCGTTCCAACCGGCCCAGGGCACTGCACCGGGTGGACCGACCGCTGGTGGCCCCCCGGGCGGGCCGGGTGGGTCGACCTTCCCCGCGGCGGGACCCGCGTCCGGGCAACCCTCGTCGGGCGGCAGCAACGGGGTGGCCCTCGCGGCGCTGATCATCGGGATCCTGTCGTTGCTGATCGGCTTCATCCCATTCATCGGCCTGGTCGGGACCGTCGGGGGCATCGCGGCAGTGATCCTCGGGATCGTCGGCCGCAAGAAGGCCAAGCAGGTCAACGACGGTGCCGGTATGGCGCTCACCGGGATCATCACCGGGGTGCTCGCGATCATCATCTCGCTGGTGATCACCGTCGGCCTCGCGCTGTTCTTCCAGACCCAGGGTGACAGGTTCCTGGAGGAGTTCGACGACCTCGAGGAGTGCATCGAGGAGACCGGTGACGAGGACGCCTGCATCGAGGAGTTCCAGGAGGGGCTGTTCGGGCGCCTCGGTTCGTGACACACCCGGCCGTGCCCGTGACGTCGCGGGCGTGACCGACCGCGAGGATCCGGGGTCGTCAGCGGCGTGTCCGGTCTGCGGCTCGACCTCGTGGGAGCGTGTCCGCCGCACCGCAGAGGCCACCCACGGCTCGATCGCGATCCTGGCCGAGGGTGTGTGCGTCGACCGCTGCGTCTGCGGCCACCGCCGGGTCCCGATGGCGTTCCGCGACGCTGCCTCTTCGGCCTGTTCGGCCTCGATCCCGGTCGCCCGTGCGCGGCGGTTGCGCCCCGACGCCTGCGTGGGATGTGGGGCGTCGATGTCCATGCCGGTTCGTCGGAGCGTGCGTGCCGTGACCGTCAGCCCCGAGGATGGTCCGGTAACGACCCTGCGGCTGGACCTGCCCATGCAGCGTTGCCCGGAGTGCGGGTTGGATCACCTCCCGGCTCGCGGCCGTGCCGACCTGACCGCAGCGCTCGCCACGGTCATCGACGCGGTGGTCGACGCCGCGGATCCGAACGCCTGATCAGCCGGCCTCCGGCACCATCCGCACGGGCAGGCCGCGTGCAGCCATCCCCCGCTTGACGTCGCGGATCCGTAGCTCACCGAAGTGGAAGATGGAGGCCGCGAGCACCGCCGATGCGCCGCCCTCGAGCGCTCCATCGGCCAGATGGTCGGCGGTACCCGCCCCGCCGGAGGCGACGACGGGGATCCCGACGGCGTCCGTGACCGTCCGCAGCAGGTCCAGGTCGAACCCCGTCTTGGTCCCGTCACGGTCCATCGACGTCAGCAGGATCTCCCCGGCGCCGAGCGCCTCCGCGCGGGCGCACCAGGACACCGCGTCGATCCCGGTCCGTGTCCGCCCACCGTGCACGGTGATCTCCCAGCCGGCTGCCGGATCGTCCGGCTCTCGTCGCCTGGCGTCGACCGCCACGACGATCGACTGCGATCCCACCGCCGCGGCGGCCTCGGCCAGCAACTCGGGCCGTTCGACGGCGGCGGTGTTGAACGAGATCCGGTCGGCCCCTGCATGCAACATCCGACGCGCGTCCTCCACGGACCGCATCCCGCCACCGACGGTGAACGGGATCGAGACCTCGTCGGCGACCCGCTCGACGACATCGAGCATGATCTCGCGGGCGTCGCTGGAGGCGGTGATGTCCAGGAAACACAGTTCATCGGCGCCTTCACGGTCGTAGGTGCGCGCGAGTTCGACCGGGTCGCCGGCGTCACGGAGATCGACGAAACTGATGCCCTTGACGACCCGGCCACCGGTGACGTCCAGGCAGGGGATCACGCGGACCGACAGGCCGTCCATCAGGCCCGTCCCCCGGCAACGGCCGCCAGCGCATCGCGGATCGTGAAGGCGCCGGAGTACAGCGCCTTGCCGACGATCACGCCATCGACGCGCTCGTGGCAGCGCTGCAGGACCTCCAGATCCTCGAGGCTGCTGACCCCACCGGAGGCCGTGACCTGCGCGGTCGTGGCATCGGCGACCTTCGCCAGCATCTCGACGTTCGGACCTTCGAGCATCCCGTCCTTCGCCACGTCGGTGTAGACGAAGCGCGGCACGCCCATCGCGGTGAAGATCCGCAGGGCATCGAACAGATCGCCCGCTTCCTCGGTCCAGCCCCGCGCCTGCAGGACCTGACCCCGGGCATCCAGGCCGACCGCGATCCGCGGACCGACCGCAGCCAGGACCCGCTCGACGAACGCCGGCTCGTTGAGTGCCATCGTGCCGATCACGACGCGCGCCGCGCCGTAGTCGAGCGATGCCTTCACATCATCCAGCGTGCGGACACCTCCAGACGCCTGGACCTGACACCCGGTCGCCGTGATGATCCGTTCGATGAGGTGGCGGTTGCGCGGTTCCCCGGTGAACGCGGCGTCCAGGTCCACGACGTGCAGCCAGGCGGACCCGGCGTCGGCGAAGGCGCCGGCGGCCGCCACCGGATCCTCGTCGTAGACGGTCTCTGCATCGGCCCGGCCCTGCGTGAGGCGGACAGCGCGGCCATCCTTGATGTCGACCGCGGGGTACAACGTGAGCACGTTCAGCTCCTGGTGGGCGCTTGCTGGTGGGTAGGGGGTAGCTCGAGGCGTCAGCCTACGCGTCCGGTCCGGGTCGCCCACCGCGCCCGTACCTCCGTGTCCCCGCCCAAGGGAGTGGGCGCCGTCCACCTGACAACCGCTGCCCGACCGGAGACACTGCTTCTCATGACCAGCATCATCCTGCGCGACGTCAGCGTGGACCACGACAACCATCGCGTGATCGATGGTCTCAACCTGACGGTGGACTCGGGTGAACGGGTGGCGCTGCTCGGACCGTCGGGGTGTGGCAAGACGACGATCCTCCGGGTCATCGCCGGGCTCGATCAGGTTGCCGAGGGCCGCGTCCTACTCGGTGAGCGTGATGTCACGGGTCTCCACCCTCGGGACCGCAACATCGCGATGGTCAACCAGGAGGCCAGCCTGCAGCCCCACCTGAACGTCGAGCGCAACCTCGGTTTCGCGCTGCGCCTGCGCAAGGTCCCCCAGGAACAGATCGACGAGCGGGTGGAGGCGGAGAGCCGGGCCTTCTCGCTGAAGGATCTGCTCCGCCGGCGTCCGAAGACGCTCTCCGGGGGTGAACGTCACGAGGTCGCGCTCGCGCGATCGCTGGTTCGACGCTCGTCGGTGCTGCTGATGGACGAACCGTTCAGCAAGATCGACCCGGTCCGGCGGGGCATCCTGCTGCGTGAACTGATCCAGGTCCAGGAGGGCTATGGCGTCACATTGCTGATCGCGACCAACGATCAACGCGTCGCGCTCGGCCTCGCCGAACGCATCGCGGTGATCGAAAAGGGACGACTGGTGCAGGTCGGCTCGCCGAACGAGGTCTACAACGAACCCGCCAGCACCTTCGCCGCAGGGTTCATCGGCAGCCCGCCCATGAACCTGATCGACGGGATCGTCACACGACTCGACGGACAGGTGCACGTCCAGGCCGGTCCCCTGTCGCTGCCGACGTGGAACACCGCGCTGACGAGCTACCTCGGTGCACCGGTCACCCTCGGCATCCGGCCCCAGGATGTCCAGGTGGACCCGAGCCCCCGGGGTGCGGTCCTCCGGCTGCAGGTGGTCCGTCGGGAGTTCATGGGCAAAGAGGTCACCGTGCACCTGGCGACCGGGTCGGGGTTGCACCTGACCGCCACCGTGCCGCACCCGGGTCCGGACCTGGACGGCCGGGTCGGTGTCACGATCCTGCCGGCAGAGGTCCACCTGTTCGATCCGGTCGCCGGCACCCTGATCACCCACGGCGTCTGACGGGCACGGCCGTGCCGCCGCTCAGGTCAGCTCGGCGAGCCAGTTCTCCAGCAGTCGTTGCCCGACGATCCCCGACTTCTCCGGATGGAACTGGGTGCCGACGACGCTGCCCTGCCGCACCAGGCAGGGGAAGTCCACACCGCCGTACGAACAGCGGCCGACGACCGGTTCGTGCGCGGCCGGCACGGCGTAGTAGGAGTGGACGAAGTACAGCCGCTCTCCCGCGACACCGTGCAGCAGCGGATCGTCCTCGTGTCCCTCCGCGGCGTGGACGACGTCCCACCCGAGGTGCGGCACGATGGCCTCGGGAGGGAACCGTTCCACCCGACCGGCCAGGAGCCCGAGTCCGGGCTCGTCGCCTTCGTCGGAGCCCTCGTAGAGCAACTGCATCCCCACGCAGATGCCGAAGACGGGACGCTCGGCCTCGATCCACGACCGCAGCAGCCGTTCGAGCCCTGATCGGCGCAGCTGCGCGAGACAGGACGCGAAGTGCCCGACGCCCGGGACCACCAGCACCTGCGCCCGGTCCGCGACCTTCGGATCACCGGTGATGGAGGCGTCGGCGCCCGCGGCATCGAAGCCCCGCTTGGCCGAGCGCACGTTGCCGGCGTCGTAGTCCAGGACCGCGACGCGGAGGCGCTCGGTCACTGCAGGACGCCCTTGGTCGATGGCGTCCCGGTGCCGGTGACCGCGACCGCACGGCGCAGTGCCACCGCCACGGCCTTGAACACGGATTCGAAGGTGTGGTGGGTGTTGTCGCCCGACAGGTTGTGCACGTGCAGCGTGATCCGGGCGTTCGCGACGATCGACTCGAAGAAGTGCTTCACGAGCGAGGTCTCGAAGGTGGTGCCGATCACCTCGATCGGGACATCGCAGTCCCAGACCAGGTACGGACGGCCCGACAGGTCGATCGCGACCCGGGTCAGGGCCTCGTCGATGGGTACCGTGGCGTCCCCGAACCGCTCCACCCCGCTGCGGTCCCCCCAGGCATCCGCCAAGGCCTGACCGAGGGCGATCCCCACATCCTCGACGGTGTGGTGCGCGTCGATCTCCAGATCCCCCTGCGCCTTGACGGTGAGGTCCAACCGGCCGTGACGACCCAGCTGGTCCAGCATGTGGTCGAAGAAGGGGATCCCCGTGCCGATGTCACAGGTGCCGCTGCCGTCGAGGTCGACCTCCACCTCGATACGGGTTTCCTTGGTGTCGCGCGACACGCGACCGACGCGGGTACTCACGAGGTTGTCCTTCGGGTTCTGGGGAAGCGGTCAGGATAGGTGCCACCGGCGCCACCGTGGTCAGGCCGAGGCGAGCACCTCGTCGAGCGCAGCGAGGAACGCGTCGTTCTCCGCGCCGGTGCCGATCGTCACACGCACGCACCCCGCCAGGCGCGGCTTGTCCGAGAAGTCGCGGACGAGCACGCCGTGTTCCAACAACCGACCGAACAGGTCGGGGACCGCGGAGCGGACGAGCACGAAGTTGGCAGCGGAGGGGAACACCTGCAGCGTGTCGTGGCCGCGGAGCGCCGCAGCCACCCGGTCGCGTTCCGCCGCCAGCCGTTCCCGGTGCTCCAGGAACGCCGCCTCCTGCTCGATCGCCACCAGCGCGGCGACCTGTTTGATGGCGTCGAGGTGGTAGGGCAGTCGGACCTTCTGGACATCCTCGACGACCCAGGATGGGCCGACCAGGTACCCCAGCCGCAGACCTGCCAGACGGAAGGCCTTCGACATCGTGCGCACGATCACCAGCCGGGGCAGCTCCGCCAGCAGCGGGAGCGCACTGACGTGGTCGTCGGCGAACTCGATGTAGGCCTCGTCGACGACGATCAGCGCCCGTGAGCCGTCGTGCAACGCGCGCAGGGCGTCGTGGGCGACGGGCGTGCCGACCGGGTTGTTCGGCGACGGGACCATCACGATGTCGGGATCGTGCTGGGCGACCGCGGCGGCGGCGACATCGGCAGAGAGTTCGAACGCGTCATCGAGGTCGACCTGCGCCGTCGGGGTGAGCGAGGTCCGGCACAGCTCCGGGTACATCGAGTAGCCCGGGCGGACGTAGAGCGCCAACCGGTCGGGTCCCCCGTACGCCTGCAGCAGCTGCTGGAGGATCTCGTTCGAGCCGTTGGCGGCCCAGACGTACTCGGCGGTGATCTGCAGTCGCCCGGCGAGTGCCTCGCGGAGCCGCTGGTGCGGACGGTCGGGGTACCGGTTGAGCTCCAGTCCCTGGATCCGGCGTCCGACCTCCTCGAGGAAGCCGGGCGGGGGCGGTTCCGCGGTCTCGTTGGTGTTCAGCCGGACGGACACGTCCAGCTGGGGAGCACCGTACGGCTCGACGGACGCCAGGTCCGGACGGACCGGGACACGACTGACGCCGGTCGTCGGGGTCGGGGACGTCATGCGTCGGGATCCAACCGGACGTCGACCGCGGCCTTGTGGGCGGGCAGGTCCTCGGCCAGCGCGAACCGACCGACGTCATCGGCGAGGTACCGCAGCCCGTCGTCGTCGCACTCCAGGAAGTTCACCGCGACCAGGAACGACGAGGTGGTCAGTCCCCCGCTGAACCTCGCGGTCCCGACCGTCGGCAACGTGTGGTTGGGTCCGGCCGCGTAGTCACCGAGGCTGACCGGTGTCGGCGCACCGATGAAGGTCGTGCCGGCGTACCGGATGCGCTCGGCGACCTTGCGGGCATCCTCGGTGTGGACCTCGAGGTGTTCCGCAGCGAACGCCTCGGCGACCTCGACCGCGTGGTCGATGTCGTCCACCAGCGCGACCGTTCCCTGTTGTTCAAGCGCTGTCGTGATGCGCTGCACGTGCTTGGTGGTGGTGAGTTGCCGTTCGAGTTCGGCCTCGACGGGAGCGACGAGCTCCTCGTTCGGCGTGATCAGCAGCGCCGTGACCAGCTCATCGTGTTCGGCCTGACCGATCAGGTCGGCGGCGAGGTGGCGCGGATCCGCGCTGCCGTCGGCGACGATCGCGACCTCCGTCGGACCGGCGTAACCCTCGGTCCCGATCCGCCCTTCCGCGACCAACTGCTGCTTGGCGAGTGCGACGTAGAGGTTGCCCGGACCGACGACCTTGTCGCAGACCGGCACGCTGTCCGTGCCGTAGGCCATCGCGGCGACCGCCTGGGCACCGCCGACCCGGACCACGCGGTCGATGCCGAGCATCTTCGCGGCGGCCAGGATCGTCGGGTTGGGCCAGCCCGTCCGGTTCCCATGGGCGTCGACCCCCGTCGGTGGGGTGCACAGCACGATCTGTTCGACCCCGGCGACCTGCGCCGGGATCACGGTCATCAACACCGTCGAGGGCAGCGGCGAGAGCCCGCCGGGCACGTACACACCGACGCGCTGGATCGGGTTGAACCACACCCCCATCCGCATGCCGTCGCGTTCGTCCTCCCACGGTGCCGGCAGCGCACGCTCGTGGAACCAACGCACCCGTTCGATGCTGCGCTCCAGGGTCGCCCGCAGGTCGTCGTCCAGCGTGTCGAGCGCCTCCTGCAGGACCGCATCGGGCACGACCACGTCATCGATGTCCACGTGATCGAAGGTGCGGGTCAGTTCACGCAGTGCGTCGTCGCCGCGGTCCCGGACCGCGGCCAACGACGCATCGACGCCGTCCCGCGCCGCCGTGAGATCCACGCGTGGGCGCGGCAGACGATCGCGGGGGTCCGATCGGTCACCGCGCAGGTCGAGGGTGGAGAGTCGAGCCATGCTTCGTAGCCTTCGGGTCCAGGTCCCGGCAGCGTACCCAGACCATCCTGGGGCACCCCAGCCGTCTCAGCCGCTGCCGTTGCGGCGCCAGGGTGGCCCCTCCGCCTCGCGGGCGTCGGCGAAGACCCGGTCCCCCACCCGGTCCTCGATCGCGTCCGGTCCGAACGTCGCCTTCAGCTCCCCGAACAACCCGGCGCGACGCTCCACACGCAGGTCGTCACCCAGGCGGTAGATGCTCTGCGCACCGTCACCGCCGACCACCCGCAGGTGCACCGGAACGGCTCCCGGGTGGTTGCCCAGCACCTTCTTCAGCCCGGTGACCGCGTCACTGGTGCACTGTTGCGTCGCGAAGGTGACCACGACCGGGGCACCGAGCGCGTCGGACAGGTCGGGCGCCGCGACCTTGTTGGCGGTGAGCTTGACCGCGCCGTCGCGGACCTCCAGCCGGCCGGTGATCACCAGGACCGCGTCCTCCTGCAGCACCTCGTGGGCGACGCGGTAGGTCGCTGGCCAGAACACGACCTCGACCGACCCGACCAGATCCTCGACCGTTGCGACCAGGTAGGTGTCACCCTTGCGGGTGAACTTCTTGGTCTGCGAGGTCAGCACCCCACCGATCGTGACGTTGTCGTTGTCCTTCTTCTCCTGGAGCTGTGCACACGTGGTGTCGACGTACTTCTCGAGCACCCGTTCCGTACCGAACAGCGGATGGTCCGAGACATAGAGCCCGAGCATCTCGCGTTCGAGCTTGAGTCGCTGCGACTTGTCGAACTCGTCCTCACCGATGATCGCGCCGTCGTCCAGATCGACCGCGTCCCCCGCATCCTCGGCCGGGCTGTCGCCACCCATGTCGTCGAACAGCGAGAACTGCCCGGCAGCCTCGGCCTTCTTGCGTGCCTGGGCGGCCTCGACGATCGGTTCGTACGCGGCCACCAGGCCCCTGCGGGTGTGGCCCATCCCGGCGAACGCCCCGGCGAGGATCAGGTTCTCGAGCGAGCGCTTGTTGAGCACCTGGCCATCGACCTTGGCGCAGAAGTCCCGGAAGTCCTCGAAGCGGCCCTGTTCGCGACGCGCGGTCACGATCTGCTCGACGATCCCCTCGCCAACACCGCGCACGGCGGACAGACCGAACAGGATCGCATCGTCGCGCGGGGTGAAGTCCGAGCCGGATTCGTTGACGTCGGGCGGGAGCACCGAGATGCCCATGCGCCGGCACTCGTTGAGGTAGAGCGGCTTGTTGTCCTTGTTGTTCTTCACGCTGGTCAGCAGCGCGGCCATGTACTCGACCGGGTAGTGGGCCTTGAGCCAGGCGGTCTGGTAGCTGACGACCCCGTAGGCGACGGTGTGCGACTTGTTGAACCCGTACTCCGCGAACTTCTCGATCAGGTCCCACAGGTTGGCGATGAACGCGCGGTCGTACCCGCCGGCGAGCCCCCCGGCGATGAACTGCTCCTTCTGCGCCTCCATCAGCTCGCGGATCTTCTTGCCGACCGCCTTGCGCAGTGCGTCGGCCTCGGCCATCGAGAACCCGCACAGGTCGGTCGCGATCTGCATGACCTGTTCCTGGTAGACGATGACCCCGTGGGTCTCGCCGAGGATCGGCTCGAGGTCGGGATGGTCGAAGGTGACGTCCTCGACCCCGTTCTTGCGATCCGCGAACGCGATGTGCATGTCCATGCCGAGCGGACCCGGCCGGTACAGCGCCAGCAGCGCCGAGATGTCCTCGAACCGCGTCGGCTTCAACCGGCGCACCAGGGCCTGCATCCCGGTGGAGTCCAACTGGAACACCCCGAGGGTGTCGCCGGTCCCGAGCATCTCGAAGGTGGTCGGGTCGTCCATCTCACCGAGGAGTTCCGGGTCATCGAGGTCGACGGTGATGCCCCGGTTGGCCTGGATGTGGCGCTCGGCGTCGGACAGGATCGTCAGGTTGCGCAGGCCCAGGAAGTCCATCTTGAGCAGGCCGATGGCCTCCGAGGCGTTCATCTCGTACTGGGTGACGATCTCGCCGTGTTCGGTCCGCAGCAGCGGCAGCGTCTCGGTCAGCGGCTTGGCCCCGATCAGCACGGCGGCTGCGTGGATGCCGTGCTGACGCTTCAGGCCCTCGAGCTTCTCGGCGGTCTCCAGCACCCGCTTGTAGGTGGGGTCCTCACGGGCTTCGCGCAGTTCGTGCGACTTGCCGTAGGCCTCGCTGAGCGGCGACTCCTTGCCCTGGACGGGTGGCGGCATCATCTTCGCGAGGTCGTCGCCGACCTTGAAGGACTCGTCGAGCACCCGGGCGGCGTCGCGGATCGCCGACTTGGCCTTGATCGTGCCGAACGTGACGATCTGGGCGACGTGGTCGTCGCCGTAGCGCGTGGCGGCGTAGCGGATCATCTCCCCGCGACGCCGGTCGTCGAAGTCGATGTCGATGTCCGGCATGGAGGCGCGTGCCGGGTTGAGGAAACGCTCGAAGATCAGCTTGTGCTTGATCGGATCGACCCGGGTGATATCGGTGCAGTAGGCCACCACCGACCCGCCGGCCGACCCCCGCCCGGGCCCGACACGGATGCCGACCGACCGGGCGTGCTCGCACAGGTCGGCGACGATCAGGAAGTAGGCCGGGAAGCCCATCTGATCGATCACGTCGAGCTCGTAGTCCACCCGTCGGGCGACCGCCTCCGGGACCGGGTCGCCGTACCGGGCCTTCGCGCCCTCCCAGACCTTGTGGCGCAGGAAGTCGGACTCGCTCATCCCGGGGGGACACGGGAAGGCGGGCAGCAGGTCGAGGCCGAACTCGATGTTCGCATGGCACATCTCGGCGATGTCCAACGTGGCGTCGAGCGCATGCCGGTGATCGGGGTACTGCGCCCGCATCTGCGCGGCCGTCTTGACGAAGTAGTCCGGCCCGCTGAACCGGAACCGGTCGACATCGGTGATCCGCGAGCCCGTCTGGATGCACAGCAGCGCGTCGTGGGCTTCAGAGTCCTCCTGCTCGGTGTAGTGCGAGTCGTTGGTGATGACCGTGCGCAGCCCGAGGTCCTTCGCGAGCTTCTCGAGCTGCGGGAAGGTCTTCTTCTGTTCCGCGATGCCGTGGTCCATCAACTCGACGAAGAAGCGCTCAGCGGTGTAGATGTCCCGGAAGTCGCTGAGTGCCTGCCGGGCGCCGTCGACGTCGTCCGTGAGCAGGTGCTGGTTCACCTCGGAGCCGAGGCAGCCGGACAGCACGATCATCCCGTCGCTGTGTTCGGCCAGCAGTTCCTTGTCGACCCGCGGCTTGTACCAGTAGCCCTCGAGGTAGGCACGGGTCGAGAGGTTGATCAGGTTGCGGTAGCCGGTGTCGTCGGCTGCGAGGGTGGTCAGGTGGTAGTAACGCTGCCGTCCGTCGGAGCCGCCGAGCTGCTGGTCCCGACGCGAGCCGATCGCCTGGTAGACCTCCGAGCCCAGGATCGGGTTGAGGTCACGCTTCCGGGCGGCCTTGAAGAAGTCGACCAGCCCGAACAGCACCCCGTGGTCGGTGATCGCGACGCCCGGTTGCCCGTCGGCGGCGACCTTGTCCATGAGTTCGTCGATCTTGGACGCGCCATCGAGCATCGAGTACTCGGTGTGCACGTGCAGGTGCACGAAGCTGTCACGGTCGCCGGTCGTCACGTCCTGATCGCTCCCCATGGTCGGGCCGCAGACACCTGCCGACACGCCACTGGCGCGCCGGAGGCACGCACGGCTGTGGTCCTCTCGGGATGTCGCCGGCAGGTGGTCGGGGAAGGAGAACCACATGCCTGTTGTTCGAGCCGCGACCCTACCAGCCGCTGCCGTCAGCGCTCGCCGTCGAGGACGGCCGGTGTCGTGATGCCGACCTGCGCACAGGCTGCCACGAGGTCGTCCGGCGGTGGCTCGTCGAGGTCGATGCGCTGTCCGGTCACCGGGTGGGTGAAGCGCAGCGAGGCGGCGTGCAGTAGCGGCCGCCCGGCGCCGAGCGCGGCCGCGATCGCCGGCCGACTGCCGTAGGTCGCGTCCCCGACCACCGGATGTCCGATCGCCGCGAGATGCACCCGGATCTGGTGCGTGCGGCCGGTCTCGAGCGTGCAGACCACCAGCGAGACCGTGGCCCGCAACTCCCCGCCCACCGTGCCCGACCCCCACGTGACGTAGCGGGTGACGGCCGGCTTGCCGTCGGCGACCACGCCGAAGCGGGTCCGGCTGGCCGGGTCCCGGCCGATCGGAGCCTCGATCCGACCGCGCGCGTTGGTCGGTTCGCCGATCACCACGGCCAGGTAGCGCCGATCGATCTCGCGTGCGGCCAGCGCCGCCACCAACCGTTCGTGCGCGGTGTCCGTACAGGCGACGATCAGCAACCCCGAGGTGTCCCGATCGAGCCGGTGCACGATGCCGGGACGCTCGGCGCCGCCGGCCGGCGCCAGGGGGATCCCGGCGGCCTCGAGCGCCTGGACCAGGGTGTCGTCGCGGTGGCCGGCTCCGGGATGCACCACCAGGCCCGGAGGCTTCGCGACCACCACGAGGTGTTCGTCCTGGTACCGGATGGGCGGGAGTGGCGGGACGGGCGAGGCCTGCGCAACCTCCGGCGCACGGACCTGTACGCGTTCGCCCACCCGCAACCGGTGCTGCTTGGCGACGACCCGGCCGTCGACCGTGATCTCGCCGGCGGACAGGCGTGCGACCACCTGGTTGCGGGAGGTCTCGAGCACATCGGCGAGCACGACGTCCAGTCGCTGCCCGACCTGCTCGTCATCGACCTGGAACGAGGTCACCCGGCCGGCCGGTCGGGGCCAGGATCATCCGGCACGTCCTCGCCGATCGGCGGGTCCTCGGCCACGGGTTCCTCAGCCGCTGGGCCCTCGGTCCGCCGTTCATCGCGCCAGAGCGTGAGCACCAGCAGGACGAAGCCGACCGTGATCGCGCTGTCCGCGACGTTGAACCGCGGGAAGGTGCCCCACGCGACGAAATCGACCACCTCGCCACCACCGAACGACGGCGCGTCCGGTCCACCGTCG
>Ga0207421_10005810_pt1 | contig 13665 bp, 5 predicted proteins | sample SodLakKL_010_SED_4_FD_187542 | JGI IMG/M metagenome (GOLD analysis project Ga0207421, IMG submission 187542) | Alkaline sediment microbial communities from Lake Tanatar, Kulunda Steppe, Russia - 8KL_010_SED (SPAdes) (version 2) | ecosystem: Environmental > Aquatic > Non-marine Saline and...
CTTTACTGTTCATTGGGTTTATACTAAAATAGGGTTCGTTGTTAGTACGAACCATAGTAGCAATTTTATCACTTACCCACACAAATCAACATAGAGCCAAAAAAAATGGCCTTATAAAGCACAATCAGAACAGGGACTTAATTATTTATAAAAAAGGATTAGGGGGAAGGGGTCATACAGTCGTATCCCTGAATATACAGACCAGGAAAGGTGAGTTGACGAATTATGCACAGTAGCGTGATCAAAGCAATAAATCTGTATGCAATTATTTTTTAATGATATATAAATGATAACCAAAAAAAATACTTACTGTATCATCGCCCGTTATCTTTCCGGAGAATGTACCGAGCAGGAAGGAAATAAAATACGTGCGTGGATAAAGGAAGATCCGGAGAGGGAGCTGATATTTTCCGAGATTTCAGAATTATGGCAAAAAAGTCCCATTAAGCACAGTCAATGGGATGTTAATACCGAATGGGAAAAGTTGTCGGACAAGATGGTAATTGCCGATCAGCAAGCACGCAAGCAAACCGGGTTCACAGGATCAGATAAAATATTGTCTGAAAAAAGATTGCGTCCGGCACTGTACAGTCTGAAAAATAAAATTCCCAGAAGACCGGCCGGCTTCAGATATTGGTCCGTTCGTGTGGCAGCCGTCATTTTGCTGGTTGGCTTTGTCAGTTTAGTTGTAAGTCTGATTGTTCCGCATTCGGAAAACAACAATGTGGCATTTGCCATCAGAGAGGTGGTCACCGAAGCCGGTCAGCGAGTAAATATTCAGCTGGAAGACGGTACAAGAGTGCAGTTGAATTCCAGCAGCAAGCTCACAACACCGGGTGAGTTTCATGGTGACAGCCGCATTGTCAGCCTGAAAGGTGAGGCTTATTTCAAAGTAGTTGCAGATGACCGACCATTTATCATAACAATTGACAATAAGCAGATTGAAATACTTGGAACGGAATTTAATGTCAGAGCTTATGAAAACGAGCCGTTCAAAGTCGTTGTGTCCGATGGTGTCGTCGCCGTCCATGATCCGGACCTCGATCAGGAAGATAGAACCGTGCTTGGCAAGTATGAGATGCACTTGAATACCAATGGAAAAGTTGAAGTGTTCAGCAATATTGACCTTGACAAGCACCTTGCCTGGATGGATCACAGGCTGGTATTTGATGATACCCCGCTGGCGGAGGTGGCCAGGACAATTGAAAGGTGGTATCGGGTGGAAGTGGCTTTGGAAGATTCGGAACTTGAAAACCTGCGTGTCTCTGCATCCTTTAAAAATGAGCCGGCTTACGAGGTCATACGAATTTTGTCGTACAGCCTTAACCTTGATTATCAAATCGACGGTCGCAAAATACTGTTTTTTAGAAAAACTGCCGGCTGAATATCATAATCAAATAAAAGCAATATCTGGAATTACAACATTGAAAATAAAAAGCGCTTCCAATTACAGTACGGTTTATTAGCAGGAGGCGAGAATCAAACAAGGCTATGAAGTACAAACAATACGCTCTTATATACCTGACAGTTGGGATCTTATTTGCTTTGGTCCTTGATGTATCTTCAGCTGACGGACAAAATGTTGATCCGCATCATTTTAGTGACGCCAGTATGAATCGCCTGGTGCACTTTGCCCCAAGTGAGTTGAGCAAGCAGAATCAGGATGTGCTGAATCAGATCATATCCTTGGAGTTCAACAGGATTCCACTTGAGAATGCTTTGAGACAGGTTTCTGCATTGGCTGATATCCGGCTTGCATTCAGCAAGGATGTAGCACTTGAAGATTGGGATCGAACAGTCTCAATCAGCTTTGATCAGGCAACCGTTCTGGGGGCTTTGTATGCGCTTCTGTATGAGGCGGAAAAAACCGATGTAAAACTGGTCATGTCGAGTTTTGGACAAGTTATTGTCACCAAGAACGATGATATTGGAACTGATTTGGACCCCGGTTCCGAAGCCTTCACCGGACAAGTGCAACAAGAGCGGGGTACATTGGTCGGAAAGATTGTAGATGCTCAAACCGGTGAAGCTTTGATTGGTGCCAATATCATTCTTCAGGATGAGGCCATTGGTGCAGCGACAAATTTTCAAGGTGAGTTTACCATTACAAGGGTCCCGGCTGGAGAACAAACATTCGTAATACGCTACCTTGGTTATCAAGACCTGTTTATTGAGGTTGAGATACTTCCCGGTGAAACGGTGGAGAGAAATATCCAAATGAATCCGGATATCATTGAAGGAGATGAGATTACTATATACACGCAGGCAATGGGTCAGGCCAGAGCAATACGTCAGCAGCTCAACGCGAATACCATTGTCAACGTGGTATCCGAAACCAGACTCCGTGAACTTCCCGACGCCAATGCGGCAGAATCCATAGGTCGCTTGCCGGGGATATCGGTGCTTCGTGACGCAGGAGAAGGTCAGAAAGTAGCGATCCGTGGGATGGGGCCTCGCTACAGCTCCATTACCATAGATGGCAACAGAGTACCGGGTACGGATGGAGATCGTTCCGTGGATTTAAGTATGATTTCCCCTGAAATGCTTGCGGGCATAGAAGTTTACAAATCGATAAGACCCGATATGGATGCGGATGCGATTGGTGGGTCTGTCAACTTTAGAATGGGTGGTGCACCAAGCGAAGCCAGGTATCGTGCAACAGTTGAAAGTGGATACAGCAGCCACATCTCCGGTCTTGGCAACTACAAAGGATCGCTTATGGGAAGCAGTCGGTTCCTGGATGAGCGCCTGGGGGTCATGGCTTCATTCAACGCACAACAAATTGATAGAAGTGCTCATATGCTGAACACGAACTACCGTATTTTGCGTGATGCCCGGGAAGGCGAACCGCATGCTCCTGTGGAGGTAGCCAGTCTTGGTTTGGTCGATTTGCATGGAACGCGCCAGCGCTACGGTGGGGGTTTGTCTCTTGACTGGAAATTGTCGAACGGACAAATATTTTTGAATAATGTTTACAGCCGCCAGAATCGTGATGAAACCCGGTATGACCGCCGCTATCATCTTGGCAACAACCGTCAGGAGTGGAGACCAAGACGCATTGAAAGGGATATATATACCATCAATAGCACCCTTGCAGGAGAGCATGATCTGAGATGGTTGAAAATTGACTGGCGGCTTAATAGAAGCATCACTTCAAACAATACACCGTATGATCATCAGGCCTGGTTTTTTGAACCCAGTGCGCTGGATCGGTCAGGTGTGGACCTGACCGAAGGCGGGCCGGATTTGATACCAGGGATGGCCCGGAACCGAACAGAATTCTCATTTCTCGAATCACTCATTAACAATGAAAGTGAGCAGTTTCAACGAAACCTGACGGCATCTCTGGATCTGGAAATCCCGGTTAGGACGAATCGATATATCGATGGATATGTGAAATTCGGCGGAAAGCACTATAACAACTACAGGGATAGAGTAACAACGGGTTACAGAATTTTCAACTGGGAAACACCCGAACTGTTCAATAATCCGAATTCTGATTTCCCCTGGGTGGTCAATCAAAGCGGCAGGGCCAGTATGATACCGTTTATCACTGATCCGGAAAACCGGTATTTAATCGTAGATGATCAGTATGAAATAGCTCATATGCCGAGTATCAGTCTGGTTGATCAGATGTGGGAAAACTATTCTGATATGTACCGGACTTTGTTCGAACCCCGGTTTGATGATTATGTTGCGACTGAGCGGTTGAGTGCCGGGTATATTATGACGGAGCTGACGATAGGTCCCAGACTTATGATCTTGCCGGGTGTTCGTTACGAGTATGAACATTCCGATTATGAAGCGAAGAAAGCTGTGTTTCAGAATAAAGCCGAAGATATTGACGAGAGACAGTTCTCTGAGGATTTTGAAGACTCTTTGGCGTCAAGAAATATGGGCATGCTCTTTCCAATGGTACAAGCCAGATATCGATTAACTCACTGGTTTGATATACGTGCAGCCAGAACGGTAACCACATCCCGTCCATCATTTGGACACTTGTCACCCCAGATGAAAATCGATTACGATGCCAATACCGTCAGGCGAGGTCATACCCAAATACGACCTATGAGGTCAACCAATTACGATCTGTTTCTATCATTTAACCATAATCGATTTGGGTTAGTAACACTGGGTGGTTTCTACAAAGAAGTTGAGGATGTTATTTATTCGCGAAATGCAAACATCATTTTTCCGGAAGAACTCGGACTCCCTTTAAATACCCGATTGTTTAACATAAGCGAACCGGTCAACAATGAGAACCTCACAACAGTTTACGGATTTGAATTGGAGTGGCAAAGCAACTTGACTCATTTGCCTTCCCCACTAAACGGATTGGTATTAAACGCCAACTATTCAAGGTTCTACTCAGAAGCTCACTATCATGGATTCGAGTTTATGAGAACACCCCAGGGATTTGTGGGCATCGACACCTTCCGGGTAGCTCCCATGGTACATCAGGCCGACCATATCGCCAATGTTTCCGTCGGATATGATTATCGAGGATTTTCAGCCCGGGTTTCCATGCAGTATCAGGGAGCTACACTCAGATCTATTGGGGCCCGGCCTGAAACAGATCAATACACCGATGACTACCTGCGTTTTGATGCCAGTATCCGACAGCGTTTTTACGGGCAGCGTTTAAGCCTGTTTGCCAATCTCCACAATATTACGAACCGTGAGGATCGCTCATCCCAGTTTACCTACGACAGACCCCGGTCCATTGAATATTACGGAGCCTATGTTGATATGGGAATCGAACTCAGATTTTAACAACCGAAGCACAGAACAGCAGTGAAACACAAAGAACCAATAATCCTAAATAAATGGTCATTAAATTTATGAATACCGTTACATTACAAAAGCTATGCCTGTCCGGCATGCAAAAGCTGCTTTTTTTATCGATCATTTTGTCGATGGCGGCACTGGGTAGTCGGAGTGCATTTGCACAGGACCGGGTTCATGTAGAACCCGACGATCATCCCAATTCAATTGGTGCCTTGAATCGTGCCATTGATGAAAATGGCGGAGACGTTATCTACGTATTACAGAACGGAGCCACCTATTTTCTGGATTCTGCCATGGAATACGAGCATTTCCTCCATATCGAAGCGGAAGAGTATCCAAGTGACAACCCTCCTATAATCCGTCCCGGTACGGACATGCAGGGGAACTCCCAGCGCATATCTACCTATGAGAATGACATTGTAATGCGGGGTATCTTCTTCTATGGTCTGGACGACATGGGAGGCAAGCCGCAGAGCCAGAGAACTTCTGGCGAGGGAATCCACCTGCTTTACCAGCACTGCTACTTCATGGGTGGCAATAACTATTTCTGGTGGCTTGGAGCCATCAACACCACGCTGCGCATTGAAGATACCCAGCTGGCCAATGCCGGCAGGCATACAAGTCCTGTGAATCAGCGTTTTATTGATACCCGAGGCAATGACACCGACTCCATCATTGTGATCAACAGCAGTATCTACAATCTGAACTTTCACGTGCTGCGCGATGGCGGTGCCCGCATGAATCATGTAATTTTTGATCATGTGACCGTGGTAAACAATTCGTATGCCGGCATGAATCTTCACCTGGCGGAAAATGTATCCATCACCAACAGCCTGTTCTACCACACCGCACTGGATGGTTCCTGGGAATCAGCCGATCTGGTCGGTGACGCCGGTCCCGAGTATGACGGGCCGCGCTATTACGGACAGGGGGGGCTAATCAATATTACGCCGTACGATCAGCATTTCGAAGGTGTTGAAGACGCTCCGTCGGATGAGGATCGCTCCATAGTGATCAGAAACAATAACTTTGGCGGCCTCCCATCACAGGAATATCTGGATCTCTGGGCGGAATTCAGTGACCCGCAAATCCCGGTGAACGGCCGTGGCAGCGAGCCCTGGGGTACGGACCCGCAATGGCTCTGGGACAATCCCGATATCACGCCGGAGCATCCGGCATGGAGTGTGCGCGATACCATCCCCCTGGTACGCATCCGGCAATCTCCTGTCGATTCCACATTGAAGGCATGGGAAGCGCAAGAGGCTCCCTGGGCTTCCATAGGAAACAATATCCACGAAGAGCTTGCAATTGTGGATATGCCGGAGAGTTCGGCCGAATATGTCAGGGAAATCTGGTATGGACTCGGCCTGTCACATCATTACGACCGATGGGATGACATCTCTGCCGACAGTGATGACTTCTTTGCCGAGAATGCACGGTTCTTCCACCCTGGTCCGGGTGCTCCGATGGATACCGAAGGCCCGACGGCTGCCTGGTTCCGGAATCTTGCCTACAATACCGACAGCGAATCGTACATGCTCGCCGATAACAACTATCCGGTTGGAAACCTCAACTTCTTCCCCGAATTGCGCATACGCTGGGAGGCAGGAGAGGTGATTACCTCGGCCGAACAAGTAACGGAAAAAAGCAGCGACTACCGTCTGGTCGGCAACTATCCCAACCCGTTCAACCCGACGACCAATATCGTTTTCGAACTGGGAGCTGCCTCGGATGTAACGCTTGAGATCTTTAATGTCCTTGGTCAGCGAGTGGCAACTATGGATCTGGGAACCATGTCGGCCGGGCAGCATACAACGAACTTTGATGCCACGGGATTGATCAGTGGCATATATATGGTTCGTATGAACGCCGGCAATCAGACTCAGACCATGAAAATGACATTGATGAAGTAGCATGTAGTCTATATCTCTTGAAGCAGATCAAGGTCAAGGTATAGAGTCGAGGAGGGGGCATACCAACTTTTTTATCAAGGTATGGCTCCACCTCGAATTTTTTAACCACCAAAAAAAACAACAAAAACTATGTTAAATTATATATTACGAATAACCATGATGATGGTACTAAGCACGACGTTTGTCGCTTATGCGTCGGCACAGGACTTCAATGTGGCCGATGATACCATTGAATTCGATTCGCATGCCACCTGGCACTTCACGAATCCTTCCAGTGATATTTCGGCCCAGAGACCGGAGAACCGGAGTCAGAATACGTGGTATCAGGAACGTGCCATTCTTGAAGCCGTTGATACGCTTTCCTACAGCGGTATCAATTCCATAGCATTCAAAGGCAACCCGGAGACCATCGGAACTTCTACTGACATCCGCATGTCCAAAGACAATCCTTTTGTTCAGGGGGTCAGGCTGCAGCATGTTGTCCATGCTCGCGTTTTTGTGCCGGAATCGGAAGTGGACAAAATCAACTCTGTGATAATTTTTCATATGTATGATCACGGTGGAGGATTTGACTATAGTCAAACAGGGTACAATGTGCCGGCCAATGAAGCGATAACACCCGGAGAGTGGAGTACAATAACGCACCTGATCGACGAAGACCGGGACGTCAGAGACGATGAGAATCTGGCTCGAATAGGCGTACGGATTAATTTCGATAATGAACATGCGGATGATCCTCCCATGATTTTTGTTGATTTCATTACAACCGATCCGGACGCCGCGCTTCATCCGCATCTCAGCCCTCCGCGCAATGTGACTACTCCCGGTATTGGCGAAAACTCGGTGGATTTGAGCTGGGAAGAGCCGATCGGGAACGACGAGGTGTTGGAGTATGTGGTCTTCCGCGGCGGCTTTGATGATCTGAATCTCGCGGACAAAGTAGAAATCGGCCGTACCGATGCACTGCAATTCACGGATAGTGGTCTGCGCCACAGCACCGATTACCACTACCGTATAGTGGCTCTGAGCACGGATTCCCTGTATACGGATCCAACGGGAATTGCCTGGGCGCGAACCGAAACCATCGATTTTGATTCGTATGCCACCTGGCACTTCACGAATCCCTCCAGTGTTCTGTCAGCTCAAAGACCCGAGAACCGGAATCAAAATACATGGTATCAGGAGCGGGCCATACTGGAAGCTGTTGACACACTTTCTTATAGCGGCATCTATTCTGTGGCATTCAAAGGCGACCCGGAAACCATCGGCACCATGAACAACTTCCGGATGTCCATGGATAATCCTTTTGCGCAGGGCGCACAACTTCAACAGGATATCTATGCACGGGTTTTTGTGCCGGAATCGGAAGTGGATAAAATCAACTCAGTGGAGCTTTTCCATATGTATGACCACGGCGGCGGGTTTGATTATAGCGGGACCCGATATAATGTTCCGGCCCACGATGCCATCACACCCGGTGAGTGGAGTACAATATCACACTGGATTAACGAGGACCGGGTTCTCAGAGAGGATGTGAATCTGGCGCGTATTGCCGTACGGATCAATTTCGATACCCAATTTGCCGACGATCCGCCCATGATTTTTGTGGACTTCGTTTCAACCGATCCGGATGCTCCGCTGCATCCGCATTTATCACCACCGAAGAACGTTTCTGCAGTGGATATAACAGATTCATCTGCCGTGCTCCTGTGGGAAGAGCCTGAAGGAAATGATGTCGTTGAGGAGTATATCATCTACCGTGGAGGCTTTGACGATCTGGATCTTGCGGACAAAGAAGAAGTTGGCCGCACGGATATGACATCATTTACCGATACCGGATTGGATCCTGAAACCGATTATCATTACCGTATCGTTGCGGTAAGCGACGAAGGACTGGTAACGGATCCCACAGGTATCACCTGGGTGCGTACCGAAGAAGCCGTGCCAACCGGAGTCCATAACGAGGATGTCCCTGTCGTTTATGAACTGAAGGGCAACTTCCCGAATCCGTTCAACCCGGTTACAAATATCGTGTACCAAATACCCGAACAGGCCGATGTAACCCTGAAAGTGTACAGCGTGACAGGCCAGCTTGTCGCCACACTGGTTCAAAACACGGTCCAACAGGCGGGACAGTACACGGTTGCATTTGATGCAGCTGATCTTGCATCGGGCGTATACCTGTATCGTCTGGAAGCAGGTGACTTTACGCAAACCCAGCGAATGATGTTAATCAAATAGGTTTGCCAGCCACCTGCGCAGTTGGCAGAGCTTTTGGCAAACTACGATATGTGCAAACAGACTGCGCCATAGGCGCAGTCTGTTTGACTATATACCGATGAGCCCGGAATATTTGTTTCCGGTTTATCTCATGTACCGCCTACCCGTATTCGCGTAACCTATTAATTACGCACTTTTTTTTGAACCATTGGCTATCAGACACTGATCTGCCTTTTTCGCCACGAGTCTATATCTATTAAGCAATACTACCAATGAGCTCCCAAAACCATATATCACAATCTTCAAGCGTTTGTATATCTGCCTTTTTTTACATATCAGTGTTATTGATCTTTCTAATATTTTCTCCTTCCTTGCTCTTTGCCAGTAATGCTGAAGTATCGGCAAATGATAGAGGGGAAACTTTGGTCAGCGGGACATGGCAATCATCCATTATTTATCATGGTGACAACGGACATCTTATTTATCGATCTGATGATGAAGGAAATCGAATTCCGGACTTTAGCCACGCCGGGTATCATGGCGGCGGAGTGGATCTGCCTGAGTTGCCGGTCTACATAACACTCGATCCCTCACCAAGCGGCGATGATACGCAGCAGATCCAGCAGGCCCTTGACCAGGCGGGCAGTCTGGCGAAAAATGACCAGGGACACCGGGGTGCCGTGCTCCTGAATCCCGGGACATACCATATTTCAGAACGAATCTTCATCCGTCATAGCGGAGTGGTGTTGCGTGGATCCGGCAACGGAGATGATCCATCCTCCAACACCATAATTAGAGCTGCAAAAGATATAGGAGATCGTTCAATCCAAATAGGAAGAGGCAATGTGAACTGGAATATGGCATCCGGGTCCCCTCGCACGGAAATTGTTACCGATTTTGTGCCGGTAGGGTCGCGCCACTTTGAAGTGGCCAATGCCTCCGGTTTCGAGACGGGCGATGATGTCATCATATTCCATCCTGCCACTGAGGAGTGGGTTGAGGCGGTCGATTACGGCGGACGGCCCCTTACGGCCCCTAACCCCTGGCGAGCCGGCGAAAGCAGCCTGAATATCGTAAAAAAACGCAGGATTACCGGGATCTCAGGCAATGTGATAGCGATTGACGTGCCCGTGTACAACCATCTGGATCGCAGCCTCTCCGAATCATTGTTGTACAAACCGGGGCTTGGCGGACAAATTTCAGAGGCGGGAGTGGAACACTTCCGGTTGATCCTGGAAAGCGAAGGGCCAACTTCCACCAGCCACGGATATCATGCAATCATCTTTGACGGGGTGACCGACAGTTGGGCCGACGGCGTGACCGTCCTGCATTTTCAGCATACCGGGTTGGGCACCTCAAACTCAAGTTATGTGTCCATAAAAAATTCAAATGCACTGGAGCCTCACTCCCCGGTAGAGCCGCCTCTGAGATACAACTTCAACGTTATGACGCGCTCAAACAACATCCTTTTTGAAAATGTTGTCTCCTCCGAAGCCCGTCACTGCTTTATTTCCAATGGAACCGCATCGGTTTCCGGAGTGGTGTTTCTGCGCAGTATATCATACGGTGCCCACGCGACATCGGAAGGACACCGTCGCTGGAGCCAGGGACTGCTCTTTGATAATATTGAATTCAGGCAGATCAACCACAGATACGCTATAGGTTTGTATAACCGGGGGGACTGGGGGACGCGGCATGGATGGAGCTCGGCGCATTCGGTTGCCTGGAACTCGGACCCGGGCGGCAAGCAGATTATTATCCAGCAGCCTCCGACAGCACAGAATTACGGTATTGCAAACCGTGGAACGGTAACAGGTGACGGGCCATGGGAGGGAGATGCCGGTCATATTGAAGGTACCGGACAAACACCGGCTATTGCCTCACTTTATGAAGCTCAACTCTATGAACGACTTACATACGGTACGCCCCCGGATACTCCCGGTCTTTTAAAAGTGACTCCGGATATTGGTCTTGAGAGCCTCAAGCTTGAGTGGTCCTTTACCGGGTTGATCGAAGTGGATATTGTTATTGAACGATCGGTGAATCAGGGAGAATTTGAGGTCCTGGATATCATAAGCTCAAATGAATCTTCCTATATCGACGAAGATATTGAAATGAATGATTATCAATATCGCATTGCCTCTCTGGATCAGGGGCGTATGTCAGCCTGGTCGAACGAAAGCGGACTCAATATGAATTTGTCGCCGTTTGTACTTCGAAGCCCGCAATCCGGTTCACATGTCACTGTTACTGACGATCCGGACAAAAACGTGAATTTGTGGTGGGATGAAGTACAAAGTGACTTCGAGATTACTTATACCTGGTATCTGGATCATGCAGATGGTGATTTCAATAATGCCATTTTGGAACGTGAGACGGGTATCCAGCTTGTCGAAGTTCCCCACAGCATCATTCATCAAAATCTCAGAGATGCCGGCGTGGAAGTCGACTCGACTTTTCACGGAAAATGGACGGTAAAGGCCACTGGCGGACCATTGGATGTCTGGGCCGATGAACCATTTGATATCTCCATACAACTTGACGGTACCGACACCAACAGTTCGGAGGACAGAGATAAAACACTTCCGGACAATGTTGTACTGCATCAAAACTATCCCAACCCCTTTAACCCGGTTACGGTCATCACATATGAGCTTCCCCGAACGGAACAGATTCGTCTTGAAGTATTCGACATAACGGGCAGGAAGGTATCGACACTGGTGGACGAAAGAGTAGCAGCCGGAATACATCAGGTCACTTTCGATGCGTCACATCTTTCGGGTGGTTTGTATCTGTACCGATTGCGCGGGAGTGAGTTGTCGGTCACAAAGCAGATGATGTTAATAAAGTAGATTGAATTATGCCGCTGACCTTGAGTGATTCCTTATGCTATTCTACCAGGGCTAAATTTTATATAATTGCTGTTTCGGCAATATGTATTGTGTTCGCCTCAGGAAATGCAGCGAATGTGCAGGCTCAGGAATCTGGCCGGGAACCCCTTTCGATGGTTGATTTTTCCACTATCTTCCCGGCAGATATTCCCGATTTTTTGATAGATCGGCCGGAGGGACACGGTGCAGGTCATGACATCGACTACTACATCGGACACTTTCATCAATTGGCCAATGCTGTCGAAACGTCCGGACCCAACAAGGGATTTATAGATATTTCCGTCTGGAGGAATCCGGCCGACAACGAACCGTACAATGCCCGTATCATGGAGAATATCACCTCACTGGCATGGTTCTACACACAGCAGGAATCGTGGAATCCCTATTACGGCGACCCGGATCTGCGCAAGATACTGGAAGCAGCATTGACGTTCTGGGTTACTATGCAGAATGATGATGGCCGTTTCAGCGAATACGGCGAAAACCGGTGGAACCTGGCGTCAACAGCATTTGCCACCAAATTCATGGGCAAAACGCTTGAAATGCTGCAATCCGGTCCGGCGATCGATCCGCTGATTCATGAACAGGTTAAACAGGCCAATCGCAAGGCGCTGATGGTTGTTTTTACGGACGAATCGCTATATGATCACGGAAGGCGTTTCAGCAACCAGTACGGGAACGCGTTTACAGGCGCCCTGGCGCATCTTGATATGAATCCCGATGACACAGAACTTCGGGAAGCCTTTTTGGCCCGTCTGGAAACCAGCCTGGATGATTTTCAGAGTCCCGCCGGATATTTCTATGAGCATTTCGGTCCGGACTGGGGATATGCTTTCGGGACGCACCACAGCAATATCCTGATGGCCTGGCATTATGCGCGGCACGACGAAGAGCTGGCTGCTCATTATGCGGCGGAACATGCGCATTTCATAGGCTGGCTTTCCTACAACGCAGTAAAACAGCCGGGCGACGAGTTTTTCATGCTTCACCGATCGATCGAATCCCGCCAGTCACGATCCATGCTCCGACGGTTGGAAACACCACTGAGCGAGGCCGTTCCCCTTGCCAGGGCCTTCAATGTTACCAGCGAAGAAGCGGCGCAACGTGTGTCTGAAGTTCGCCAGCGGGTTACATCCAATTGGGGCAATATCCCGTCGCTTCAGATAGGGAATTTCAGCGGTTACAGTGCTTATGCATTTCTGCACAGGGATGATTATCGCTGGAATCCATCGGAAGCCCAGCGTCAGGAGGCGGTGCTGTCACTGCCTTATCTGGCATCGGACAACTTTATCCACCAGCGTGTGGATGACCTCACCCATTTTGAGGTTACTTTCGTCAGGAAGCCCACCTATTACGCGGCGTTCAGCGCAGGCGAGCAGGAAAGGGAAAAGCAGCGGTTCGGTTTGGGACTTTTGTGGAATCCGGTAGCAGGAACGCTGTTTCAGTCACAAAGCGAGTCCGAGGACGCGGCATGGGGCACAATGATGCACACCCAGATATCCCTGCCATGGGAATCCTTGCCGGTGGAAGCCTCCTACACTCTTGACGGAGTGCCGTTTGAACCGGTTGCCGGTGTGGGCGATCTGGAGCAAGGGGTATTGGAAATTGCCTATCCACTCGGATCGACGGGCCGTTTATCCGGCATAGGCGAAAAGATACTGCGTTTCGAGGAGGATGTGATCACGATTGAAGTTGCCCATCAAGGGGATTTTACGGAAATACTCCCGCTGGTAGTAAGGGATATCTCGGATATCCATGTCAATCACGAGCGCGGGGTGATACAAACCATTCAAAGGGGAAGGTTCGGATACGAACAACTTCGCATTGAAATTGCGAATCCGGAAGATGTAGAA
>Ga0207421_10005811_pt1 | contig 13664 bp, 10 predicted proteins | sample SodLakKL_010_SED_4_FD_187542 | JGI IMG/M metagenome (GOLD analysis project Ga0207421, IMG submission 187542) | Alkaline sediment microbial communities from Lake Tanatar, Kulunda Steppe, Russia - 8KL_010_SED (SPAdes) (version 2) | ecosystem: Environmental > Aquatic > Non-marine Saline and...
CTCGAGCCGTTTCAAGTTCATGCCCTATGCCAGGATTATTTACACCTCTGCATTGACAGGCAAAGGCGTCAATAAGATAATACCTGAGGCTATGAAGATAAAAGAAGAGAGGAAAAAGCGCATCACCACCGGTGAACTTAATAACTTTATCGAACATGCCATAGCCGGGCACCCGCTGCCGCGCAAGGGTACAAAACAATTGAAAGTCTTTTATGCAACCCAGGCAGAGGTGGAGCCGCCGACTTTTGTTTTCTTTGTAAACGATTCTGAGATCGTTCATTTTTCCTTTCAGCGCTACCTGGAAAACAAGCTCCGGGAGGCTTATGGCTTTGATGGCACTCCTTTAAAAATGATATTTAAAAACCGCTGGGCTTCATAAATGCTAGTATTTCAATTCGTTGTTGTAGTTATGCTGGGCTACCTTATCGGTTCTATACCCTGGGGCCTTCTCATCAGTAAATGGGTTGCCCGGATAGACATAAGGCTTTACGGCAGCGGGCGCACCGGCGGCACCAATGTACTGAGGGCGCTTGGGCGCAAGGCTTTTCTGCTGGTGGTTTTGCTCGACATATCCAAGGGAGCCCTGGCGGTACTTTTTGCCTATTTGATTATTGGCGGGGATGTTCTGGTTGTGGGAGGTTCCGGGCTGGGGGCTTTGTTCGGGCAGGCTATCGCCGGCCTGGCTGCTGTCATTGGCCACATATGGCCTATATATGCCGATTTCAAAGGGGGCAGGGGCGTGGCTACATTTTTTGGAGCATTGATAGCCATGTGCCCGGTAGCCGGTTTGTTCGGGGGAGCAATATTTATTATTACTGCTCTTTTGTCCGGTTATGCTTCACTGGGTTCAATTACCGGCATAGCAGCTTCATATGCTATTTTGGTTCCGATGACTCTTCTTTGGGGCTATCCATTTGAATATCTGTTATTTGCCCTGGCGGGAACAGTGCTGGTAACCTTCATGCACCGGGATAATATAAAACGCCTTTTAACCGGCAAAGAGCGTCGTATGAATAAAAGGGTTAAGATCAGAGATAAAAATTCAGGTGAGCAAAAGGTAGAGCCGGAATAAATATGCATACACCTGTAGTCACTGTAGTCGGAACCACTTCCTGGGGAATGACACTGGCTTATATATTGGCCAATAAAGGCTTTAAAGTTTTCCTGCTAGCAAGAACGATGCAGGAAGCCGACAAAATCAACCTTAATGGATTTGATGCCGTTAGAATGCAGGGTGTATCTTTCCCTGAAAGCCTTAAGGCAACTTCAAGCCCGGCTGAGGCACTGGAAAAGTCGGAAGCGGTGATACTGGCCGTGCCTTCCCAGACCATGCGCTCAAATATAAGGGACATAAAAAAATATCTCAGAAAGCCTGTACTGATTATAAGTGCTGCCAAAGGCCTTGAGCTGGGGTCCAATAAACGCATGAGCCAGGTTATTGGCGAAGAAGTTCACCGGTCTTTGAAAAATTATATTTGTGTACTTTCGGGCCCCAACCTTTACCGTGAAATACTAAAAGGTTTGCCCGCCTCATCAGTGCTGGCCGCAGAGCGCGACGATGTTGCCCGCCGGGCGCAAAAAATACTAACAGCCCCAAATTTTAGTGTTTTTACCCAGGATGATGTTATCGGGGTGGAAATGGGCGGAACATTAAAAAACATAATTGCCATTGGCGCGGGCATGATTGATGGCCTGAATTATGGTGATAATGCCAAAGCGGCTTTTGTTACCCGGGGGTTGACCGAGATGAGTGCACTGAGTTTGGCCCTGGGAGCAAGCCCTTTGACCCTGTCCGGTCTGTCCGGCCTGGGTGACTTAATGGCCACATGTGCCAGTGCTCTCAGCCGCAACCATTTTGTTGGTTACGAGTTGAGCAGGGGTAAGAGCATGGATCAGATCAAAAAAGAGCTCGGATCAGAAGTTTCAGAGGGGGTTACTACAACCGCAGCGGTGCATGACATAGCCGGGCGCCTGAAACTGGAAATGCCCATTACGGAAAGGCTGTACAGTGTGTTATATCAGGGTTCGGCTCCACGCCAGATAATTTCAGAAATTCTTGGCATTGAAGGCCGTCACGAACTTGCCGGCAGGCGGTGGAGCCTTTTTTCTTTTCTGAGGCGTAATTCGAATAAAAAGTAGCTACTTTTTATTTTTGCTACCTTTGTTAAAACTTTTTTCAAGCTCTTCAAGAAGCTTTTTCTGTTCTTTGTTCAGCTTTTCGGGTGTAACCAGCTTTACATTAACCAGTTGATCACCGTAGCTGCTGCGCTGAAGGCGTCGTATACCCTTGTTTTTTAGTTTGAATACAGTCCCGGTTTGTGTACCGGCCGGAATTTTTAATTTTTCATCACCGTAAAGGGTAGGAATTTTTAATTCGCACCCCAGGGCCGCCTGGGCGAAGTTAATGTCCTGTTCATAGTAAATATCAAAGCCTTCGCGTGTAAAATGCGGATGCGGGCTTATTTCTGCATTAACGTAGAGATGCCCCGGTGGGGCGCCTCGATCACCGGCATCGCCTTCGCCGTTAAGCCGTATGGCATTGCCGTTGTCGATGCCGGCAGGTATATTTACTTTTAAAGTATGACGCTTTCTTTCTTTGCCCTGCCCGCGGCATTGAGTGCACGGATTTTTTATGGTTCGTCCCTCACCGTTACAGCGGGGGCAGGGCACTATATTGGCAAACCTGCCGAATAAGCTTTGCTGGACACGCTGGACACGGCCACGGCCGCCACAATCGCTGCAAACACTGGTTTCTGAACCAGGCTCACTGCGTGAGCCATTACACCGCTCACATCTTTCGATGCGGTTGATGGTGATTTCCTTTTCACATCCCAGGGCTGCTTCTTCGAAGCTCAGTTTAACCCTGGCATGAATATCTGACCCGGCACGGGGTGTTGCTTCGGCTTCTGCTGAAGCTCCAAAAAAAGCATCAAAGATATCACCGAATCCACTGAACCCAAATCCGTTGAAACCGCCGAAGTCCTGCGACTCAGCTCCTGCATGGCCAAAGCGGTCATAGGCGCTTCTTTTACCTTCGTCCGAAAGAACTTCGTAAGCTTCGTTGACCTCTTTGAAGCGCTCGGCTGAGCCCTCCTTGTGGTTTCGGTCTGGATGATGCTCCTTGGCCAGCTTTCTGAAGGCCTTTTTTACCTCATCAGGGCTTGCATTTCTATCTATTCCAAGTATTTCGTAATAATCTCTTTTGACAGCCATAATTTGTCTTTCCGTTGATAGCCCCCCTTGTGGGTGCCCACAAGGGGGGCTAATAGACTCACTCTGTTAATTATTGTAAAACAAAGAGTAAGGTTTTCTCAACAATTATACCTCGCGATATTCACCTTCCACGGTGCCTTCATCGTCTTTACCGCTCGAGCCGCCCTCGCCGGTCTGTTCGCCACTTTCCTGTTCGCCGCCGGCCTGCTGCTGGGCTCCGCTTTCTGCGCCCTGGGGCTGTTGTTCGTATACAGCCGAACCGACTTTTTGCATGACACTGGAGAGCTCCTGTTGAGCCGTTTTAATAGCCTCGACATCCTGGCCGTTGAGAGCTTCTTTTACAGCCGAAATCTTTGTTTCGAGTTCCTGTGCCAGTTCTGCAGGAAGTTTATCCTTTTGCTCTGAAAGTGTTTTTTCAGCTGTATAGGCGGCATTATCGGCAATATTTCGTGTTTCTATCTCTTCTTTTCGCTTGGTGTCTTCCTCGGCGTGCATTTCTGCTTCTTTCTTCATCTTTTCGACTTCTTCCTTGGAAAGGCCGGATGAAGAAGTAATGGTAATTTTTTGTTGCTTGCCGGTGCCTTTATCAACTGCACTTACATTCAGAATGCCGTTGGCATCTATGTCAAAGGTTACTTCGATTTGTGGCACTCCTCTTGGCGCCGGCAGAATGCCGTCCAGCATAAATCGTCCCAGGGTTCTGTTGTCACCGGCCATAGGTCTTTCACCCTGCAACACATGGATTTCTACGCTTTGCTGGTTGTCGGAAGCGGTTGAGAATATCTGGCTTTTGGAAGTGGGTATGGTGGTGTTTCGGGGGATAAGTGTGGTCATTACTCCACCCAGTGTTTCGATACCCAGTGTAAGCGGTGTTACATCCAGAAGCAGTACGTCCTTTACATCACCTTTGAGTACACCAGCCTGGATGGCAGCTCCGACGGCTACTACTTCATCCGGGTTTACACCTTTATGAGGCTCTTTTCCGAAGAATTCCGTTACTTTCTTCTGAACCAGTGGCATGCGTGTCTGGCCACCTACCAGAATCACCTCATTAATTTCGGCATTGGTTTTACCGGCGTCCTTTATGGCCTGTTTGCAGGGCTCCATGGTTTTTTCAACCAGGTCCGAGACCATCTGCTCCAGTTTGGACCGGCTCAGGGTCAGGTTAAGATGTTTGGGGCCGGATGCATCGGCTGTAATAAAAGGCAGGTTGATTTCGGTTTGCTGCACTGTAGACAGCTCGCATTTGGCTTTTTCGGCCGCTTCGCGCAGGCGCTGGAGCGCCATGCTGTCTTTACTCAGGTCTATGCCCTGATCTTTTTTGAATTCCTCGATGAGCCAGTTTACAATGCGCTGGTCAAAGTCGTCTCCACCCAGGTGGGTGTCTCCGGCTGTAGACTTGACCTGGAAAGTCCCATCTCCAATTTCAAGTATAGAAATATCGAAAGTGCCGCCTCCAAGGTCAAAAACCGCAATGGTTTCATCACCTTTTTTATCCAGCCCGTAAGCCAGGGAAGCTGCTGTTGGCTCGTTGATAATTCTGAGCACCTTTAACCCTGCAATTTCACCTGCGTCCTTTGTTGCCTGTCGCTGGCTGTCGTTAAAATAGGCCGGGACGGTTATTACAGCTTCGGTAACCTTGTCCCCGAGGTATGCTTCGGCATCGGTTTTTAGTTTCTGAAGTATCATGGCTGAGATTTCGGGTGGAGGATATTCTTTTCCGCCCATGGTTACCCTGACGTCACCATTTTCAGCCTTGGTTACCTTATAGGATTTGCGCTTGGCGTCATCTGCAACAGGTAATTCACGTCCCGCCGGGTCGTTCCAGTTACGCCCCATAAACCGTTTGATGGAATACACGGTGTTGTCCGGGTTGGTAGTTGCCTGGCGTTTGGCTACCTGGCCTACCAGCCTCTCTCCACTTTTTGAGACAGCTACCACCGAAGGTGTGGTTCTGTTGCCTTCTGCATTGGATATGACAACCGGTTCACCGGCTTCCATAACCGCCATACAGGAATAAGTAGTTCCGAGGTCTATTCCGATTGTTTTTGCCATTTATTTTCCTCCTGAATTAATATTTTAATTATTGTTAATCAGAAACCTGTTTATTTATTCATCCCTGCCGCTTTGCTTTCTGCTACCCGTTGTTTCCCCGTTTCCGACAAGAACTGTAGATGGGCGCAGCACTTTATCATACAGCGTGTAACCTGCTTTTATCTCTTCTACTACTTTATCTTCTTCGCCGCAGGCCAAAGCCGCAGAATCATGGTAGTTCGGGTCAAACAAAGTGCCGACCGCTTCGATTCTTTTCAGCCCGCGCCCCTCGAGTGTTGTTTTTAATTTTCGGTAGATATGTTTTATGCCTTCCACCCAGGAATGACCCTGAATATCTTCCGGAACGTTCTCAATTGCGCGTTCCAGGTCATCCAGGACAGGCAGCATGGCAAGCATCAGGTCTGCTTCAGCCTGCTTTATAAACGCGGAGCGTTCCTGTTCTGTCCTGCGCTTGTAATTGATAAAATCTGCCTGAGTTCTTTGTAATTTATTGAAGTATTCTTCTGCTTTTGCCCGGGCAGATTTTAACTGCTCTTCATAAGAAAGGCTTTCTTCGGTTTTTTCATCCAGCCCTTCTATATCAGGGTAAACTTCACTATTTTTGCTGTTTTTCTCCTGTTCGTTACTGTTTCGTTTTTGAGTCAAAGTTAATAATCCTCCCTTAAGGATCTTTGTTATTGGTTATTAATTATTACCGGGCTGCCCGCTTGAGTCAGGCAGGTCCCGGCCATACAGTTCAGCCACCATTTTACTCATTATCAGCGAGAGGTGTCCCACCAGCGCAATGGCTTTTTCATACTGCATTCGGGTGGGGCCGAAGACGCCGATAGTACCGGTAAACTCATCAGGTACTCCATAACGGCTGATTACCAGGCTGAAATCCTGGGCTTCTTCAGACTGGTTCTCATCACCGATAACGACATCGACCTGGTAGCTCGAAGACCTACCGGAAGTATTCATCAGCTCGGTCAGGCGTTTTTGTTCGACCAGACCGAGTATTGTTCTTAACTGGTCGCCACGGCTGAATTCCGGCTGACTCAGCAGGTAAGGCAGTCCTTCTATATAGGACTCCCGGTTATCTTTCCGTGATTCAGCCTGCATGAGACGGCTTATGGCCAGGGCAATCTGTTGCTCAGTTGGGCCCAGTTTTACAACCTGCTTTTCGATATAGGTTCGTTTTTTGTCTTTAAACAATTTGCTCAATCTGGAAGCTATCCGGGAAAGCTCTTCCTGAGTCATGGCACTTTCCAGGTTGAAGAGTTGTTGTTTAACCGTGGCGCCCTCAAGTACGAGCACCAGCAGGGCAAGCATGGGCTGGAGCGATATGAGCTCAAGATGTTTGAATCTGGTTGCCGGGGTGGCCGGCCGGGTTACCAGTGCCAGGCTGCGTACCTGTTGAGCGAGCAGTGAACCGGCCAGTACCATCCATTCTTCAATTTCATCTTCGACCTGATGGAACAGGTGGTTGATCAGCATCTGTTCTACTACCGGCAGGCCGACTTTGTTCAGGTTGCCAACATAGTAACGATAGCCCTTGTCTGCTGGAACGCTGCCTGAGGCGTGATGTGGCCGGGTAATGTAACCCTCCTCTTCAAGGAGGGCCATTTCGTTGCGTATAGTTGCCGAGCTTACATTGATGCCAATGTGCGAAAGCACGCTGGATGATGAAACCGGCGCAGCGGTTTCAATATACCGGCTTACTATTGAATTAAGCACTTTAGCAGTTCTTGGCCGCAACATTCTTCCATTCCTAAATAAATTAGCAATCTACGGCTTAGATTGCTAACTAAAATGTATCACTATACCTGTTTCTTGTCAAGGAAAACTTTTCTTGGCAAATCTATTGACTATGCTATTAATGAGAGGATAGACTTTGACGGAGCTAAATATGAAAGTAATAGGTTTAACCGGCAGCATAGGCAGCGGCAAAAGCACAGTGGCCGGGTTGCTGGCGCAGCAGGGCGTTGTGGTAATCGATGCTGACAAGATAGGCCACCGCCTTCTTGCAGAAGATGAGGAAATTAAGGAAAAGCTGGTTGGGTATTTTGGTGATAGTATAAAAGATAAAGCCGGCAACATTGACCGTGCCGCTCTGGCAAATCAGGTGTTTAACCGGCCTGAGGGTTTGCGCCTGTTAAACCGTTTGCTGCATCCGGCAATCCGCCGTGAAATTGAAGGCTTGCTAAAAAGATGCCGGGAGAAGGGGGAGGACATTGTCCTGGTTGAAGCAGCCCTTCTGGTTGAGGCCGGATGGCAGGATTTGTTTGATTATATCTGGGTAACTACTGCTCCGGAAGAAGTAATTCTTTACCGCCTGGCAGCCAAGGGGCTAAACAGGCAGGAAGCCCTGACGCGCCTGAAAACGCAGCTTGGCGATGCCGAACGGGTAAAGTTTGCCAGTAATGTGATACAAACCCACACTGGTTTTAAAGACCTTGAACACGAGCTTTCTCAACTTTTACAAAACCTCAAAGCTGAGGGGTATTGACATTGACTGCTTTGCTCGCTAAAATGCCAAATTAAACCTTTGCGGGTTATCTTGCAGGTTGCCCGGGTTTTCGTGGTTAACTGGTTGTAATAACTGGCACCCAACGTGTATCAAATATAATTTTAAGAAAGGGGGTGTAGTATATAACCAAAAACCGGGAATAGGTAACACAGGTTTGGTACTTCTTTAAAGCTATTCAATTTTAAGAAGGAGGGACAACTTGGCAGAATTAACCCGCGAAAGATGGACCAGTAGGACCACTTTTTTGTTCGCCGCCATCGGCTCGGCCATCGGCCTGGGCAATATATGGCGGTTTCCTTATTTGGCCTATGATAATGGCGGCGGCGCCTTTCTTGTTGCCTGGATCATAGGTCTTCTCGCCCTTGGTATTCCCTGGCTGCTTATGGAATTCGGCATGGGCCGGATGTTTCAAAGAGGAGCGCCAGGTGTTTTTGCCAGCATAGGCAAAAAATGGGAGTGGCTGGGTTGGTGGGCTGTTTTTGTGGCTTTCCTTATCGTGACTTATTATACTGTTATTATAGCCTGGTCTCTGCGCTATGCTATAAGTTCTGTAACCATGGCATGGGGCACCGGGGAAGAAGGAGCTGCAGGTACGGCTGATTTCTTCTTCGGTGACATACTCCAGCTTTCCGGCGGCCCTGGCGAGCTGGGGGGCATAGTATGGCTTACCCTGGGCATGCTGGCCCTGGTATGGATCGTTCTGTTTTTCATCATGTACAAGGGGGCCAATGTTATCGGCCGGGTTGCCGTTTTTGTGGTGACCATCCCCTGGATAATCCTGGTCGCTTTGTTGGTACGCGGCCTCACTCTTCCCGGGGCTGTAGATGGATTGAATTTCTACTTAAGCCCTGATTGGAGTGCGCTGTTAACGGGTGATATATGGTTTGCTGCTTTAAGCCAGATTGCCTTTACCCTTTCAGTGGGTATGGCTGGAATGTATGCTTACGGCAGCTTTATTGCCAAAAAAGCCGATGTCAATAACAACGCTTTCATTACCGGCTTTGCCAATAACGCTACCAGCTTTTTTGCCGGATTTGCGGTTTTCTCCACCCTTGGATTTCTGGCAAGCGCTCTTAACGTGCCCGTGCCGGAAGTAGCCGCTTCCGGGCTGGGTCTTGCTTTTATCACCTACCCGGCAGGTATTTCGATGATGCCCGCAGGAGGCGCCTTTATCGGGGTGCTCTTCTTCCTGTGCCTTGTTTTCCTGGGGCTGGGTTCGGCGTTCTTCCTGGCACATGGCGGCGTCAGCGCTCCGCTGAGGGATAAGTTCGGCGGCGGGCTTACCAAGGTAACGGCTCTGGTTTGCCTGGCAGCTTTCCTGGTGGGTATCGTATTTACTACCCAGGGAGGCCTTTACTGGCTGGATATGATCGACAGGGCAGTAGCCTTCTACGGCCTGCTTATAACAGGTGCTCTGTCTTGCATTGTCATAGGCTGGTTCTGGAAACCGAAATTATTAAGGGACCATGTGAACGAAACTTCCGATTTCAAGATTGGAGTCTGGTGGGAATGGATCATTAAGCTGGTCCTGCCTGTAGGCATTATATTTGTCCTGATATACGGTGGTTTCATGGTCGATATACCCGAAGCTTACGAGGGGTACCAGATCGGCCCGTTGAATGGTTCCCACGTGGTCTGGATTGTACTTGTGGTAACGCTTATACTGTCTTTTGTGCTGGGTAGACTTAAAACCCGCAAAGAAGGAGGCGAATAATGGAAGCCGGAGCAATAATTACCACAATAGTTTTTGCCCTGATATTCGTATGCGGCCTTGTTTTTTGTTTTATGAAGGCTGGAATCGGCGGCAAGTGGGAAGACTAGGAGTATAAGATAATTCGTAAAAAGAGGTCGCTACAGCTTTTGCTGTAGCGACCTCTTTTTCTTTTAACAAGTTTTCTTAAAGCCTTGTGAATTCACTCTTTAACTTTTGGAGCTTTTCTGTGCGGCTTTCCAGGTTGCTTTTTTCTTTATTTACCACGGCCTCCGGCGCTCTTGTCAGGAACTTTTCGTCCTGTAATCGCCGGGTAAGGCGGTCTACATCGGCTTCAAGGGATTCTATTTCGCGTGACAGCCTTTCTTTTTCTTTTTCAACGTCTATAAGGCTTTTCAGCGGAATTACAATGTCGGCCTTATTAAGTACAGTGACCATATCTTCATCCCCTGCACTGGTATTGCCCCGGCACAAAGCTGGTTTGGCCCGGGCTAAGAATTCAATGGCACTTGTATAATGTTCAAGCTCTTTACCGGCATCACCGGCATATATCCTGGCCTCGATGATGTGACCCAGCTCAACTTTATGCTCTGCCCGGATGTTTCTTATAGCCCGTATGATATCAATAAGGGTCACCATCAAGTTTTCAGATGCTTCGTCATGCGCCTTTTCTTCTGCTGCCGGATAAGAACTGATCATGATGGATTCCGGCGCCGTTTTTTCACCCGGTATGTGGCTGTTTAGCTGCTGCCACAGCTCTTCGGTAACAAAAGGCATAAACGGATGAAGTAACCTGAGGGAGCTTTCCATTACATGGATCAGCACCGGCAGAGGTGAAGGGCCGGCAGCTTCCTTTTGGAGCCTTATCTTGGATAATTCCACGTACCAGTCGCAGTATTCCCCCCAAAGGAAATCATGTATTTCACGCAGCGCTTCGCCGAACTGGTATTCACCCATCAGGCGGTTGGCATTTGATATTACCCGGTTCAGCCGGCTGATTATCCAGCGGTCTTCAGCCGGCATTGCGCCACGTTCGATTTCAGGCAGGGCCTGTAACTGGTTGGTGTTTCTAACTATAAAACGGGTGGCGTTCCACAGTTTGTTGGCGAAGTTTCTGCCTGCTTCTAATTTGTTGGTGCTTAACTTGGTGTCGTTACCCGGAGAGGTTCCGGTAGATACGGCAAACCGAAGCGCGCACGCTCCGTATTCTTCAACTACTTCTTGCGGGTCGATAGAGTTGCCCCGGGTTTTGCTCATTTTTTCGCCCTTTTCATCGCGGATAAGGCCATGCAGGTAGACCACCTTAAAGGGAATGTCCCCGGTATTCTTCAGTCCCATCATGATCATGCGGGCTACCCAGAAAAACAGAATGTCGTAGGCTGTTTCCATGACAGTGGTGGGGTAAAAATATTTGAAGTCCCCGGTTTCTTCCGGCCACCCCAGTGTTGAATGGGGCCAGAGGGCAGAGGAAAACCACGTGTCTAAAACATCCGGGTCCTGCTCGAGGTTTGTTGAGTTGCATGCGGGGCATAGAGAAGCATCTTCAATACTGGCAATTACATTATTACAATCCTGGCAGTACCACACCGGTATTCGGTGCCCCCACCAGAGCTGCCGGCTGATGCACCAGTCCCTGATATTTTGCATCCAGTTCAGGTAAACCTTGTTAAACCTTTCCGGTATTATGGAAATACGCCCGTTTTGAACTGCCTCGATGGCCGGTTCAGCCAGAGGTTTCATATTTACGAACCATTGTTTGGATACAATGGGTTCTATAACCGTTGAGCATCTCTGGCAGTGTCCAACTGAGTGAGAATAGGGCTCAACTTTTTCCAGTAGTTCTTCTTTTTTCAATTCTTCAACAACCTGCTTGCGCCCTTCAAACCTGTCCAGCCCTTCAAACCGTCCGGCGTTCTGGTTCAGAGTGGCGTTCAGGTTTAAAATGTTTATTACCGGCAGGTTGTGGCGCTGGCCGATTTCAAAGTCGAGCGGGTCATGTGCAGGCGTCACTTTTACCGCGCCCGTCCCGAATTCAGCCGATACCTCGTCATCAATTACTACCGGTATAATCCTTTCGAGCAGTGGCAGAACCAGCTCTTTTCCGGCAAAGCAATTGTGCTTTTTATCTTCGGGGTGGATGGCCACGCATGAATCGCCAAGCATGGTCTCCGGCCGGGTAGTAGCTACTACCACCCAGGAACCGGGCTCATTTTTTACTGGGTATCGAATGTAGTACAGGTTGCCGTTCAGTTCTTTGTGGTTTACCTCAAGGTCGCTCAGGGCAGTAGCGCAACGCGGGCACCAGTTGGTTATACGTTCACCCCGGTATATCAGCCCTTCGTTGTAAAGATTAACGAAGGTAGTCCTTACCGCTTTGCTGGGGCCCGGGTCCAGGGTAAACACCTCGCGGGACCAGTCGCATGAAACGCCCAGCCGTGTGTGCTGGTTGGTAATCACTCCCCTGTAGCGCTCCACCCATTCCCAGGTTCGCCTTAGAAACTCTTCCCTGCCAATTTCGTGGCGGTCTATCCCTTCTCTGGCAAGGAGCTTTTCCACCATTACCTGGGTAGCAATTCCGGCATGGTCGACCCCCGGCAGCCATAGTGCAGGCTCACCACGCATGCGGTGCCAGCGTATCATTATGTCCTGCAGCGTTGCCGTCAACGCGTGGCCGACGTGTAGTTCGCCGGTAACATTGGGGGGCGGCATGATGATGGTGAAAGGCTTTTTGCCGGGATCGATCCTGGGTTTGAAATAGCCTTTTTCCAGCCAGTGCTGGTACCAGCGGTCTTCGCTTTCTGCAGGATTATAGGCTTTGGGCATTTCCCGGGGTTGTTTTTCGCTCATCAATTTTATTCCTTGCTTTCCTGGTATTTAATATTAAAGAAATATTTTACATGTTAAGGCTTGCCTGTTGCACCCTGCAATGCAAGGGGGCTGCAAGGCATCTTTACCGTCGTTTGTTATGACCCGGGGTTTTGCCTGCCAGAATATGTTTCTTTAGCCTGCTCTCAGTTTATTAATTGCGTCAAGTATCTTTTCAGCCATCTGGCTTTTAGGCATCAACGGCAGTTCTTCGGTGCTGCCGTTGCGGTATATTAATAAAGCCCGGTTGTAGTCAGAGCCAAAGCCCGCACCTTCTCCGGTTATGTCGTTGGCTACGATCATATCCAGTTCCTTGCTGGCAAGTTTGACTCTGGCATTGTCTTCCAGGTTTTCCGTTTCAGCCGCAAAGCCAATGCGCAGGAATTCCCCCTTGACTTCCGAGAGTATGTCTGGGGCGGGCACCAGTTTAATTTCCAGGGAAGTGGAAGTTTTTTTAATTTTTGCAGGCCTGGCCGTCTCGGGCTTAAAGTCTGCCACAGCAGCAGCCATTATCAGGCAATCCGACCCTGCTACCGAATCCTTTATACTTCTCAGCAATTCTTCAGCGGTCTTAACTTTTTCAACTTCTATACCCACGCATTCGTCCGGAAAATCAGCGGTGGTAATCAGCTTTACGCTGGCTCCCCTGTTCCTGGCAGCCCTGGCAAGGTGGTAGCCTGTCTTGCCAGAAGAGTAGTTGCCAATATAGCGCACCGGGTCTAGAGGTTCCCGGGTTCCACCCGCAGAAATTACCATCTTTGTTCCCGACATGTCTCCGTCTTTACCCGCCAGCCATTTCACCGTTCCCAGTATCGTTTCCGTATCAGTCAGCCTGCCTTTACCGTATCCACCTGAAGCCAGCCTGCCCTCTCCCGGTTCAATGAAATAAAAGCCGTGCTTCTTGAGCCGGCTTATATTCTGCTGCGTGAAGCTGTTTTCATACATGGCTGCATGCATGGCAGGTGCAATCACAACCGGGGCTTTTGTTGCCAGAACCAGGCAGGAAAGCAGGTCATCGGCCAGGCCACCGGCTGTTTTGGCAATTATACTGGCGGTAGCCGGGGCGATAAGCCCCATGTCGGCCTGTTCGGCCAGTGTTATGTGGTTAATGCCCGGGCTTTCCTGCCACAGGCTGGTGATAACCGGCCGGCCGGTTATGCTTTCATATGTGAGCGGAGCGACAAACCTGGTGGCAGAATCGGTCATTACTACTGTTACCAGGGCACCTTCCTGAGTAAGCTTCGAGGCGATGTCAGCCCCTTTGTAGGCGGCGATACTGCCGGTGATGCCCAGTATTATGTTTTTCCCCTG
>Ga0207421_10005812_pt1 | contig 13662 bp, 11 predicted proteins | sample SodLakKL_010_SED_4_FD_187542 | JGI IMG/M metagenome (GOLD analysis project Ga0207421, IMG submission 187542) | Alkaline sediment microbial communities from Lake Tanatar, Kulunda Steppe, Russia - 8KL_010_SED (SPAdes) (version 2) | ecosystem: Environmental > Aquatic > Non-marine Saline and...
TGGTTACAGGGTTCCTAGGTTCTTTTTTGGTGGAGATAAGCGGGCTCGAACCGCTGACCTCTTGACTGCCAGTCAAGCGCTCTCCCAGCTGAGCTATATCCCCACACCTGTATTACTTATTATAATATAACATACAAACTTAAACTTATCAACCTTTTTTGCCATTCAAAAGATTACCATTTACCCTTCTGTCTCTTCCTGAGGCGGAGGTGGCGGTTCAAATGTGAACTTATCAATTATATCTTCAGAAGGTTTTACCCGCCAGACATTATTTTCCTGGTACACCTCACAGATTTTTTTGTTCAGCTCATATTCCTGGCCATCAATTATAAAAACCAGGTCCAGCTCATAAACCGCTTTATCCTCAGAATAGGAGCTAGATACTACCTCATGGGAAATAACCGTGCCTGTCCAATCCTTAACCCATTCCCTATAGTCCTCGTGTTCCATAGAATAATCTGTTGCCTGAAGATAGAAACCATCCCGCCAACTTTTCCTGCCCACAGCATCAAAATAATCCTCCAGAGCCTGTTTAGAAGTTTTGCCCAGAAAATCCTTGCCCTTCTCCTCCCGAGCTTTTCTCATCTCTTCTTCCCTCTTGTCTGCTTCCTCTTCTGTTAGGAAGGAATCGCTATCATACCTGTTTCTAGCATTCCATATTAAAAACTCATCAATGCCCAGTTCCAGGGCCGTATCTATTTGCGCCCTTACCTCCTTGGCTCCATAAGGTATATTTCCCCGAATCCAGCCGGCGGAAAAACCCTGCAGCCAGGGCCTTATAATTCCAGGTTCTTCTATAGGTGCATTCCTCTTAAGGGCATCAGTAAGGGCATGTTTAATAGTTCCTTCAGGATGAGCATCGGGAACATCATATCCAAAGTAACCCGGGCCATAATGGCTGGGATAAACCATGGGACAGTTATAATCCACATGGGGAGCTATCTTTTCCCAGTTTTGACCTATATTATCAACATCCCCCCAGGAGGTGGCGATAACCCCAAAAGTGTCGGCGGAAATAAACACATTGTACTCCTCCAACTGCTTCCCGGCATAAATAAGGAAATCCCTTATTATATCCTCCTTGGAAACATCGTTGTGGCCGAGAAAGTCGGCTTCTCGCTTCACCCTCTGGAAATTCTCAGGAAAACGAACATAGTCAAACTGTATCTCTTTAAACCCAGCCAGGGCTGCCTCCTTGGCTATGGCTATAGTGTAGTCCCAAACTTCATTATTATAGGGATTAAGCCAGGCGTTCCCTCCATAATCCTCCCATATGCCCCCTGTTTTCTTCTGGACCGCCCAATCTGGACGGTAATCCGGCAGGTGGTTATCTCTGAAAACAACAATACGGGCAATGGGGTAAATATCCCTTTCCTTTAATTCCTCCATCACGCTGTGTATATCCTTTACCGGTGCAGAACGGTTGGCCTCCACTTCCTGAACTATCTCTATTTCACTGGGATAAGTCATCCGGCCGTGATCGTTTTTTACATCAATAACAAGGGAATTCAGTTCCGTAGTTTCTACCATTTCCAATATATTTTCAAACCTGGACCGCAGCCCTACGGAATTTCCCGTAAGATAAAGCCCCTTGGCCTTTACCGGAGGGTTGTCCTCCTGCTCCAGGGGTGGAAGAGGAACAAAATAAGGCCCCAGCTCTTCTTTAAGGGCTTCCTCCCGGAGTTCTCTTTCCTCCGCCAGCCTTTCTTCTTCCCTTCTTTGTTCTTCTTCCTTTTCCTTTTGAAGTTCTTCTTCTGTTTTAATGTTCTCCTCTTCTTCATTGTTTAGCTGTTTAGTTTCATTTTCTTCTGTTTCTTCAGTTTCTTCCGTAGGATTAAGAGTCATGGCAGTACAACCATATATTAAGGGGATAAACAACAGTAATATAAGGGCTAATATGTAGGTGCTCTTTATGAAATTTTTGAAGTTAAACGACATAAATAATCACTCCCCTTTAATTCGATATGATTCTACTTTATCCGACCATAAAATAAAAGTCAATCATATTTTTTTTAAGGGTAGCTTGTTTTAATTCGACACAGCCTGTCCTGCTTAAAAGGGAAAAAATATAGGAATAACAACCATAGCAACTATAAAGGAAATAAGCTGCAGGGGCCACCCTGCTTTAAAATAATCCAGGAAACTATAACCAGCAGGACCCAAGACCAGGGTGTTGGGAGGCGTGGCTATGGGGGTTAAAAAGCAGCAGGAGGCAGCCATGGCTACACCCATTAAAAACGGGAAAGGGCTTGCTCCTACCGAGCCCGCCAGGGAAATACCTATAGGGGCGAACAGTGCGCCAGTAGCTGTGTTGGACATGAAGTTGGTCAAAATTGCCGTGGTAAGAAACAGTACCGCCAAGGCCACCATGGGGGAAAAAGCAATAGTGGCAATGCCATCGGCAATAAGTGCCGCAGCTCCGGTAATCTCCATGGCCTCGCTCATGGAGAGCATCCCGGCAAACAAAAATATAGTAGTCCAGCTTATGGAACGGAAAGCCTCCTCCACGGTGATGCAGCCGGTAATAATGGAAAGCATGGCCCCCAGCATGGCGGCAACCTGCAAGTCAATGAACCCCGTGGCCATAGAAATAACCACAAAAACAAAAACCAGTATCGCCACCCACATTTTTTCCGGCCGCTCTGCTTTTGGAGAGTGCTCTTTTCTATCTTCTCCCTCCTGTCCCTTATGCTCCCCGGCTTCTTTCTTTTTTACCTCACCAGGCACCAGCCTGTTACCTATAAGAACCATATAAAGAATCCCTATAATAAATATAAAAATTCCTACCTTTCCAAATTCAAAAAACCCGAACTCCGGAAAATCAGGATAAGTTTCCAGTACACCGTTCACAATACCGTTGGGAGGGGTCCCAATAGCAGTAAGGGTACCCCCCAAGGAGGAGGCAAAAGCCATGGGCATTAAAAGTTTTTTAGAGTCTATCCCAGCGCTTAAACCTATAGCCAGAACCACCGGTATAAAAACTGCTGTTGACCCTGTGTTGCTCAAAAAGGCCGACATTACACCTAAAATCAGCATGACTAATAACACAATTTTCAGATAATTTTGACCGGCCATTTTTATAGCCATATCCCCCAGCTTACCGGCAAAACCCGTCTTGAATATGGCCTCGCTTACCATAAACATGGCCATAAAAATAATAACCCACCTGTTGCCAAAATTAGCAAAGGCATCCTGAGGATCAAGGATGCCCGTTAAACTGAGGGCAATGGGGACCAGCATTGCTGTAACAGGAAGGGGTGTTAATTCAGTGAAAAAAAGAATGATGGCAGCACCAAGGATAATAAACGTTATGATTTCCGGTGTCATTAGCACCCTCCTTAAATATAAGCGTTTAAAATATACTCCTGAACCATTCTATGGGTATTAAAAAAGGAGGCATTTATAGATATAGAATGTCGCATAATTTCTGTCCACCTGTTTCTCTGCTGATAATACAGGGGCACAATAACCTTTTCCAATTTTTCATAAAGCTCGTAGGCATCCCTTACGTTTTCATCAACTCCAAACTCTATTTCTTTGGGGCCGATTGACCATCCCGTAATACCTTCAATGTGACCCTCCAGCCACCAACCGTCTAAGACGCTAAAGTTGGGAATGCCGTTATGAACAGCCTTCATACCGGAGGTTCCGGAGGCCTCCTTAGGCCTCTGGGGAGTGTTTAGCCATATATCCACACCGGAGGTTAGTTTTTTGGCCACTTCCATATCATAATTCTGCAGGTAAACAATGTTAACGGAACCCTTTAAATCTTCTATATATTTAAAGATTTTCTTGATTATTTCCGTTCCCCGGGGATCTCCGGGATGGGCTTTCCCGGCAAAAATAAGCTGGATTTTTCCTACCTTGTTAGATATATGGGCTAATCTCTGCAGATCATTAAAAATTAAATAAGCCCTCTTGTACTCTGTGGATCTCCGGGCAAAACCAATGGTCAACTCTTTATAGCTCATACCCGCATTAGTTTGCTGGTTAACATAGTCAATTAGATTCTTCTTTTCCTCCATATGAGCCGACCAGATTTCTTCATTGGGAATAGCCAAAGAATATCTAAGGGCAAAGGGATTCTTATACCAGCCGTGAATATACTTATCATACAACCGGGCAAAGCTCTCCGAGGTCCAGTTTAAAGAGTGCACTCCGTTGGTAATGGAGTCTATAGGGTATCCGGGGAACATCTTCTGGGATACTTCACCATGCTTTTTTGCTACCCCGTTAACATACTTGCTGAAGTTTAAAGCCAGCAGAGTCATATTCAAGCAACTCTCTCCACCCACCTGTCTTAATATTGCCGGAGGGACAAAATTTCCCAACACCTGGTCAACCAGATCATAAGGGAACTGGTCATGGCCTGCTGGAACAGGTGTATGGGTGGTAAAAACACATAGATCCCTTACCGGCTCTATATCCCAGATATTTTCAAAGTCCCCCTCCCCTTCTTTTTTTAATTTGCTTTCCTTTAAAAGCTCTAACGCCAAAAAACTGGAATGCCCTTCGTTCATGTGATACTTTTCTATACCGGTATAGCCCAGCTTTTTTAACATCCTTACTCCGCCTATACCCAAAACTATTTCCTGAGCGATCCTGTATCTATGGTCGCCACCGTAAAGGGAGCTGGTTAAATTACGGTCCTTTTCATCGTTTTCCTCTAAATTTGTATCCAAATATATTACGGGAATATTAAAGCCGTCATTTCCCATCACATCATAATACCAGGCGCTAACCATTACCTGCCTTCTCTCTATCTCTACGCTTACCTTTTCGGGATGAAGCTGCAGCAAATCACAGGGGTTCCACTGTACAGGAAGCTCCCTCTGTTCACCCTGCTCATTTAGTTTTTGATAGAAATAACCCCTCTCATATACCAGGGTAACCGCCACCGCCGGCACCTCTAAATCAGCAAAAGCCCTAATAGTATCTCCCGCTAAAACTCCCAGGCCCCCACTATATGTAGGAATATTAGCCTCGATACCGATTTCCATAGAAAAATATGCTATTCTCCTGTCTTTTTTTAAAATAGTTTTACCTTTCTCCGCTATCATCTAAACGCAATAACCTCCTGATCAGTCAAGATGAGTTTATAAAAAATCTTTTATCCCTTTACACATATCTTTTAGAATATCTATTGATTTCATACAATTATTCCGAATTTCTAAACCGTGGTCCGCACCCTCTAAAACCATCAGTTCAAACTCCTTTTCTTTTTTAAGCTCATTTATTAGTTCAGGTTTATAAAAATCATCATTTGTGCCTATTATCATTAAAGAGTCCTGCTTTACCTGGGAGGTTATAATGTTAAACTTTTTTGAAAGCACAGGGGTTAGATAAATTGCCTTGGTATTACTAAGCTGGGGAAAATTTAACAGTATTTGAGATATTATAGGGGTGCTGAGTGATTTGCCTACCAAAACAAAGTTATCATAGGATTTTTCCTCTAAAACTGCCTTAACGGCATTCTCCGCATCTATCAGCACGGAGTTTGCCATCTCCTTAGGGTTATACATCAAACCCCTGGATTGAAAACTGTATTCAACGGTGAGGGCGTCGTACTGCTCTGAAAGAAGAACTTTCCTGGGATAGTACATGGCCGGCATATCACAGGTATAACCTGCCCCCGGTAAAAAAATAGCCAGTCCTTTGTAGTCATCTCCAAAGGAGAAAAATCTATTCTTCAAATTGAAACCTTCACTTCCAATAATATTAATATTAGTAATCTCCAAATTTCATTCCACCTTTCTCCCAAAGTACATTTCAAGCCAGCAAAGGCTGGCTTGAAATGTTGTAAATTTAACTTTCTTTCGTATAGTTTAACAAACCGCCCGCCAGAATTACATCACACAGTCGGGGGCTTAACACATGATTTACCCTAAAGGAACGGTTTTTAGCTTTATTAAGAACCTCCAATTGGCCTTTTAAAAGGTTATCCCGGGTGATATTTTTTATTTCTAAATCATCTCCCTGTTGTATTTCTTTATAATCTTCCGGGTTTTCAAAGATCAAAGGCATTATGCCAAAGTTTACTAAATTTGTGTGATGGATACGGGCAAAGGATTTAGCTATAACCGCTTTGATGCCCAGATACATGGGGGCAAGAGCTGCATGCTCCCGGCTGGAACCCTGGCCATAGTTATCCCCGCCTACTATAAAACCTCCCCCTTTTTCTTTGGCCCTGCTTGCAAAATCCGGGTCTATTCCCTGGTACACATACTCCGCTATGGCGGGAATATTTGAGCGGAGGGGTAGAATTTTTGCTCCCGCAGGCATTATATCATCAGTAGTAATGTTATCTCCCGTTTTTAGAATAACCTCCCCGGTTACCTCCTGTTTCATTGGCTGGTTTAAGGGCAGGGGTTTAATATTGGGGCCTCGAATTATTTCTACTTCACCCGGGTTTTCCAGGGGAGGGATAATCATGCGGTCATCAGTTATAAATTTTTCCGGAAGATCAATATTTACAGCTTCACCTAAAACCCTGGGGTCGGTAAGCTTTCCTAGTAAAGCTGAAACTGCAGCTGTTTCCGGCCCTACCAGGTATATATCGGCATCCTGAGTACCGCTTCTTCCCTTAAAATTGCGGTTAAAGGTCCTTAAAGAAACACCTCCCGAGGGGGGAGCCTGTCCCATGCCTATACAGGGACCACAGGCTGACTCCAAAATTCTGGCCCCAGAGGCAATCAACTCTGCTATGGCACCCTCTTTGGCCAGCATAAGATAAACCTGCCGAGACCCGGGGGATATAATCAGGCTTACTTCCGGAGGGATTACCTTCCCCCTTAAAATGCTGGCAACCTGCATAAGATCCGCATAAGATGAATTGGTACAGCTTCCTATGGCAACCTGGTTTACCTTAATTCCAGTAAGCTCGTGTACAGGTCTTACATTATCAGGGCTGTGGGGACAAGCCGCCAGGGGTTCTATCTCCTCCAGGTCAACATAAATCACCTCTTCATAAGTAGCTCTTTCATCGGCTTTTAGCTCTAGCCAGTCCTCTTCCCTGTCTTGAGTCGCCAAAAATTTTTTAGTTTGTTCATCACTAGGAAATATGGAGGTGGTTGCTCCCAGTTCAGCCCCCATATTGGTAATGGTAGCTCTTTCCGGAATTGTTAAATAATCAACACCGGAACCTCCGTATTCAAATATCTTTCCGGTCCCACCTTTTACACTGAGCCTTCGGAGGACTTCCAGGATAACATCCTTGGCTCCCGCCCACTCAGGTAACTCACCATCTAAATGGATTTTAACTACAGAAGGAGTAGACAGATAAAAAGGGCCTCCCCCCATGGCAACAGCAACATCCAACCCTCCCGCTCCCATGGCCAGCATCCCCATTCCTCCTGCGGTAGGGGTATGGCTGTCGGAACCTAGCAGCGTCTGACCGGGAACACCAAACCTTTCCAGGTGAACCTGGTGGCAAATACCGTTACCCGGCCTGGAATAATAGATGCCGTAGCGGGCTGCTGCACTCTGCAGGTAAAGATGGTCATCCGCATTTTCAAAACTGGTTTGTAGGGTGTTATGGTCTATATAGCTAACGGATAGTTTTGTTTTTACTTTGGGAATATCTAAAGCTTCAAACTGCAGGTAAGACATGGTCCCGGTGGCATCCTGGGTTAAAGTCTGATCTATAGCCAGGGCTATTTCTTTTCCTGTCTCAACCTTTCCAGAAACCAAATGCTCTTCTAAAATCTTTTGCACAATGTTTTTCTCCATAATTTCCTCCTCAATTAGTACATATTAAAATCATAGCATATCATCTTTATATCAAAAATAGTTCATTTATGCAAGGAAAGTTGGAACTTATTTGTCATTATTGACTAAAAAGAGGGATAGACTCCAAAGTAAGCTTTGTAAATACTAAGAAGTTTATCCCTCTTTTTTTGTTTATGATAATATTATGTTTAATGAACCTAACTAAGCTTGGGTGAAAAAGTCACACAATCAGTTTCTTCAGTATCTTCCGCAGCGGGAGGCTGAATTTCAATTTCACTGGCTATACAATGGTTTCCTGACTCCCAGTATTCACAGCTATCTACCACACACTTTACCCTGTTAATTGGTGAATCCTTATCGACTCTAACCATTATATTCTAGCACCTCCTTTAGATAATTAAAAATATATCTTTAACATATCTTGCCCCAAGTCAGGACTATATTATACCCAATTTACTCAATATAATACTTTACTTAACTATGCTTAAGATACGCTTAATAAGCGTATAAGTTGCCATAAGGCCTGCTGCCTGTAGGTGTTAGTTTGATAAAGTTTTCCAGGCTTACACTTTCAAAGGGAGTATCAAAATATTTACAGTAGCTATTGATTTTTTCCTTTAAAAATTCATAATCTTTTTCATCCAGTGTTCTTTTCTTAACCTCTTTGGACAGCTTGTAAGAAGGCACATCCCCCCGGAGGTAAATTTCGCCGCCATGCATGCCGGTTCCGCAGTAGTCACCTACTATATCTTCATGGGAATCCTCCAGTCCCAGCACTACTATTCTCCCGCCGGCCAGGTATTCGCCTAAAAAGTTTCCCGTTCTGCCGCCAATTATCAGGCAAGGAATTTTCTCCTTATACTCTTTCATGTGTATTCCAGTGCGGTAACCCACATTTGTTTTAATGTACATCTCTCCGCCCCGCATGGCATAGGCCAGAACATCTCCTCCGTGGCCGTGAATGATAATTTTACCGCCGCTCATGGTGTTTCCCGTTCCGTCCTGAGTGTTTCCCTTAACATTTATAATGGGGCCCGACATGAATACGCCCAGGTCGTTTCCAGGGATGCCTTCCAGGGTTATGGATACATCTTTATTTACACCGGCGGCTATATACCTCTGCCCCCTGACGTTAGTTACCGTTATATCCTTTTCCCTTTCCAGCTCTTCATGTATAATACTGTTTAATTCCTGGTAATGCATGCCTTCTGCATCTATGAATTTCACCTTCTAGCCCCCTCCTCCCTGTAAAGCTTTTCTCTTACGGATAAGGGTAAATGTATAGGATTAAAGCATTTTCTCTTTAACAACTCCTTAAAACTGTTAGCAGGAACTTTGTTTTTAATTAGCCAGGTAATTATCCCTGCCTGGTTGACTTCACCTATTTTAATCATCCCTGTTACCCGGTCATTTTCCATTAATATGCGCTGATATGTTGAGTTTTGTGAGTCTATGCTCGTTATTTCCTTACCCTTATCACCCATCTCAAGCAAGCCGGCGGTAATTATGTTTAATCCAAAAAAACTTATGGAATTGCGGGGAAATTCTTCGTCACATTCCCTATCAATCCCCGCCATATTCTTGCCGGCTACCAATCCCTGACAATAGGCAGAGGGCCATATAGGTATAACTTTTTTCTCTTTTGTAAGGAGTGTTTCTGCTTCGGCTACATCTCCGGCGGCATAAATATTTTCCAGGCTGGTTTCCAGTCTTCTGTTTACTTGTATTCCCGTCCCGATTGCTGCGTCTATGCCCTCTAAAATCTCCGTGTTGGGCTTAACGCCGGCAGCCAACACCAGTATGCTGCAGTCTATTTCTTCCCCATCCTCTAAAGTTACTCCTTCTACCCTTGCATCTCCAATAACTTCTTTTACAGAGTTTCCCAGGACCAGCCTGATACCACTGCTCTGAATTCTTTCTTCCAGGAGCCGGGAAGCCTTTTCATTTAGAATTGAGCTCAAAAGATAAGGTGAACGTTCTATCACTGTTACCTTTAAGCCACAAAGGAGTAAGGCCTCAGCCGCTTTCAGACCGATTAATCCCCCACCTATCACTACAGCCCTTTCCCTTCCCTTAATGTTATCCCTTAAGGAATAAACATCGCTTAGACTATAGAAGAAATGCTGCCCATCTTTGCCCAGGCCTTTAACAGGTGGAACTGCAGGTCTGCTCCCGGTTGCTATTAGAAGTTTCTGATATGGGATGCAGGCACCGTCTTCTAGCTCAATATTTTTTTCCCTGGAATTAACCTTAACTGCCCTGGAACCCAAGTATAAGTTGACCTTGTTTTTTTCGTAAAATTCTTTGCCCCGGTAATACAGCTTTTCTCCACTTATTTTCCCAGCTAAAAAATAAGATATCAGGGGTCGGGAATAACAGAGGTAAGGCTCCTGGGAGATGACTGTTATTTTGTCCTGTTTATCTACTGTCCTTATCCCCTCAATGGCTCCTATGGCAGCAGCGGAATTCCCTACGATCATATACTTACTCATCTGTATCCACCTCCTCTGTTTTTACTTGTGCTATGCTGTCATTCAGGCTTTCATCTACGTTCTTAATTATTTTCTCCTTTAAGGTTAATGCGCCATTGGGGCAGTGGAGAACACAAAAGGGCTCATCTGCCTCAAAGCAAAAGTCACATTTTAAAGGAAGGGAGGGGTTGTTTTCCTTTATTTTAATGGCACCAAAGGGACATTCCATAATACAGGTAAAACAACCCACACACTTATCTTCATCACATAAGGTTAGCTCCAGTTCATTTTTATACATAGCTCCGGTAATGCAGGCCTTAACACAGGGTGCATCTTCACAGTGCTGGCACTGCAGAGGGAAAGACAGTGGCTTTTCAATTACCAGACTAACCCGCGGCTCTACTGTCCAGCGTTCCTTTTTAAAAGTTTTTATTATATCCCTGGACTGGGAGTGGGCTACACGGCAGTACACTTCACACAATCCGCAGCCTACGCAGTATTCCTCCCTCAGTTCTATTTTCATTTTCTTTGTCATCGTAGTCATCCCCCCTGTTCTTATTCCCCGGCCAGTTTAATGCCCAGGACTTCCAGTTCCCGGTTTGTTAACCCAATACCTCTGAGCATGTGTCTGTTACCTTTTAAGCTTTCAATAGCGTTAATCCCCATGCCACCCATCATTTCTTTAAACTCATGATCCCAGCCTATAATTAAATTTGACAGTCTTTCTGCAGCTATTTCCGGGTTTAATCTTTTGGTTAACCAGGGATCCTGGGTGGCGATTCCCCAGTTGCACTTTCCTGTATAACATTTCCGGCATAGATGGCAGCCCATGGCAACCAGGGCCGCTGTTCCTATATAAACTGCATCTGCACCTAAAGCCACGGCTTTTACTATATCTCCACTGTTTCTTATGCTGCCCGCTGCTACTACTGATACCTGGTTTCTTATTCCTTCCTCCTTAAGTCGTTCGTCAACTGCTGCCAGGGCAAACTCTACAGGTATTCCAACACTGTCCCTTATTCGGGTAGGTGCTGCCCCGGTTCCACCCCTGATCCCATCGATAGTAATTATATCTGCACCTGCCCGGGCTATTCCGGAGGCAATTGCAGCTACGTTATGGACTGCAGCAATTTTTACGGATACGGGCTTTTTGTAACGGGTGGATTCCTTTAAGGCGTATATAAGCTGTCTCAAATCCTCAATGGAATATATGTCGTGGTGAGGGGCCGGTGATAATGCGTCTGTCCCTTTAGGGATCATCCTGGTAGAAGCTACTTCCTCCCCTACCTTTTCCCCGGGGAGATGTCCACCTATACCTGGCTTTGCTCCCTGACCTATTTTTATTTCTATGCCTGAACCCGCCTCCAGGTAATCCTGGTATACTCCAAACCTGCCGGAGGCTACCTGTATGATGGTCCAGTTTCCATAGGAGTAAAGGCTTTCGTGAAGCCCCCCTTCCCCTGTATTGTAACATATATCTGTTTCTTTAGCTGCCATGGCCAGAGCCGTGGAGGCGTTAAGACTGATGGAGCCAAAAGACATGGCGGTAAACATTACCGGCATGGATAGTTCCAGCTGTGGAGGGACTTCAGTTTTTAAGCTTCCATCCTGGTTTAATTCTAATTTTTTCGGTTTCCTGCCTAAAAAAGTCTTTAATTCCATAGGCTCCCTTAAAGGGTCTATAGAGGGATTGGTCACCTGACTGGCGTTAAGGAGAATGTTATCCCAGTAAATAGGAAATGGCTTAGGATTTCCCATACCGGAAAGGAGTATGCCCCCGGTTTGGGCCTGCTTCTGTATTTCCCTTATGCTATTTCGAGACCAGTTGGCGTTCCTCTTAAACTCCTGGGGGTTTTCCTTTATGCACAGGGCCCGGGTAGGGCACAAGCTTATACAGCGGTGGCAGTTTATGCACTTTTCTTCCCGGGAGTAAACCTTCTCCTCATCCGGATCGTAGTAATGAGCCTCCATGGAGCACTGTTTTTCGCAAACCCGGCAGTCAATACACCTGTCCCGGTTTCTTTCTATGATGAATTCTGGTGCTAGCATGCTGAAACCCATTTTTCCTCCACCTCCTCTATTCTCCCAATTACTGGCTCTCCGCCCCTGGGAACCCAAATTTTATCCGGGTTACTACATACCTCTATAATAGCCGCCTCTTCACTGGAAACATATAACATTGCGCCTTTTTCAGCAGCTACCAGGGGCCGAAGTTTAATTCTATCATTTATGGCTACCATGGCCTCGTTACACCCTAATATTATAGAAAAAGGACCATTAAGGAGGGCTTTGCCATATATTATTCTCATGTTTTTAAAAAACTTTCGGGGGCCTTCCGGCAGTCTATCTATTTCCTCCCAAAAGGGAGCTGCCAGAACCCGACATGCTATTTCCATAGGTAGTTTGTGTCGTCTTATCAGCAGATCAAAAAGATAAGCCGCCGCCTCTGTGTCTGTTTGTAGAGTACATTCATACCCGAATTCCTCCAGATAGCGGAGGTTTGTTCCATATGAAGATATTTCCCCATTATGGACTACCGACCAGTTTAATAGGGTAAAGGGATGAGCTCCTCCCCACCATCCAGGGCTGTTAGTAGGAAACCTGCCGTGGGCTGTCCACAGGTAGCCCTTATAATCCTCCAGGTTATAAAACTCCCCAATATCTTCGGGAAACCCCACTCCTTTAAAGGCACCCATATCTTTACCACTGGAGGCAACATAGGCCCCCTTGATGGATGAATTAATCTCCATTACTTTTCTTACTATGAACCCGGGTTGGGAAAGCTGCAGCTCTTCATACTTGTCTTCCCGGGGAAGCAGAAAATATCTCCAAACTGATGGAGGCTCTTTTATTGAAGGTACTTTACTTACAGGAAGCAGTTCAGCCTTTTCCACTAGAAAATTGTCCTTAAAAAATTTTTCAGTTTTTGCCCGGCAGGATTCCCTCTCATATAGCATATGAAAGGCATAATGATCTTTATATTGGGGATATATCCCGTAGGCAGCAAATCCACCGCCTAAACCATTAGATCTATCCCTCATCAGGGATATGGATTTAATAATTTCCTTTCCGGAAAAAACTTTGCCCTGCCTGTTCATTATTCCACTTACGGCACAACCCGAGGGAATTCGCACATTTCCTTCCCTGTATTTCTCTTTTACTCTTCGCATGCCCCTCTCCCCTTTCATCATTGAAAATACTTGTTTAACAAAAATTAAATAAAAACACCCGCAAGGAATAAACCTCTGCCGGCGTCGCTGCCCTTACTATAAGATACTTCTTTGTACCTGTCAAACATTTTGTTTTATGAAATAGTATTTTGCATTGCGCAACCATGATAACACAGATTCAGGAAATTTTCAATACCTTTTATCAAATATTTTTCACTTTTCTTGACAGTAATTAACTCCTTTTGTTATGATTTAAAAAACCTTTCATTAAAGTGAGGAGTAAAGGGAGGAGT
>Ga0207421_10005815_pt1 | contig 13656 bp, 11 predicted proteins | sample SodLakKL_010_SED_4_FD_187542 | JGI IMG/M metagenome (GOLD analysis project Ga0207421, IMG submission 187542) | Alkaline sediment microbial communities from Lake Tanatar, Kulunda Steppe, Russia - 8KL_010_SED (SPAdes) (version 2) | ecosystem: Environmental > Aquatic > Non-marine Saline and...
GGAAATCATTCAGCATCACATAAATCTTGTCGGGGTCATAGTCCCACAGTTCTTCGTGGAAGTCCATCGCGTTGAAGAAGGTACGCAGCACGTGCGGCGTCATGTATGTGTAGCGGTCGCCGAAGTAGACCAGCTGCGCCCTTTCGGTGTCGATCTGGGTAATTTCCTGTGCCTGCGCCCTGGCCTGGAAGAGCAGGGTGGCAATGAAGAGCAGGGGAAGAAGTCTGGTATGGCACATCGTGTATTAAACAGCAGGTTGCTTCATAATGCTTTGGATGCCAGGGGATTTATTCTTTTTGGGATGATGGGAACGGTATTTTACAACAATATAAAGGTATGATAAAATGACAAAATGACAAAAGGACAAAAAGACGAAAAGCTTTTCGTCAGCTGTTGGTTCTTGGTTATTAGCTTTTGGCAGGCAGAACCGGCGAAGATGTTTATGCGGATCAGCTCAACTGGTTCAGCTCCCACAGCTCCCGCTGACTCATCCGCACCAGGGGCAAAAGGGCCATCTGACCGGCCTTGCCGATTTTTTTACGTAAAATCTTCATTTCCGTGAGTTTTTCTTTGACGCCAGGTTCTGTCATTGCCGGGAAGCCACTTTCTCGCAGCAACAGGTTGCGCTTGGCCTTAATCGACAATTCCAGGTACAGGGTAAAAAACCAGTACATGTCTACCAGTGTCTCGGGCGAAAAATGCTTTTTCAGGCTGGCGAGGTATTCTCCGGCGCGGGTGTCGCGAAACTGGCCCTTGCGCATCATGGTGAGCATGTCTATTTCGCTGCTGAAAGCCACCTCCAGCCAGTCTTGCACCTGGCGGGTGGTATACGCGAATACGGCATAAAAAAGCAGGGGGAGCAGCGTGATGATCAACAGGGACATTAGCAAGGGGTTGATTATAAGATGGTTGAATGCAGAGTGAAGCACGATGGCGATGAGGGTGCCGGTGCCGCCTGCGATGGTTGCGTGGTGGTTGCGCTGCAATCCTTCCAGGAGGATCATTGCGGCAATTGCCACCACGCCGCCATGCATGATGGCCGTACCAAAGCCACGTACGATGGCCAGGGCCACGCTGAAGCCTTCGCCCAGGTGGAGGTAATACCAAAAGTTTTCAGCAAGGGCAAAACCCGTTCCGACAGCAAACCCGTATATGGCGGCATCGATCATGAAGCCAATCCGGCGCTGCGCGACCATCAGAAAAAGAAAGCTGAGCTTGAGCAGCTCCTCCGTCACGGGGGCCACATAGCGGGTGAGTGCTTGTTGTTGCAGGTCAAAAAGGTCGGCGAGACCAGTGTTTGCATAAAAGGCGATCACCGCTGAGATAAGCCCCCACGCCAAGGCCAGCAGCAGCCATCTGGTGCGCACGAGTTTAAAGCTGTCCAGGAGAAAGAGACAGAAGAGAAACAGCAATACCGGGAAAAACGCAAAAATGGCCCACATTATAGGGGTGGTTTGATTGATCCATGACCAAGGGGGTGCCTGCTGGTGTCCGCAATCAGCTGACGGGTTCTGTCAGACCGGCCATTGATGATCACCGGCTAAGCCCAGGCATTTGCTTGTTCAATGGATGATGTTAACAGGCATTTGGGGTGTCGCCTCATAAGCCAGCTGGGCGCCAGGCTTCCCAGGTGATTGGCACGCCAGACACTGATGCAGGAAAAGTCATCTGATGGCTGGCCACTGCATTACAAGCCATGTCCTGAGTCCTTCTGCTACGAACGCATCTGCGGTCAGCGCTTTGGGCTGATCATCACCGGCCAGACAGGAAGGTGTTCCGCGCCACGGACTTCCAAATAGTACATGCCTGCGCGGAGGTGTTTTACCTGGAATGACTCCTGGTATTGTTTGCTGCCCTGCACCGTTCGTTTCTTGGCCACCTGTCCCTCTGGGGTGATCAGCCGAATCAGCAGCTCTTCCTCGTCCTGGCTGTGGAATGCCAGGTGGAGCACATCGGAAGCAGGGTTCGGAAAGACCCTGGCGAGCAGCGTGGTGAACGTCTTTTCCTCCCCGTAACTGGTATCCGTAAAATTGGTGGCATAGGCGCGGTAATGGTATTGCGTTTCGGTTTGCAGGTCTGTGATTTGCGAAGTGAAGGCTCCCTCACCGGCGCCATCATGGCTCATGCCGTCATTGTTGTTGATGGTGGGATTGGGTTGTGTGCTCCACACCACTCCGCGGGCCGTTACCTCGGTATTCCCGTCAAAGCCCACATTGCCGCTTGTCTCTGCAAAGTTGTGGGCGATGATGTCTGGCTCGCCCGAGTCCACTTCCGGGCTGAGCGCTGACTTTGTTTTAAACTGCCTGGTGTTTCCATAATGGACCTGGGTGCTTGTCCTGGCATAGGCGCGCACGTAGTAGGTGTTCGCCGGCTCCAGGTTGGTGAGCTTCACCTGGTAAGCGCTTTCACCAGGCCCTTTTTCGATACGCCCTTCGTTATCATCGATCAGGGGGTCACCGGTGGTATTCCATACGATGCCCCGTTGGGAAACACTCTGGCCATCATCATCCAGGATGGTGCCACCGGTGATGGCATTAAAAGCCCGAATATTGTCTGTTTCGTTGGTTACCAGGATCACCCCGGTGGTGGGCTGATAAGCAGCGATCACATGTTTGATCTCACGGACGGTGCGTGCATTGTCTGCTTGCTCTGCATGGCCTGTCGACACGCCGGAATGTGTGATATTGGGGTTGGAAAAATAGGGCACCTGGGTGTGGTCATTGCCGTCAGCAAAATACTGCCCGCTGGTATACGTCATCACCGAGCAAAAGCGCCCACCAGTTTCACCTGTCCAGCGCCAACCGGCAGACCATTGGTTGTCCGGCCAGTTTGTCCAGTCCGTTGGCCCAGGTTGAAAGTTTTGTTGTGCATGGTGGTGCAGTCCCATGTTATGTCCCATCTCATGGATGTGTGTAAACCCATTCGCTGCTTGCTGTACCCTTGTAAGGGAAAAACCATGCGTCGGGCTGCCATGGCGGCTGTTAAGCAGCCAGGCCAGGCCGCCGACATCAGACACTTTGGCAAACATGGCCACCAGGTCGGCGCCGTGTGTTGCTCGCCAGTTGTGGGCCATGGCAAGGTTTCCTGTGCCCTCTGTCAGGTTACCCAGGTCGGCGGAAGAGCTTCCGCTCTCGGTATGGTTGACCTGGCCGCTGTGAACAAGCTCCATCACCACCCGGGTTTTGCTGTTTTCGAGCGTCATCTGGGCGTTGACCATAGCCAGTGCAACGACATTGTGTATCCCGCCGCCGTTTAACAGGGCCCACTGACGTGCTTGCGGGGTGTATACCACCATCACCCCGATGCGTGCCATGTCTTCAGGTCCTTTTTGGTGTTCTTTGAGGTGATTGCGGATGCGCTCCTGTTCCCGGATGTCATCAGGCGAAGGTTCCGGGATCAATGGTGGTCCGCCTTCTATGATGTCACGGTCACTGGCGCGCATTTCAAGGAGGTAGTGCCGTGCTCCCGAGGGGTCGCTGATGATTTTGAAGAACTGATCCTTTTTTGGGATGAAAATGGTGCCCAGGGTGCGCTCTTTTGTGGTCGACAGCGCTACATAGACACCTCCCTCCGGGGCCCGTGCTGCTACGGTGAAAGATCCGTTTACGTTGGTGTCCACGCGCCGGACATCCACCAGGTTGTTTTTTCTGTCTTCAAAGAGATTGAGGACCAGGTGGTCTTTTGCGGCCAGCTCGCCCGCACTGGTCAGCGCCTCCGCGAGCACAACTTCGCGATAACGGACAATGTGTTTTGCCTGATCCAGGAAGTCCAGCGCCTTTGATGCATCCTTGCGGGTATCGCCGAAGGCAGCAATCAGCTCGTAGGTGTTTCCTGAGCCCTGGCCAGACTTGTCCTGATCTCCTGGCGGGTTGTTGCGGTTTTCGGCGCTGAACCCCGGAATGGCCGCAAAAAGCATAAAAAATATGCCAAGATGCAATGTAAAGAAGCGGAAAGCATGTATTGTAAACATCTGTCTGATTGTTTTTTTCACATAAAATTTTTATAAAATTAATGGTTTTATATAAATAGGCAAATGCTTTGATGGCATCACGCGTTTCACCAAATTAACTAATCGGCCCGTCCTCATCTTCTTCCGGCTCCGGGAAGCGTGTCGACCAGATGATCGCTTCCACCTGCCGGAGATAGTCCCGTTTGTCGTAACGAGGCGCAAAGACCCATCCATCCATCATGAAAAGGCGGTTGGTTTCTTCGTGTACGAAGGTGTAGGTTACAAATGGTCCGCCCATGAAGTCACCTTCTACGCGCCACAGGCTGCGTGCTTCGATGGCATATTTGCCATTGAAGTCGACCTCCCGGAACTCCGGACGCAATTTCAGGGGTTCGGTGTTGTAGGTGGTCATGTAGCTGCCGGGGAACTGACCGGGGATGTAGCGTTGGGTGATGGAGTCGCGGCGTGCCCAGATCACGTCTTCATCAAAGTCTACTGCCGGATCGGTATAATCCATTGTCCAGATCATCACCGACTGGTCGAACTCCTCCCTGGTAGCCGTCTTGCGTAGCCAGATAAAGTTTTCACCTTCTACGGCAACAAAATACCCTTCCGGTATGGCCATGTCGACGCCAAACATGTTTTTTGCCGTTTGGTGTGAAGAAGTTTGCAACATTCGCCGGTAGGCATTTTCCAGGCGGAGGTATTCCACTGCAAGGAAGCGGTCGAAAAACTGCTCCTTGTTGTTTTCGAGGATGCGGACGGCGGATTCCTCGCTAGGGGCGGTAACCCTGATTACCTTCTGGGGGTAAGAATAGACGTCGCGTCTGAACTCGATTCGCGGCCTTTCGAGGGTTTCGTCCACCTCGAGCATAAAGATGTGGCGGTGGCTTTCAAACACGGTCGAAAACTCCCGTGTGGGAATGAAAATCACGTTGAACATGGGTTCTGGCTGGTTCAGGGTGCTGATGGGTGCCCGGAAGATGTTTTCAAAGGCAGTGCCCACCTGTCCTTCCCACAGGCTGTTATTCATCACCGCAAGCAGCTCACCTGCCCGTCCGCTGGCAGATGGCTTTTCGGGACGATCCACGGTGCCGCATCCGGCAATGTTCAGCAGCAGCAAGACCGCCAAAAGCTGAGGCAGGAGAAAGATGGATTTGATCTTACGCATGGTTATGATTTTTGGCAGGATGGTCGTTTATACAATAAGATGGTTTATACAACCGCAAGATACAAAATATGTGCCAGAAGATAAGATCATGTGGACAGGTGATTATTTGCAATTGGACCCAAATGGCTGTTGATCATCTGATCAGTTTGCATCGGGGGTGCAATGAACATGTCAGCAGATTAATTTGAGCTTGCGCTGGCCTCCGGGGGTCTCACCATTAAATGCTGCCCGGCGCGGATGAGGGTGCCGCTGAGGTTGTTCCACTGTTGTAACTGGGTTACGGTGACATTGTAGCGACGTGCGATGATGCCGAGGGTTTCGCCGCTGCGCACCACGTGCACGTTGGCTCCCGCCGCTGCCGGGGCTGCTGCAGGTGCCGGCGCCCGCACCACCAATCGCTGACCGGGCCGGATGACCGTCCCACGTATGTTGTTCAGCTGCTGGATCTCCCGTACCGTGGTGCCATATCGCCGCGCAATCGTTCCCAGCACCTCGCCGCGACGAACCACGTGCACGGTAGTTTCTGCCAGCCGGGCGGCTTTCTCTTCCTGGGCGATCTCTTCGGGCGAGCGGTAGTTGTAAATGGCTTCGGCGTTGGCCAGGAAATCCCCGGCGTGGGTTTTTGGCAAACGCAGCACATAGGGGTCGTCCGCATTGTGCGGAATGATATTTTGTCTGAAGGTGGGATTCAGGTAGCGCAGGTGGTCCAGCGGGATGTCCAGCAGGTTGCTCACGTCGCGCAGACTAAGCTTTTGCTGCACCTGGATGGTGTCGGTGTCGTGGTGCGTATAGGCCGGGGGTGAGGCGTAGAGGTTGTGTTCTTCGGCGTATTCCATCACATAGGTGATCGCGATGAAGGCGGGCACGTAGTTGCGGGTCTCTCGTGGCAGGAAGTGGCGGATCAGCCAGAAGTCCCTGACGCCTCCACCGCGCCGGATCGCCCGGTTGACTGTCCCCGGACCGGCATTGTATGCGGCAATCGCCAGCGACCAGTCGCCGTAGATGTCGTAGAGGTCACCCAGGTGTTCTGCCGCTGCGATGGTTGACTTCAGTGGGTCCAGCCGGTGGTCCACATAGCTGTTCACCTCCAGGCCGTAAAGCAAGCCGGTATGGTACATGAACTGCCAGAGCCCTGTGGCGCCGACCCGGGATCGGGCGGTTGGGTTCAATGCGGACTCCACCACGGCCAGGTACTTCATCTCCAGCGGCACGTTATGGCGGTCGAGCTGCTCTTCAAACATCGGAAAATATAGTTCGCCCAGTCCAAGCATGCGCTCGGTAAGTTCCCTGCGGTGCCTTGCGTAGAGGTCTATAAAGGTCTTCACGTGGCTGTTGTACACGAATTCGAAAGGCGAATAGGCATCCAGCCTGCTCAGGCGGTGGGCATACACCGAATCGGAAAAAGCCGGCACGAAGCCTGTCGGGTAGTTGTATTTCCTGACGATGGTGGTGTCGGCGTGCCTTTCCATGGCGTCAAACACCTTGAGGCTGGCCAGGCTGTCGAGCATCGCCACCACGGGGTCGTCCGGGGCAATGGAAAACCCCTCGACTGCTTGTTCCGCTTCACCCTCAGGCGGCGGAGGAATCTGTGCAAAAGAAGTCAAGAGGGTGGCGAAGAAAAAGATCATCCCTGCCAAAAACAAAACAGGTAACCGCAACATATTACTCCTCTTTATTCTTTTTCTCGGCTGGCTTGGCATCCGATGGTTTATCCTCCTCGTCATCTTCCTTCTGTGCACTCTTAAATTCTTTCATGCCTTTGCCAAGCCCACGCATGAGCTCAGGAATCTTCCTTCCGCCAAAGAGCAGCAGCAAAGCCAGGATGATCAGGATAATCTCCGTCGGCCCCGGAGAAAACAATAGGGTCTGTGTCATGGAAGTATTTTTTTGTGTTGTTTCTGAATCCCGCAGGCTATAGTTCCCGTCCCCAAACCCACCTCGCGGCGGGTGTCCGAGGATTTCCGACCACAAACCTACGCATTTTTTCTGATCTTTCAACCCCCTCGTGCGATCCATGCTGCCGGGTTTTGCTTTTCATTGCCCTTCCATATCTCCAGGTGCAGGGTGGTTTTGGCTTCGCGGCGGTTGGTGCCAACGATGCCGATCTCGTGTCGGATGTCGACGGATTGTCCGTTGCGAACGAACACGTCAGAGAGGTTGGAATAGACACTCAGGTATTCCCCGTGGCGGATGATTACTGCATAGAAGCCACCCGGCACGGAGATCACCCTCGACACGGTGCCTTCAAAGATGGCGCGCACTGGTTCGCTTTCGGCGGTGCTGATGTCGATGCCATTGTTGGATATCTGGATGCCAGGCAGCACGGGGTGTGCCTGCTGGCCGAAGTTGCTGGTGATCACGCCGCGCTCTACCGGCCAGGGGAGCTTCCCACGGTTGCCGGCGAAGTTTTCGGAGATCAGTCTTTCTTCCGGAGTCATCGCAAACATGTCGGTTGTCTCCCGGCCTTCTGCCTCAGCCCTTTCCTGTGCACGGCGGCGTTCTTCTGCAATGACCCGCCGGATCTCATCCTGCAGGGCCTGTGCCTCCCTTTCCTGTTGTGCCAGCTGGCGCTGCAGCTCCTCTTCGCGGTCTCTCAATCGCTCCACCGACTGCTCCTGTTCGCTCTGTTCCCGGGCAAGCGCCCGCACCTCATCGCGTTGGCGATGCAACAGCTCCTGCTGCCGCTCCCGCTCCGCCTCAAGGGTGGCGACCTGTTCTTCCAGACGCGCCTGGGTTTCCTGGATCCTGTCGGCCTGTTTGCGTCTGTGTCGTCCATATTGCTGGAAGTAGCGCAGACGCAGATAGGCCTGATTGACGTCCTTGGAAGAAAAGATAAACATCAGGCGTCGGTTGGCATCCTGGTTGCGTGCAGCATGACGGATCATGCTGGCATAGGATTCTTTGAGCTCTTCAAGGTCTTTTTCCATTTCTTCAATGGACCGCCCAAGGGTTGCAATCCGGCGGTTGATCATACGAACCTCATTCTGAATCGTGCCAAGCAGTTCCTGCCGTCGGCTGATCTGGCTGTTGAGGATGTTTAGCTGACCGACACCTTCTTCCGCGGTTTCGCGGGCCTCGCGCAACATACGACTTGTAAGGCGGATCTCCTGCTCCAGCTTTTGTTTCTCCTGTTCCAGCTCGTCACGCGTTTGTGCGTGTAAACCAGCCAAGAAAGGCATCAGCAAGAGAAACCCCAGGATGGAACCAAAAACAGCCTTCATAGGTAAAGTTTTTTAAAAACGTCAAAATGCCATAAGCCGTCTTTCAAGTGGAGCTCTTCTGAAAACACCAGGACCTGCCCATAAACCACCGGAATCTGATCTACCAGGCCTGCAAAGATTTTACTCCATTCGGTGGTAGCGTTCCGGGATGCGGACCTCCATTGGCTGCGGTTCATCGATAGACGTCCGTCGATAGCTCAGGCTCAGCTTAACCCGGTTGCCGGGGTCGGTGATCACCAGGCTTACCTCTCCGGGCAGGTCTTGCTGTCCGATCTGGTTGTAGCGACCATATGTCGCACGAATACTTTGCTGTTTGCCGGGCTCATAGAGCAGGTTTTCCTGTATGAGATAAGAATCCTGGTCGAGCCAGATGTTTTGCTGAAAGGGTAGGCCCAGTGCGGCACCGGTGATGGGATAGCGTTCCGGGTTGCGGAGCAACAGCCTGCCCTCATCCCGGGAAACCGAAAAACGGTCTGAAGTGAAATGCGAAAAATCATTGCCTATCAGGATGGCCTGCAGCATATGGAAGTCAATATTGGTGTTGAACATCCGGTTAAGCCTGTCCATGTCGCCCTGGTAATAGGTGCCTTCCAGCCTGTTGAGGAACAGGACCTCCTCCGGGGTGATCAGCACCCGGGCCATCTCAATGCCCAGAAAAGGAGACAGCGACAGGTAGATGGCAGAATCTTTCCTGATCCGGATGGTTCCGCTGATGTCGTAATGGGTGTCATTGATATTGGCGCTGCCGCTAAAGCGGGAATCGAAGAAGTCGAAGGAAGCCTGCCGCTCCTTCATGGCTGAGAGGGTTTCAGATACGGCAATCACCTCTTCATCCACCTCTGGCGTGACCACCTCGTGCAGGGCGCTGCAGGACATTAGGGCCAGGAGCAAAAGCAATAAAGGGAGCCTGATGACGATGTTTTTCATTGATGATTATTCACTTAGCTGTTGTGTATTCATGAAACGTGTTATTCATACAACGTACCATTCTGAATTTTCTTATGAAGCATGTCTGAGCCGTTGTCGGTTTCTTTGGCTTGCTGCCAGTACTTCAGGGCCTCCTCCTTGTTGCCTAGCTTGTAAAGCACGTCACCATAGTGCTCGAGGATGGTGCCGTTGGGTTCGTCAGAGGCTTCGAGGGCCTCACCTATCCACTTCCGGGCCTCTTCATAGCTCCCTCTTTGATAGTGGATCCAGCCATAGGTGTCGAGAAAGGCAGCGTTGTTGGGCTCCATGTCGAGTGCACGTGCTGACATTTCCAGGGCTTCGTCCAGTCGCTCACTGCGTTCGGCAAGATGGTAGCTATAGTTGTTCAGTGCAGTGGCGTTGTCAGGGTTGATTTCGAGGGCCTTTTCATAGTGACGATCAGCTTCTTCGTGGGCACCAAGAAAATAATAGACGTCAGCAAGCATGGTGATGAAGTCTTCCCGCAGCTCATCGTCGTCTACACTCATCGCCAGTCCGTATTCCAGCGAAGAGGCTGCCGCATCGTATTCTTCCAGCTGCATGTTCGCCAACCCGTTGAAGAGGAAGAGGATGGGCTGTTCAAAAAAGTATTCGAGCGCCTGATCGCTGTGGTCCAGCATGGCCTCGAAGTCGCCAAGCTGAAGGTCAAGGCTCAGGATCTGCTGCCATACCGATATGCTGGAGGGGTCTAAGTGGACACCTTGCAGGTATTTGTCTCGGGCTTCCTCTTGTTTACCGGCCTGGCTGAGGATGTCTCCGAATATAAGCCAGGCTTCCGCCTCCTTTGGGTGCATTTCCTTCATGATCTCTGACAGCGTGATCGCCTGCTCCATGAATGCAGGATCTTCTTCGCCCCAGCGCATATAGGAGAAGATGATACGGCCCTTTCCTTCCAATTCCAGCTGCGGAGAGCGGAAGGCGTGTTTAAGCTGTTCAAATGCTTCATCTGGCTTGTCCTGTTCGTGGTAGTAGTCGGCCAGCAACAGGCGGGCCATGTAACTTTCCGGGTCGCGTTCGAGCATCTCAAGGTAAGTGGCCCTGGCTTCCTCTGCCTGCCCGGTCTCCATGTAAAGGTCGCCAAGCACCTCTATAAATGCGGGTTGGTCTGGGTAAAGCTCGGCGAGCATACTGGCTTCTTCGATGGCTGTCTGGTAATCGCCTTGGCGGATCAGGATTTCCAGCTTCTGCATGCCGGTTTCTTCCGATACGCCCCTGATCGACTCAATGTGTCGCAATACCTCCAGGGCCTTGTCATACTGGTCTTTCTGTCTGTAGACACTCACCAGGTTTCGCTGTAAGCGGATGTTTTCAGGATGCTGACTGGCAAGCTGCCGGTATACTTCAGCGGCCTGTGACATGTCATCTCCCAGGACGTGGATGTCGGCCATCAGCAGCTGATAGTCCATGTTCCCGGGGTCCAGCTCGATGGCGATGCCTGCAAGCCCCCTGGCTTCTTCGAGCTCGTTGTTTCTTGCGTGCAGCCGGGCCAGTTCGTAGTACGCTGCATCATTGCGCGGATCTGTCTCTTTGGCGTCGAGGAACAGGGTGACTGCACGCTCCGGGTTGCCCAGCAGCTTTTGCTGAATGCCTTCAATCAGCATGGCGGTACTTTTCAGCTGTTCTTCCTGCGAGACTTCAGGGAGGTCTTCCACGACGACCTCTTCTCGCCCGTCATTATCCGGACTTTCCGTGGCCTCGCGGGTAGCTCCGCATGCACTGACCAGCAGGGCCAGCAGGAGCCATATGTGTATGCGGATGGTTTTTGTCATAAGCGTTTGTCTGAGCCGGGCTTTGTAAACCCCGGGTGAATTGAATGTGATGTCGTTAAGACAACAGGTCAAAAAGGTGCAATGCCGAAAGGTAAAAATTTGGGGTCTTCACCAATCTTTCTTCGCTGCCATGATGAATAATGTCTTCACAGGAAATCCCTGCATCAAAAACCATACCTGCCTACATGCCTGTATGGCCAAACCCGCCCTCCCCGCGAATTGTTTCGTTGAGGTTGTTACTTAGCTGCCATGTTGCGCGTTCGTGTTTAGAGATAACCATCTGCGCGATCCGGTCGCCGTGTTTGATGGTATAGCTTTCGTTCGACAGGTTGACCAGGATGACCTTGATTTCTCCGCGGTAGTCGGCATCGATGGTTCCCGGCGCATTAAGTACGGTGATGCCATGTTTTGCGGCCAGGCCGCTGCGCGGCCGCACTTGCGCCTCGTATCCTTCCGGCAGCTCTATGTGCAATCCGGTGTGCACCAGTGCGCGTTCGAGCGGGTGCAACACCAGGTCGGCAGGTAACATGGCCCGGAGGTCCATGCCTGCTGAAAATGCTGTCTCATAAGACGGCAGGGGGTTATCCGAATGGTTGACGATTTTGATTTGCATAATGAATGGCTAAAATGTCAAAAGGTCGAAATGTCTGAAAGTCCGGGTTTGCGTTGTCCTTAACCTTATCCTCCCACAACACGGTATTCCCTGGGATCTTCCTTCGGTGGCTTTTCATCTTCGCCGCGTATTTCTTCCAGGAAGAGGATATGCTGGAGGCTTTGCACCAGGTGTGTGATGTTTCTGTTGGTGTTGTTGAGCAGGATCAGGGTAGCGTCTTTGTCGACAAAGCGTTTCATGGAGGTTCGGAAGCCGTTCCATCGGCCGGGGTGGTGCACCACGTGGCTATCCATGAAGTTTTGCAGGCGCCATCCCATGCCATACCTGACCTGGCGGCCATTGCGCAGGGTGGTGTAGCCGAAGGCTTTTTCCCAAAGTTCTTCCGGCAGGATCTTTCCGTTGGTTATGGCCTGGTCCCAGTTGTAGAGGTCGTATGTGCTGGCGTAGATGCCCTTGTCGCCCAACACGCCGTCGTGCCGCACGTCGGGGATGAGCAGGTGTGTGTGTCGCCAGGGCCTGAAGCCGAAGGCGCGGTCGGCAGTCACCATCTCTGAGCAGTTGGGATCGTAAACAAAGCTGTTTTCCATGTTTAGTGGTTCAAAGATCCGCTCATGGAGGAAGCTGGCATAACTTTGTCGGCTCACTCTTTCGATGAGCAGTCCCAGGAACCCGTAACCCGTGTTGGAATAGGCAAAACGGGTGCCCGGCCAAAAGTCAAGGTGCCGCGGGTGATCAATGAAGAGCTGCAGCATGTCTTCGTTGTTGGGCTTGCGTTCTTCCTTCCAGTAGCGTTCTACCAGCCACATGTAGTTTTGGACGCCGGAGGTGTGGTTTAGCAGGTGTCTTACCGTGATGTTGTCCCAGGGGAATTCGGGGATGTGCTTGTCGACGTGGTCGTCGATGTCGATCAGCCCTTCGTGGTGGAGGATGAGCACGGCAGCGGCTGTAAATGTTTTGCTGATGCTGGCCAGCTGGAAGGGGGTATCGGGTTGCAGTGGTGCATGGTTGCGGAAATCGGCGAAGCCAAAGCTACGGCTGAAGATGACCTCCCCGTCGCGTGCCAGGAGGACGTTTCCGTTGAAGCGGTGTTGCAGAAGCAGCTGGGTGATGGTGTCCTGGTAAAAGTGCAGGTCGTCATCGGAGAAACGAGATACGGACTCGACAGGTTGTTTTTCGGGGACTGATGTTGTGTGTTCGGTCACGTATCCACTATGCACGGCCAGGCTGAGCAAGCCGACGGCCGCCAGCAGGAAAATCAGGTTGCCGGGCATCCCGGGCTTCCGGCAACGGTGCAGGATATTTTTAAAGAAAGATTTGGTCTTGTGGTGCATCGCGAATAATCCGGGCTTGTAGTTTTCGCTGCAAAATTAGGAAAAATAATGCATGTGCATGCCTGTTTGTGGCATCCTATGCCTGCGCGGGCATTAAAAATTCACAAAAAAGCCTTTGGGGTGAATATATTTTTATTATTTTTGCACCGCAAAACCGCGCGCGGTTTTTTGCAAAGACATATTCCTCCTTAGCTCAGTTGGTTAGAGCATCTGACTGTTAATCAGAGGGTCCCTGGTTCGAGTCCAGGAGGGGGAGCCAAGGAATCAGCCACTTACGTCATATATGAAGTAAGTGGTTTTTTTATCTAGCATACTTTTTAGCATACTTCTTTGGAGATAACCCGGCAAGCATTCCTCCATCACAAACACCACCAGCAATGAAAATTCTACCATTTAAACCAGGGCTGCAATCTTCAAGCGCGATCATTAGAGGTCTAAAAAAAGCACCCGCCCAAAGCGAGTGCTATTGGTTATCATTTCCACACAAATACTTCACAACTCCGGAAATATTAAACACCATCTTCTATAATCACACCATCCGGGTGACCGATTAAGTCAGCAAAATGTGCCCTTATGCCCTATTCATCTTCAGTGCGCACTTAATCCCGGATACACCGGACGCTGAGCCCCATTCTC
>Ga0207421_10005816_pt1 | contig 13656 bp, 10 predicted proteins | sample SodLakKL_010_SED_4_FD_187542 | JGI IMG/M metagenome (GOLD analysis project Ga0207421, IMG submission 187542) | Alkaline sediment microbial communities from Lake Tanatar, Kulunda Steppe, Russia - 8KL_010_SED (SPAdes) (version 2) | ecosystem: Environmental > Aquatic > Non-marine Saline and...
CGGTGTATCAGCTTGCAGGTGTTCAGGTGTTTTTTATTGATGTTGGTGGAAGCCATATCTTTTTTACGGTTTAATGTTCCCTAATAATTCACACGCAATGCTCAGACATAATAAACATCTGGCATCCCATATACCGGATTCTCATGCACCCGGTTCTGTGATGGGTTCTTTATACAAAATTACAAGAAAGCACGGACAATACCATATCCTAAAGGATGAGGCGCTCGGCACTCCGGAAGCACTTGCTGGTAAACTGGACCAGCGCAAGCCCGGGGCCATCATAAGCAGCTGAATAGGCCATCGTGTCACCGATTTGCTCTTTCCAGCTACCTGTAATCTTTGAAGATTCATGAATATGGCCGTGAAGGGTAAGCATCGGACTCCGTAACTGGATGAACTCTTTCATGGCGATGCTTCCCACATGCACATCCACGGGCACATGATCTACCATCACACCATCCAGGCCGGCCCTGTCCAGTAAGGTTTTGTATGGCGGGGAGTGAAACAAAAAAATGGCTCTCGAAAGGTCGTCGTTGCCACTAAGGATTTCAAGATCCCTTTTAATCGTGGAAAACTCTATATCTGCTTCCGTTTTGACTGTCCTGTAGCCTTCGGTAGGATGCACACAACCCGGATCCACGTATCTTGACACATCATATTGTTCCCAGTCCTTCAGAAGAAAGGGCGTGGGTGGCACCATCGCATACCCATACACGGTAAATTGATCCAGGGCTTGTTTTTTCATGTGCATGTAGTGCCACAGACCTTGCGAATCATACTTCACAAACGAAGCCTCTTCGCTTCTGGGGTCGTCATTCCCAAGAATGATGAAAACATCGGGATATGCTTCTTTGAGTTCCTCCTTTATGGATTGAAAAGCGGGCGCCAGGAATCCGTCAACAAAGGGTTTGGGTAAAGCTTTACTATGCGCCTTGTAGCCTGTGCCGGAAGGGAGGAGGTCACCGCCAAAGAATACTGCCCGGGGTTTTTTCCGGACAACGTGTGCAAACAATTTCTCGTATTTCGCTATATTGCCATGCAGGTCTGACACAAAAAAGAACAGATCATTCATCATCGGGATGTTTTCGGAGCAACCTCGGTTTGTTGTCCACGGATGTCAGCATAACGGCAAAACTGTCCTTTTGTTTAATGTCTTCATCCGTGATGATGTGAAGGTCAACGATACTGCCTTTAGTGTCGTATCCTGTCCTGCATTCATTCATTGCCGCGAGGGCAAGCCCCCAGCCTTCGCACCAGGTCCTCAACAGCTTATGTTTTTCCCTGTCATCGATACAATGAGCCAGCAGGTCGATGTCGGAGCAAGGCCCCACCTCTCCCGTCTTAACACTTCCAATAAGATAAAGGGCCTTCACACCAAAAGCCTCCGTATCGAGCGCATTGGCCATGGCCTGTGCCATATCATAACGCCACTGCCAGTGATCTGTGGTGTTGTCTTGCATGGGGCCTGGGGTTGTCGTAAGATCAGAAAGATTCTACAAACAGGGTATTATCAGCCAGTTGTTCTTTAGATATGTATGTTTCCTCCAGCTTCACCTCTTCGGGTTGCTGTGTGCCACGCTCGCTTGGGTATTCAATAGGGCCTTCGATGCCGAGCGGGATTCCCAGCATGATCCAGATCACGAACATAGGAATCCTGGCTATCATAAATGCAATGGCAAAGGGCAGCATCATGGATATGAGGGTTCCTATACCGGCTGTTTTGTCATATTTCTGTGCAAATACAATCACCAGCGGGAAGTAAGGCAGAAGGGGTGTGAGAATGTTGGAGTAAGAGTCTCCGATACGGTAGGCAGCCTGGGTGAGTTCGGGAGAATATCCCATGAGCATGAGCATCGGTACAAATATCGGTGCCAGCAAAGCCCACTTGGCCGAAGCACTTCCCATGATCAGGTTCACAAACGAGGCAATGATGATAAAAGCCACGAGCAGGGGAATACCGGTGAAGCCAATAGCTTCCAGGCCGTCAGAACCTTTTACTGCAAGGATGCTTCCGAGGTTAGACCAGTTAAAATAGGCGACAAACTGGGCTGCCACGAAGGCAATGACGATATACAACCCCATGGTCGACATAGATTTAGCGGTCATGTCGGACACGTCTTTGTCACTCTTGATGGTTTTGGACATAATGCCATATACAAGTCCACCCACAAAGAAGATGATAAACATGATGGGGACAAGTGAGTCATAAAACGGACGGAAGCTGTTGGCTCCGGTTACCGGGTCATATTCGCCGCGCAAAAGTCCTTCGGATGGTACTACCGCAATAGCTACGAGGGCAATTACAGCAAGTATGGAGAGTAACGACCAGTTCAGTGCTTTACGCTCATGAGGTTTCACATCATTATTGACTTCCTCTATGGCCATGTCACCATCCGGGCGGTATTCGCCCAGGCGGGGCACCACGATCTTTTCGGTGATGTATGTACCGGCAAGACCCACCAACGGCACTGAGGCGGCCATCAGGTAGTAGTTCGACAACGGGTTCACCGTATAAGCAGGGTCTATGATGTTGGCAGCCGGCTCTGTAAAGGCGGCGATCATAGGGTCAAGGCCGGTGGGAAGGAAGTTGGCGCCGAAGCCTCCGGAAACCCCGGCAAAGGCAGCGGCAATACCAGCCAGCGGATGCCTCCCCATCCCTAAAAAGAGTGCCGCACCCATCGGTATCAGCACAACATAACCGGCATCGGCTGCCACAGAGCTAACCATACCAGCTACTACGATAGAAAAAGTGATCAGGTATTTGGGCACCTTGGAAACAAATACGCGCAAAGCAACTGAGATCATGCCGGTATGCTCTGCCACACCAATACCCAGCATGACTACCAGCACAAGCCCTAAGGGCGGGAAGGTGGCAAACACTTCAACCAGGCTGGTTAATATGCGCTGAATACCTTCTTTGGTTAGCAGGTTTTCCACCACAATATACTCGGCTTCAACACCTGTATCAGAACCTGTGCCGGGTCGTAAAACAGAAACGCCGCTGAATATCCAGCTGAGCAGCAAAACCACGCCCATCAAAATCGCAAACAAAGTTACCGGCTGGGGTAATTTATTGCCGATAACCTCAACCTTGTCGAGTATTCGCTGAAAAACACCCCCTTGTGATTCGTCCTTTTTGGCCATAAGAATGTAAAGTTATGTTTGACTAACTGAAATAACAAAGGCCAAAAATAATGCATTCGTTGTAAACACAAAAATTAATCACAGAAATATTATTTTGAAAAGGGGAGCCAGTGCATGACAAACATGACAGGAGATTATGTCCTATACCTTATAGGACAAGCAGCAGCGGGTATCTGGACCCGGGATAAGGGAGTTATATTTTTTTATCTGATAATGGTAACGGCGCCTTCAGCATAACGCGTTTTGCCCATGCGCGTATATTGAAGCACATAGAAATACGTGCCATCAGGGGCACCATCACCATCCCACCAATTGTTGTAATAATCACTGTGTTCAAACACTTTGTTTCCCCAGCGATTATAGATGACCATGCGTGCGCCGGGGTAATGTTCCAGGTTTTCAATCTCAAAATAGTCGTTGATGCCATCAGCGTTGGGCGTAAACACATTGGGAATGGTAAGGTCACAATTCTGGTCGGTCACATCTTTGTCGACAAAGGCAATACATCCCGTAATGGTATCGGTGATCATCACGGTATACAGGCCCGGCTCCTTCACCATGAGGGTATCATATGTGCGGCCTGGCATATCTACGCCGCCAATCTGCCATTGATATTTCCATTCAAACCCATCGTGGTTGAGAGGATGTACGGTAAGCAAAGTGGAGTCACCTTCACAGATAGGAATCTCCAGCTCAGATTCTATTTCAGCCTCAGGCAGGGGCAGGATCTGCACGGTTAGCGTGGTATCGTACTGGCAGCCAAAGTTGTCCGTGATCTCAAAAAGAAAGTCATAATCGCCCGCTGTATCCAGGCTCATATTGGCAATAAAATTGCCCTGATCGTCAATGTTTGTATCTATGGCGTTTCCATCCTGATACCATTGGCCATCAACAATTTCCGGTATAAAAATCAGGGAGTCAGGGTAAAAATGGTCATCAAAAAGCAAGCTCCAGCCAAACACATGGCCCGTTTGCCCCTCCCCAATGGTATGATCTTCCACACGAATTGTCCATTCGCCATTTAGCGTGCTGCCGGCAAAACCATTCAGGCTCTCTTCCGGGGTATAGTTTCCAGGGGGCATGTAGGCAGCATTGAAATAGTAGTTGCCTGCATTGTCTGTATATTCATGGAATTGTGGTGTGGTTTCATCCATTGTGCCAAATTGGGGTAATGGAGAGAAGCAATACTCATAGGGTGTTCCTGGAACATCATCCTCCCATACCACGGGTTCTCCCAGGTTTGCAGATGGGCCACCCGGATCTTTAAGCAACACCACATCTCCCTGTGGAGACTCAAGCTCCACCTTGATCTGAGACTGATCCACATGTTCAATGAAAACGCATACCCTGTTGAAATCATCTTCTGAAAGGACCTCGGCACCTTCGGCAAACACGTCAAACTCCAGGCTGGATTGATAAAGATAGGCATCATCCAGGCCTATCAACACAGGCTCATCTTCGTCAACAGAAATAGGAAATCCTGTCCAGGGCACGGCATTCCCTATTCCATAAAGCGTAAAGAGCTCCTCCGCACAAGCGCTGTCGACGGAAATATTGGTACCAGTAAAATGGGGAATGGTGGCTACCAGGTGTACCTCATAGGCTCCGGCTTCACATTCATTGAGGGGATCCCAGGCAACTACACGTATGGTATATGCGCCCGGTTCTTCAAAGAGGTAGCTGACCTCCTGACCCTGGAGGCTTTGCTCGTCAATGATCCAGGAGTATTCAATAAGCCCCGGATCATAATCCACGTTGTCGGCCATGTATCCGGCAGATGCTTCAAATGAGACTGGCTCCGGGTCTTCCGGGCACTGCGTTAAGCCATCCAGGGGATTGATTGTGACCACAAACAAGTCACAGAGGCTGGAGCAGGAAATGGGGGCAAACCATCCAAGCCGGTCTGCCACATCATCCGGATCATCCGGGTCGAAGTCAGAAGAAACAAAACGAAAATGGAGGCTCCCGGTTGAAGCATAAAGGGTTTCGCCATGCAGGGATTGATAAGTTGCAGCCGTTAGCAGAGGTGCCTGCTCATCAGCACCATCATAGACATACAGGGTATCATGCAGGCCAAGGCTAAAGAACTCAAATGTCATTTGCACATGCGTATTATTCTCTTCGGAGCTGGTAAAGGTGATCGTGTGCACCTCACCCGGACTGTAGTGGCTTAGGGTGTCCCCTCCGCTGCTGTCTGTGAAGTTGCCGGAACATGTTTCCACCGTTTGCCCGTCGTGTACATCAATAGGAAAATTGATGTCTGCGAAAGTACTGACAGCCAGGATCAGCATAAAAACCGGGGTGGTTAACAGAATTTTACAGGTCATAATCAGCAGCTTATGTTAATTGAATGGCGCCTGACATGGCAAACATACAAGCAATACGGCAAAGGGTTCATTATTATTTTCTAATGTGGCATCAAAATTAAATAAAAATACGCATGTACCCGGTTTTTACCCGTCGAAAAGTCAAGTAAAATGGTAAAAATTATCGTTTTTAATTGTACTTTTGCAGGCTATGAAAAACATCCGCAACTTTTGCATCATTGCCCATATTGACCACGGCAAGAGCACGCTGGCTGACCGCCTGCTTCAGATGACCAATACCATCACTGATCGGGATTTTCAGGACCAGATGCTTGACAGCATGGACCTGGAGCGTGAGCGTGGCATCACGATAAAAAGCCATGCCATACAGATGGACTATCCGTACGAGGGAGAAACTTACAAATTAAACCTCATTGACACGCCCGGGCACGTAGACTTCAGTTATGAGGTGTCGCGATCAATCGCTGCCTGCGAAGGAGCTCTGCTTATCGTGGATGCCTCGCAGGGCATTGAAGCCCAAACCATTTCCAACCTGTATCTTGCCCTTGATCACGACCTGGTGATTATTCCGGTATTAAACAAGATGGATCTGCCCGGGGCAATGCCAGAAGAGGTAGCGGACGAAATAGTAGACCTCATCGGTTGTGACCCTGAGGAGGTAATTCCTGCCAGCGGAAAAATGGGTTTTGGCATAGAAGACATTCTGAAAGCCATCATTGAACGTGTTCCGGCACCCGTTGGGGAACCTGAAGCCCCATTGAAGGCGCTGATCTTTGACAGCATATATAATCCTTTTCGGGGTGTGGTAGCCTATTTCAGGGTATATGATGGCAAGATCAGGCAGTATGATCATGTGCAGTTCATGAACACCAAAAAGCAATATCACGCGGATGAGGTAGGCGTTTTAAAGATTGCCCAGCACCCCCGCAAAGAGATTTCAGCCGGTGATGTAGGCTATATCATTTCAGGCATCAAAGATGCAAGGGAGGTAAAAGTAGGTGACACCATCACCCACGTAAAAAATCCGACCAGTGAGCCGGTAAAGGGTTTCGAAAACGTAAAGCCTATGGTTTTTGCCGGTATCTACCCGGTAGACACAGACGACTTTGAAGAGCTGCGCACGGCCATGGAAAAGCTCCAGCTCAACGATGCCTCGCTCACCTATGAGCCTGAATCATCTGCAGCGCTCGGCTTCGGCTTCCGTTGCGGATTTCTGGGGATGCTGCACATGGAGATCGTACAGGAGCGGCTGGAGCGGGAGTTCGACATGACCGTGATCAACACCGTACCCAACGTTTCGTACCACGCCTATACAAAGCAAGGGGAAAAGAAAATCGTGAACAATCCTTCCGACCTGCCCGGGCCTAATGAACTGGAGTCTATTGAAGAGCCATACATAGCTGCACAGATCATCACCAAATCCGACTTTGTAGGCTCCGTAATGTCTCTATGCCTCGAAAAACGGGGAATGGTCAAAAACCAGGTTTACCTGACCACCGACAGAGTTGAACTGAGCTTCGAGATGCCCCTGGCGGAAATTGTATTCGACTTTTACGACAAGCTGAAAACCATTTCACGTGGCTTTGCCTCTTTTGATTATTATCCAATTGGGTATAAGCCTTCAAACCTGATCAAGCTGGACATTCTGCTGAACGGGGATTATGTGGATGCCCTGTCAGCCCTTATTCACCGCGAAAACGCCTACGACTTCGGCAAACGCATCTGCCTGAAGCTGAAAGAACTCATTCCCAGGCAACAGTACGACATTGCCATCCAGGCAGGGATCGGATCCAAGATCATTGCACGGGAAACGGTGAAAGCACTTCGCAAGGATGTAACAGCCAAATGTTATGGTGGCGACATCACACGGAAAAGAAAACTCCTGGAAAAACAAAAGAAGGGCAAGAAACGCATGCGCCAGGTGGGCAATGTGGAAGTGCCACAGCAAGCTTTCATGGCTGTATTAAAGCTGGATGACAAGTCATAGGCGTGCAGTCTTTGCTTTGGCAAAGCAACCTCTGCAAAGCGGCTCATACGCGTCTGTTTCACCCAGCAGGACAAGGTTCTTATCAGCTACGGTACGATTCGAATACTGTGCCAGGTTGCCACATCTTACACAGATAGCATGCACCTTCGTTATGTATTCGGCTGATGCCAGCAAGGCGGGCATGGGGCCGAAAGGTTTTCCGGAAAAATCCATATCAAGGCCTGCCACGATAACCCTGATCCCGGCATCAGCCAGCTGATTACACACATTAGGCAGTTCGGCATCAAAAAACTGGGCTTCATCAATGCCTACTACATCCATCTCGTTGGCCATGAGCAATATATTAGCCGAAGCAGGTACTGGCGTAGACATGATCTCATTCTCGTCGTGAGACACCACTTTCTCTTCATCATATCGTGTATCTACCCCGGGCTTAAAAATTTCCACGTTAAGCTTTGCGATCCTGGCACGTTTCAGCCGCCGGATCAATTCTTCTGTTTTGCCGGAGAACATGCCTCCACAGATCACCTCAATCCATCCGCGGCCGTCTGGCCGTTCCACATCGTTTTCCAAAAACATGGGTTGTCAGCACTTTGTAATTAAATCTGTTAATACAGTATTCAGATGCAGCATGGTCAAAAATAAAATGCCTGCCTGTCACAAAAATAAACAATAACTTTACACCGTTTTTTAATTCAGATAAAAGAATTGTATTATTTATTGGATACTCTATGAAGCCACAGGAGATCATGCAGGAGATCAACCAGTTGCTGGATGATATTGTTACAAGGACCCTTGACATCAACAAGAAAAATTTTGACGGCGATTATTTGCTTGACATTGACCTGGTTCAGGATGATGTCCGCCACCTCTACAGGAGGCTGGAGATGTTACGCACATTGATGGCAACATATCCCGGAGCCCGCGAAAATTTACCCCGGAAAGCAGAACAAGAGCCTGCTGACAGTGAATCGCCGGTTCAGGAAGGCACAGATGTAGCTCATGCGCGGGAGAAGCCAGCCCAGGATGAAGACACCAGGACTGTGCCGCCAAAACCCGCACCCAAAACCCCAGCATCTACGCCTCCCACGCCGGACCCCCCCCCTGCCCCGGAGCCTGAACACCGTGAGGCGCAAACTCCAACATCTGAACCGGAACCCGTCCCAAAAAACGAGTTTCAAAAAAAGGCAGAACCCGATAATGACCAGCCAAAGCCTGGTAAGAACAACGGCAACAAGGCTGTCATTGACATCCTTTCAGAATACAGCGACCGCACCATTGGCGATGCCTACCTGAAAGAGGAAGATGACAGCATTCACAAAAAGATCTCATTTGACAAAGAGGATAAAAGCATTGGGGAGAGGATGCAGCAGCAGCCCATTTCTGACCTGAAGGAGGTGATTGGCGTGAATGAAAAATTCCTGTTCATCAATGAGCTTTTTGATGGAAACATCCAGGCTTACAATGATGCCGTAGCCAGGCTGAATAGCATGGAGGATGCACAAAAGGCTTTTGATTACCTTAACTCCTTAGGGATGGAATATGCCTGGGATGCCAGCAGGTCGGCCGACACCATTGAAAAGCTGGCCACACTCATTCAGAGAAGATACATCAGATAACGTTCTCCGGCGGATGTGCCAGGGTCATGGATAGCCAATTTCTTGCATTTGCGTTCATGAATTAAAAAACAGGACAGCATGTCTGGATTATATATAGTACCCACGCCTATCGGCAACCTTGACGACATGACCTTCAGGGCCATACGCGTGCTCCGGGAGGCTGATCACGTGCTGACAGAAGATACACGCGTGACAGGTAAGCTGTTAAAGCATTATGACATCAACACCCCCATGATGTCATATCATCAGCACAACGAACATCATGTGCTTGAAGGGATGGTGAAAAGGATGCAATCAGGGAGTAAGCTGGCACTTGTCAGTGATGCCGGCATGCCGGGCATTTCCGATGCAGGTTTTCTTCTTGTGCGGGAGTGTGTCAAACATGATCTGCATGTGGAAGCACTGCCTGGCGCAGCTGCACTCCTTCCTGCCCTTGTTGCCAGTGGCATCCCTTGCGATCGGTTTTGTTTCGAAGGCTTCCTCCCACATAAAAAGGGCCGGCAAACACGCCTTAACTCTCTTGCCGGAGAAACCCGAACCATGGTTTTCTACGAATCACCACATCGCCTGCTTAAAACCCTGGTTTCTTTTAAGAAAATTTTCGGTGAAGAACGCCAGGCATGCGTCTCCCGCGAGATAAGCAAGCTTTATGAGGAACATGTCAGAGGCACACTGTCAGAGCTGACAGAAAAGTTCAGTGCAAGGGCTGTGAAAGGGGAGATCACCGTGGTTGTGGCAGGTTACACAGCATAGGCGTATGATCTGATTTCTTCAAAAAGGTTTGTGACCTGCCGCTACGGACTATTTCTTCAGCCTCTTCTTCAGCCTCGCGGTCTCTTCTTCAAAGCCGGGCTTCTCAAGTAAAGCAAACATGTTTCGTTTATAGTCCTCTACTCCGGGCTGATCAAAGGGGTTCACGCCAAGCATGTATCCGCTGAGGGCACATGCCATCTCAAAGAAATAGATCAGCTCACCGAGATGATAAGCGTTCAGTCGGGGTAATTCAATTTCCAGGTTAGGCACACTGCCATCCACATGAGCCAGCATAGTACCCCGGGAGGCCATTTCATTCACGAAGCCAAGCCTCTTCCCCTGCAGGTAGTTAAGCCCGTCAAGATTCTCCGGATCATTTGGTATGACAACTTCGTGCTGTGTTTTCTTTATGGAGATGACTGTTTCGAAGAAGTTTTTGATGCCGTCCTGGATATACTGGCCCATGGAGTGCAGGTCGGTGGTAAAGTTCACACCGGCAGGAAATATCCCCTTGCCTTCTTTTCCTTCACTTTCGCCGAACAGCTGCTTCCACCACTCAATCATGTAATGCATGGAGGGTTTATAGCCAGCCAGGATCTCCATGGTGCGGCCTTTTTTATAAAGCATATTGCGTATCACGGCATAAAGTGCGGCGGGGTTATCATGCAGCTTTTCTTCCTTTTTCAGATGTGCTGCCATGTCTTTTGCGCCCGTTAAAAGGGATCTGATGTCATGACCCGCCACCGCAATGGGAAGCAGTCCCACCGGCGTAAGTACAGAATAGCGCCCGCCCACGTCATCAGGTATCACATAGCTTGCATACCCCTGCTCCCCGGCCAGCTGTTTGAGTGCGCCTTTCTGTGCATCGGTCACAGCATATATGCGGCCGGCAGCCTTTTCACGTCCGTATTTTTCTTCAAGCTGCTTGCGAAGCAGCCTGAAAGCGACGGCAGGTTCGGTGGTAGTTCCGGATTTGGAGATGACAATCACCGAATAATCTTTATCCTGAAGGTATCGCAGCAGGGCATGATGATAGTCTTCATCCAGGTGATGGCCTGCATACACCAAAGGCGTTCCGGGTTCGTCAGCACCTTCAAAGGCTTCTGAAAGCGCTTCGGTAACGGCACGGGCACCAAGGTAAGAGCCTCCAATTCCAACAACGACTGCCACATCCGACTCTTTACGGATGTTAGAGGCATCTGATTCAATCCTATGCATAAGATCCGGGTCAATGCTTCCGGGCAGATCAATCCAGCCCAGAAAATCGCTTCCTTTGCCTATCCCCTGATACAGATGGTCCCGGTAAAGGTTTATCTCCTTTTCGAAAAGCCTGATCTCCTCTTCACTGACAAAAGGAATCGCCTGCTGATAGTTAATTTTCAGTTTTGTCATGGCTACAATATCTTAAAAAGATTAGGCAGCAATACGTATTAAGCATGTATGGGTGGTTCGCGTTACCCCGATCAGAAAAGGGCCTTTTACAGGTGTTCTGAAAGCACGGACACTTGTTTTATTCAAGCTTACGGGCGACCTCAACTGTTTCAAAGGCTTCAATCACATCTCCGACTTTGATGTCATTAAAACGTTCGATGTTCAAGCCGCACTCATATCCTGACTGGACTTCCTTGACGTCGTCCTTGAAGCGTTTGAGTGAGCCCAGGTTGCCTGTGAACACCACAATGCCATCACGAATAAGGCGGATATTGCTGTTTCTGTGGATTTTCCCGTCGAGTACTTTACATCCGGCAATGGTGCCGACCTTAGTGATCTTAAATACATCACGCACTTCCAGGTTTGCAGTCACCTTCTCTTCAATTTCTGGTGAGAGCATACCTTCCATCGCTGATTTCAGCTCGTTGATGGCATTGTAAATCACACTGTAGAGGCGGATGTCGATCTGTTCCTGCTCTGCCAGTTTTCTTGCGGGCATGGAAGGTCGCACCTGGAAACCGATGATGATCGCATTAGAGGCAGATGCCAGCAGCACGTCACCTTCTGTAATCTGACCCACGGCTTTATGAATGATGTTTACCTGGATTTCGTCCGTTGAAAGTTTCAGGAGGGAGTCGCTCAATGCTTCCACTGAGCCATCCACATCCCCTTTCACAATCACATTCAGCTCCTTGAAGTCACCGATGGCAATGCGCCGTCCGATTTCATCAAGGGTAATGTGTTTTTGCGTACGGAGGCCCTGTTCACGAATAAGTTGTTGTCTCTTGTTGGTGATGGCTTTGGCTTCACTTTCAGACTTAATCACATGGAAGGTATCTCCTGCCTGCGGCGCACCGTCCAGGCCGAGGATAAGCACGGGAGTAGCCGGGCCGGCCTCGTCGATACGGTGGCCTCTCTCGTTGAACATGGCCTTTACTTTACCATGGGTGGTTCCGGCCACCACGATATCGCCTATTGCAAGTGAACCATTTTGCACGAGGATGGTGGACACATAGCCCCGTCCTCTGTCAAGGGATGACTCGATCACCGTTCCTGAAGCTTCTCTTGAGGGGTTCGCTTTGAGTTCAAGTATTTCAGACTCAAGCAACACTTTCTCAAGCAGGCTGTCAATGTTTTTACCTTGTTTTGCTGATATTTCCTGGCATTGGTATTTTCCGCCCCAATCTTCTACAAGGATGTTAATATTGGCAAGTTCTTCTTTCACTTTTTCAGGAGCTGCATTTTCCTTGTCCATTTTGTTGATGGCGATCACAATGGGTACGCCGGCAGCCTGTGCGTGGTTGATGGCCTCCACTGTCTGGGGCATCACGCTGTCGTCGGCAGCTACAACAATAATGGCTACGTCGGTCACTTTGGCACCCCTGGCACGCATGGCAGTAAAAGCCTCATGACCGGGTGTGTCAAGGAAAGTGATCCGCCTGTCATTATCCAATTCCACGGCATAAGCACCTATGTGCTGCGTGATACCGCCAGCCTCTCCGGCGATAACATTGGCATGGCGAATCTGGTCAAGGAGGGAAGTCTTACCATGGTCAACATGCCCCATCACAGTTACAATGGGGGCACGGTCACGCAAGTCAGCGGGATCATCTTCTACTTCCTCGATGATCTCCTGGCTGTCAGCACTCACAAACTCTACCTCATACCCAAACTCATCTGCCACGATGGTGATGGTTTCGGCATCCAGCCGCTGATTGATCGAAACAAAAAGACCCAGCGACATACAGGTGGAAATAATCTCATTTACCGATACGTCCATCATATTGGCAAGCTCTGCTGCAGAAATAAACTCAGTGACCTGCAGCGTTTTTTGTTCGCTTTCAGCCCTTTCCATTTCCTTCTCTTTCTGCTGTTGCAGAATTTCGCGCTTCATACGACGATGCTTGGCTGCTTTGGATTTGCCTGTACCACTCAGGTTGGCCAGGGTTTCCTTTATCTGGCGGGAGATTTCCTCCTCGGAAACTTCCGGACGTGCCTGTTCTTTCTTGCCCTTACGCGGCTTGCCGGGCTCCGGTTTTGCCGTCTTTTTGTCCTTTTGTACGGCCTGATCTGCAGGCTTCTCCTTTTTTATGCGTTTGCGCTTTCGCTTTTTTGATTTGGATGGATCTGAAGAAGACGCTACAGGCTTCTTGGATGCCTCTTTTGGGTCAGGCAGATCCATTTTGCCAAGGATGGTAGGCCCTGACAGCTTTTTAAACTGGGTCTGATGATGCGCTGCAGCCTTGTCTTCTTCCCCCTCGTCCTTTTCTTTCGGAGCTTCATCTGCTACATCCTTTTCGCCGACAGGCTCTTCAGCGGCATCCTGGTCTTTCTTTGTGGCTTCATCAGCGGCAACCTCTTCCGCTGCAGGAGTTTCTTTCTCTTTCTTGTCTGC
>Ga0207421_10005817_pt1 | contig 13656 bp, 17 predicted proteins | sample SodLakKL_010_SED_4_FD_187542 | JGI IMG/M metagenome (GOLD analysis project Ga0207421, IMG submission 187542) | Alkaline sediment microbial communities from Lake Tanatar, Kulunda Steppe, Russia - 8KL_010_SED (SPAdes) (version 2) | ecosystem: Environmental > Aquatic > Non-marine Saline and...
ATTGTCTTGCCATCGGCCCTCCGTTTTGCTTCGGGGATGCCCGAACCATTCCTACGTGATTCCGCTTCTCGGGTTTTTTGCTGTGCGACACGGGGACGGTTCCACCGTCTCATTCATTGTCTTGCCATCGGCCCTCCGTTTTGCTTCGGGGATGCCCGAACCATTCCTACGTGATTCCGCTTCTCGGGTTTTTTGCTGTAGTGCTAGTTTTGTAAACCGCGAAAATGCAAATAAATAACAGGTTTTATTTCCATATATGATTCCAACAATAGAAAGGAGATGAAGAAGATGATAGTACATTTTGTCGTCTTGTGTGGTAAAATTAAATTAAATGAAACGATTATTCCGCATATAATTACCCGGAGAGATTTATCTGTATTTGTTACAAGCTAAGTAAGGAGGGAAACTTCCGTGCGGCGGAAAAGGAAATCGTCGGGAGGATTTTTTCGGGCGGTGGTACATAACTTGTTTTTTAGCAGGGGCAGGTATTTTATTATAATATTATGCCTGGTACTGTTTTCCTGGCTGCTGCTTTTATTTGCACCGGGGAATCTTTCGTGGCCCGGAGGTTTCGGGGGAGGAAAAGAACCGGAAGGAGAAGAAGATGAAACAGAAGATAAACTGTATCGGGGTTACTGGCTAAAAGATGGAAGCGAGATGGAAAGAAAAGAAGTTGATGATCCCCACCTGTACACTTACTTTGACATGGTGGACGATTTGCGTGACATCACGGAACAATACAGCGAAATCACCGGGCTTACCCAGGTAGGCCACTCGGTAGAAGGGGTGCCTCTATGGTGTATAAAAGTAGGCCGTGGAAACAAGGATATTTTAGTAGTAGGTGCGGCCCACGCCAGGGAATGGATAACTACTCCTGTACTGGTGGAGCAGGCACGCACTTATGCCGGTGACTATTACCAGGAAGGGAATGAATTAAGCGAAAAAGAAGGAATGATAAAAGGAGTTACCATGCAGAAACTGTTGGAAGAATACAAGTTATGGTTTATTCCCATGTTGAACCCCGACGGGGTAAGACTGGCGCAGAAGGGCCCTTCCCTGTATCCCGCAAGGAAAGAAGAGTTGCTGAGCATGAATAAATCTGGCATGGGAGACGATTTTACCCGCTGGAAAGCCAACATAAGGGGTGTGGATTTAAACAGGCAGTACAATGTTAACTGGGAAGAGACCCTGGAACTGGCTCATGTAGAATCTCAGAGAGAAGTAAGGCTGGAACCTTCCTACCAGAATCACCTGGGAGAAGAACCTTATTCTGAGCCGGAATCACGGGCTGTAGCACAGCTACTCAAAGACGAGGACAGGGATTTCAGGTTGGGGCTGGACTACCACAGTACAGGTCAGTTTATATTCTGGTATTACGGGCAGGAGGGCGAACACCTGGAAGTCAACCGGCGCATGGTAAGGGAAATGAGCGATTATTCCGGGTACGGCAAAATGGCAACGGGCAGTTTTTTTGAGCCCAATACCTGCCTGGTTCGCTATATGATCAATAAACACGAGTTGCCCGGCGCCACAGTAGAAATAGCCCCCTTTACTACAGGGATAAGGGATATGAGGGATTTTGAAGAGGCAGTGGAAAATAACCGGTATATGGTTCCGGTAGCCGTATCCGCCCTTCCTTCATTTGAAGAAATAAAATAATAATAATTGCTCTGGTGGTGAGAATTTAACTAAATCGCCAAGAATTCTCCCGCTTCTAAGTGAAGCGAAAGCGGGGGTAGTTCACTGTGACTACATTGGAGGTTAGAGGTGATAAAAGAAAAGAGAAAGAAGGGTAATTTTGCATTTTATCCTGGTTATTCTGATAGCAATTATAATATGGGTGGGATACCGCTTACAGCTGCACCACCTGCCCCGCCCCTGGAAGTACCGTGCACAGGTATCGGGCACCCCGTATTATATTGCGGGCAGTACCAGCGGTTCTCCCCTTAGCGACATGGGAAGTCACTGCGGTTTTAAATCCGTTCTGGAAAAGAAATCCGCTGCATGTACCGCCCTTCATGCCACGGTTACCTCCCTGGGAGCCGGGCGGCTTTACGATTTTGCTTTTCTCCTCTACGGCGAAGGCGGGCAGTTGTTTTTCCGTTATCCTGAAAGCAGGAAAGTTAAATTTTATCCTTATTGTATTGAAGAACAGGTTATTGATCGGGGATGGGAACTGCGTACCAGGCTTTTTTTCTTGCAGACCAACCTTGCAGTTTTGCAAGCCGAAGTAAAAGACGGTGGGCGCGACGGGGAAGAAGTAAAATCGGGCCGGCATTCCGGGCGGGTGCAAAAAGTCAAACCGGCTTTTTTACTAATGCCCCCCGGGGGCAGGGACGTGGAAAACCCTTATCCCCATTTAAACGGGCGAACAATTATACGCCGCCGTGGCGACGGGTTGCTTTTAACCAACCTGCACCGGGTGCCTGGTTTGAAAATGCAGGCGTATTTCCTTCCCTCCAGCGGGGGCTGCAGCGGCAGAAAAGAGCTGCAGGGCTCCTGGGAGAAAGTTAAAGCAGGTGAAAAAATTAACTGGTCGGTGATTATATCGTTTTCTGCGGACTTAAACGGAAATATAATAGAAGATGCAGAAGCGGCCCGGGGAAGGATGAAATCCCTGGTAACAGGGGTGGAAAAACGCCGGAGGGAATTTGAGAAAACGCTGCCGACGCCGGGGGCCGGGTGGGAACAACAGGAAGAAGACTCCCGGGTATTTCGGCTGGCAGCCTGGGCGCTGGAAAACAATCTTTATGCCCCGCGGGGCGGCATGAGCCGGTGGGGGTCGCTTCCTTCCAAGGTTTATTTCCCATTTATATGGGGTTGGGATACTCCTCAGCATGTAATAGCCATAAGCGAATGGAATTCCCGGAAGGCGGCGGATATACTGCTTACCCAGTTGGAAGGTAACTGTGGGAAACCCGCCCCGGATAAATTAAAAATCAGGGTGAACGGTGTAACTATATTTTCCGGGCCACAGTGGAACCGGGTTCCCAGTAAAATAGACGATTCCCTGCGCGGGGTGTTGAATTTTTACGCCCAACCTCCCCTACAGTCCTGGGCTGCATTGCGGGCCTACCTTCATTTTGCCTGCGATGATGAGGCCTGTAGTTTCCTGCAGGAGGTGTTGCCTCTTTTAAAACGGAACCTCTGCTGGTGGGAAGAAAACCGGAAATTGCCCCACGGACTGTTTTCTTACCTTAACGGCCTGGAATCGGGCCTGGACGATAGCCCCCGCTTTTACCCGCGCAGCTTTCTGCCCAGCTTTATTATAGGTTTAATGCCACGTTTTTTAAGCGCGGTAGATTTGAACTGCTGGGTTTACCAGTCGTACCTGAACCTTTCCTGTTTATGCCGGGAAGCGAAGCAGAAGGGGGAAGCAGAAAGGTACTATTACCGGGCTATTGAACTGGGGGAGATGATTGATCGGCAGCTATGGTCACCTCCCGATAGCGCCTGGTTGGACTGCCGCAAGGGAAAAATGGTGCGCGTATTTACCCCGGTAATATGGTGGCCGGCGTTTTTAGGAGCCGGCAGAGATATAAAAAAAATAAAAGCAGTGATTGAAAACTACCTGTTGCATCCTGGTAAATTTTGGGGACAACACGGTATTCCCAGCGTATCATTTGACGATTCTACGCATAATTATTCCAAGGAGGGGTACTACTGGAGGGGACAAATCTGGATGATAAACAACTATTCAGCCCTGGAAATACTCTTTCGTTTCGGTTATACTGAAGAAGCACTAACATTACACCGGCGAATTATTCAGGTGGTAACCCGTTCCGGGGGGCTTTATGAAACCTACAACGCCGGAAGCGGTCAGGTAGGATGGAGTTCGCGGGGCCCGGGGGATCCCGCTGTATTACAGTTTGGCATGTCTTCTGCCTGGATCACCCAGATACTGTTGTGCCGTTACCAGCGTTTCCGCTATATCCTGCCGGACACCAGGCAGGTTTACGGTTATGTTCAGTGGGCCGACACCTGGGATAAAGAACTGCTTGCCTCCCCTCCCACGGCTGGCCCGGTACCGGATGATGCACTGCTGCAGGTGAGGGTAAACGATACTTCCCCTTTCAAAACTCCCCTGCTTGATATGAGAAGTCAGGACGGTGAACCCCTGCTTCGTTCCCGGTTAATAAAAATTTACCTGGACCATCCTGTGGAAGGCACTTTACAGGATGGTAAAGTTGAATTGTGGTGGAAAGGTAAAAATTATACCCTGCGCCTCCGGGTAGAGGAACTTATAGAGCTTTAGCCCGGCCGGGCAGGCAACCGGCCCGCTTTTATTGGAATTTGCAGGCCGGGGCGAAATGTATTTATACTTACTATAATGGAGCATATTGCCATGCTTAAAAGGTTTTTGGATTTATTTGTCAGGGGATTAATTGTTCTTATATTTATTTCCGGTTCAGCGGTAGTCAGTTATTTTATTACCCGCGTTTTGGCTTACTTTATACCTTACCCGGCTTTAAGCGGTATTTTTTTGGGGAGCGCTACCGTAGTGCTTACCGCTTTTATCATGCTGGGAATAGCGTATTTTTATGTTTATCACGGATTTGGCACACAGGCCGATATTATACGTAAAAACCCTTTTGCCGGGGCGAGGGTGGTACTTACCTTTGACGACGGGCCCAGTGAAATTTACACACCCCTGGTCTTAAAAATACTTGCAGAAAAAAAGGCCAGTGCCACCTTTTTTATGGTAGGCAGCCAGGTGGAAAAATACCCGGAGGTAGCCCGGCGGGTTGTTGAAGAAGGCCACGAGGTGGGGAATCACACGTACGGCCACATAACCGTTCCAAATACACCTGCGCACCAGCTTGCCTCCCAGGTAATGCGCACTAACCTGTCCATATTCCAGCATACGGGGCGATATCCTCACTACCTGCGGCCGCCGCGAGGACTTTACGATATGCGGCTTCGCCGCCTTGCCGGGCTCATGGGCCAGGAACTGGTGCTCTGGAGCCTTTCTTCTCAGGACTGGCATCCCCGGGCCAAAGGTGAAGTTATAGCCCGCAGGTTAATAGAAAATGTGTCCTCCGGGGATATTATCCTGTTCCATGACGGCGGATCTATTTTAAAAAGCGAAGGTTCCAACCGCTTTCCTACCGTGGAAGCGCTGTCGTTGTTAATAGATGGTATCAGGGAAAGAGGTTTTGAAATAATAAGCCTGGAGCAATATTTGAAATACAAGGCAAAACGTACCGGTTAAACTTACCGGGGTCTTTCCGGGGTCTTTTTTTATCACTTCTGACTTTTGCTTCTGACTTCCAGTCAGGGTGTCTTTACCTGGGTGGTTGTTTTTTTACATAAAAAAATTAATTACGGTTAAAATAAAAAAGGCAAACGAGGTGATGAGGTAACGAGGTAGAGAGAGACAAAAAGGCGTAGAAACAAAAAAGGAGGTCAGGATGATGGAAATCAATCAACAGGAACTGCAGAATTTGAGGCACCTTATTGGATCACACGACACTGCCTCCAGAAAACTGGACCAGTACGCGCAGCAGTGCACTGACCCGCAGATCAAGCAGATGTTTGAGCAGTCTGCCCAGTCGGCCCGTTCAACCATGCAGAAACTAATGTCATTCTTGAGTTAAAGGAGGATTTGATAACAGATGATGCAGGAAAAAGATATGGTAAACGATGTGCTTTCCATGATTAACAGCAGCCTTACGGTATACGCTTCCAGTATAGCCCAGACTTCTAACCAGAATTTACGGCAGTCGCTTCAGCAGATAAGGGATGCTGATGAACAGTTTCAGTATAAGCTTTACCAGATGGCGGAGCAGAAAGGTTATTACCAGCCGGCGCAGCAGGCATCCCAACAGGATATACAGCAAGTAAAATCCATGTTTAAGCAGCAGGCAACAGTCTAAACACAATCAAAGTCTAAACAAAGTCTAAAAACAATCTAAACACATCATTATAAATGAAGTAAAACACAGTCTAAGCAAGGAAGTATAAATCACAGCTATAGATCAAGCAAAGAAAAAGTAGAATTCTTGAGAGGCAGGCCCTGTTCCATCCTCAAACCTTCCCCTGTTAACCTGAAAATGGGGGAAGGTTTTAATTTAATATTTGTGTGGCCTCTGTTTTTTTTAAAAATGATGTGTTGCCCGGTTTTTAATCAAATAATTACCCGTCGCTTCAAGACAAGAAAGGATAATCTTGACGGTGCGTTGAATTAGATAAAAAAGGGGGTTGTTTATAGTGAAGCCCCGACAATGTGGTTTTATTATTTTGTTCTCTTTACTGCAGATGTTTTTTTTTGCAGGCTGCGGCGGACAGGAACGGGATGATGCGGAAGTCAATAGTGCCGCCCGGGAGATGATGGTTAAACAAATAGAGTGGAAATATTTTAGTAAGAAGCCTGCTATTTCTGTAAGGGAAAGACTGGAAGAAGAAGGTATTGATGTAAAAAAATATCCGATGCCAGGAATAATGAGGTTGATTGCGGTTAATGAAGTTGAAGGCGGCAAAGAAATTATACTTACTGTGAGCCCTACTGCGCCGGTGGAAAAGTACTGGGAAGGAAAAGAAAGAGAATGGGTCAGCATAGTAAAATGGTGGTATTTGACGGAGCTTCAGGAAAAAGGCTGGGATTACCGTACCACTTTTTTATTAGAAGATAAAAAAGTATTTATAGAAGCCGGGAAAGGTGACAGGGAAGTGAATATTTTTATCGGCGAAGCCCGTCCGCTGCTAACGGAAGTAGTACTTTTGTGGGATGACGGAGCTGTTCATTTTCCTTGATAGGAGGTAGGCCATGACTCGCACAATTGCAGTTTATCTGGCAGCCGTAGTTCTGGTTATTTTCTCCCTGGGATATGCCAGGTGGGTACAGCCTTCTGTTTTTTACTGGCAATATTTTATCCTGGTATTTTTAATCCCGTTAATAATTTGCGGTGCAGCTTCTTTTTTGGTAACCGCCTGGCAGCGCGGTGGGGATTATTTTTCGCTGGTACGCTCTAACCTGGTTTTTGCACTGGGCCTTTCCGCCCTGATAATGCTTTATTTCAACCTTTTTTTTACCAGGTACGTAGCGGATTCTCTCCAGGAGGTGGGCAAAAGCGGGAGAATACCGTGGGAATATCTCCTGCACGGTGGAACTTCGGAAGACACCCTGTTGAGCGTTTCTTTCTTTGTTCTGGTTTCCTTCCTGGGGACTTATGCCGGTAGGAAAGTTATGGTGACTAAATAAAAAGAGGAGTGGCAGACACTCCTCTCCCGGTTTTGCAGTTATAACACACCGGAAAAATATTCCTCTCAGGAAGCCAGTATCAGTTTAATTTTCCCCAGGCTGGTGTTGATGTCAATCTGGTATTTTCCACCGGTTACTTCCATATCTCCGGGCAACTTGTTGCGGCTAATATCCGGGGGTGACATTTCAAATTTTTTGTCCTGGTTGGACATGTTTACGGTAAAAATACCGTTATGCAGGTTTAAAAATTCAGTTATAGAAGCTTCGGCCAGCCTGTCATCTTCCACCGGCATTTTGGCAAATTGGGCGGCCAGCGTTTTAAAAGTTTTTTCATCCATGGCGATACCGGTGAAAATCTTTTGTTCGTTATCTAGATACTGGTAAGCAGTCACTTCCTCCGCCGGGTCTTTTTGAAACTGGAAGGACTCCTCTATTTCTATCCAGGGATGTTGATCCAAAAAGCGTATAATATTCCGCAGCAGAAGTGAAACGTACTCGTAAAATACGGGATTGTCAAAATCAATAAACTGGCGCACAATCTGTTCCTGGTCACCAGTTTTTAGAGCTTCCAGCTGGGCATTCGAGAATCCCGCATCATTCTGGAAATTCTTAAGTTCATGGTCCAGCTGCTTGTAAGTTAAATAACCCAGGTCTACCGCGGCCTGCCCCAGCTGCAAGTTGGATTCCTCTGACTGCTTTTGCAGGAGGCTTTCCAGCTGGTTCTGGTTTATAAGCCCTTTTTCTATGGCCAGTTCTCCAAATTTTTTATCTTTTGATCTCTGGAGAAGGTTGATTTCTTCTACCTGGGTGCCGGTCATTAAACCTTCTTTTATGGCCAGGGTTCCGATTTTAATATGGGTACTTTTCATGTGGTGAAGTATTTTTTGCATGTCTTCATTGGAGATTAATTTTTTGTTAAGCAAATAAATGCCAAAGAACTTATCAAACATGTATGTATCACCTGCCTTTAAATTTTTCTAACATGCTAAGGAGTTTGTCTTCGTCCATTGGTTTCTGGATAAAGTCGATAGCCCCCTGCTTCAGGGCTTCCTGCAAGTTTTCTTTGGTTCCGCTGGAAGTCATGATGATTACCCTGGCTTCTTTATCGACCTCCTTTAGCTGTTTTAAACACTCCAGGCCTCCTACTTCGGGCATTACCAGGTCCAGCAGGACCACATCGGGTTTTTCTTTCTGGTAGGTTTTAACTGCCTCCTCCCCGTTGGTAGTATGAAAGATTTCATAACCTCCGGCTCCTGTAAGTACGTTTTGCACCTGGGTTCTTATCAGCATGGAGTCGTCACATACCAGGATTTTTACATCTTCGCTCAAGGGCCAACACCACCTTCCTGAATTGTTAATAAATTGATAATGATCACCAAATTAAATGGCCAGTTACGGAAAACCTGTCAGTATTGCTTTTTTTATTTACTGTACAATAATTCAGGTACACAGTAATTATTTCTTTATCAACGGGGATAAAACCTTCTTTTATGTGACAATTATTGATATTAATTATAAATAAATTTTTATTATTTTACTACTGTTTATTTTTGGAGAAAGAGATTTTTTGCACGGCTTCCTGCAGGGCGTTTTTTAATATTTTTTCTCCGTCGGGGGTAAGCAGGTTGCGGTCCAGCTCTACGGCGGAGCTTTTGTTTCTGGTGTAGATAAATAATTTATGGGCTGTAGCCCGGAAACCTTTTAGCTCGTTAAAATGGATAACTTTTTTACTGCGGTCTTTATCCCCGGAAATTACAATGCTGTCGTGGTATATTTCTATACTGCCCCGGGTGGTTTTATCTGTTTCTTCCGCAGTAATATTTTGCAGGAAATACACGGCCAGCCCCAGGGAAACCGCCATGCAAATTACAGGCCAGAACAATAGCTGCCAGAAGAAAAACTTCCACTGTATAAAGAGGATTAAAACATAAATGCACATTATTGAGCCGGTTAGCATAAGCAGGCTCATGATTACGGAAAACCAGTCGGTTTTTTTAACAGCCGCGGCTTTGTTGCCTCCGGCTTGATTTTGTGGATTTCCGGTCATTTGCATTTTCCTTTCCTCCCGGCTCCTTAATTACATTTTACGACATTTTCGAGAAAAAATCATGAAAAAATAAAAACAATTTGTTAAGTAATCAAGTAGCACCTCCCTCCTGATAATAAAATATATTTTACCTTTTCCTGAGTCAAGTTACTTATTTTTTAAAAGAGTATAATAATTTTGGATAAATTACGGTCTCCCCTTCCTGTCTTGACGGTTTTCTGCAGCTAAGTTAAAATTATAGTATTCAATAGTATTGATAACATGATAACATCTAGTAAAGTAGATAACCGGGGTGTTATTTTTTGAAACAAGCTGTAGGAATAATTGGTGCGGGAAATGTGGGGTCTGCGCTGGGATGGTCCCTGCAGGATAAGGGCTATCCCCTGGCCGGGATATACTGCCGGACCCGTGTGTCATCGGAGAAAGCTGCTGCTTTTTTGCGTACGGATTCGTTTAACACTCCTGCCGAACTTGCTTCTATTTCTTCCACGGTAATTGTTGCAACCCCGGACAGGGTAATTAAGCCAGTTGTGGAGGAAATTGCCGACGAAAACGGTTTTGGGGAAGGGCAGGTAGTTTTACATACCAGTGGGGCCCATTCTTCGGAGGTTTTGCACCGGGCCGGGAAGGTAGGTGCCTCCGTCATGTCGCTTCACCCGCTGCAGACTTTTCCCGGTGTAGAAGAGGGAGTAAGCAATCTCCCGGGTTCTTATTTCACCCTGGAAGGTGATGAAAAAGCCCTGGAACTGGGCAGGAAAATGGTCCGGGATATAGAAGGGCATCCCCTTACCATAGACACGGAAATGAAACCTGTTTACCACGCTGCGGCCTGTGTAGTTTGCAACTATTATATAACCCTGATGGATATGGGGAAGGAAATGATGGAAGCGGCGGGAATCTCCAGGGAAGATGCGCTTCCTGCATTAATGCCTTTGATTGAAGGAACCCTTTCCAATGTAAAGAAAGTGGGGGTTCCGGCTGCGCTTACCGGTCCCGTGGAAAGGGGAGACGCTTCTACACTGCAGGCGCATGTAGCCGCCATGGAGGAAAACATGGAACACCTGGTGGAAACTTATATTAGCCTGGGGGTGCATACCGCCGCAGTGGCGCGCAGGAAAGGAAGTATTACCGGCGAGCAAGAGCGTAAAATCTGGAAAGCCCTGGACAGGACGCAAGGTACCGGAGAGGATGAATAAAAAATGTCCGCAAAAACAAGTATAATAGATTTAAAAAATAAAAAACAAGCCGCAGAAAAGATTACCATGCTTACCGCGTACGATTACCCTACTTCCGAGCTGCTGGATGAAGCGGGCGTGGACATGATCCTGGTGGGTGATTCCCTGGGAATGGTGGTCTTGGGTTATGAAGACACACTTTCTGTTACCCTGGAAGATATGATACACCATGGGAAGGCTGTAGCCCGGGGAGCAAGCACTTCCATGGTAGTCCTGGATATGCCCTTTATGACCTACCAGATAAGCCGGGAGCAGGCCATGTCCAATGCCGGTCGGGCTGTTCAGGAAACAGGAGTGGACGCCGTAAAACTGGAAGGCGGCAAGGAAATTGCCAAAGCAGTGGAAGGGATTACCGGGGCGGGTATACCCGTACTGGGTCACCTTGGCCTGACTCCTCAATCTGTAGGGCAGATGGGCGGATTTAAGGTGCAGGGCAAGGACCTGCAGACGGCACAAAAAATGATGGAAGACGCCAGGATACTGGAACAAGCAGGCGCTTTCGGTATAGTGCTGGAATGTGTTCCCCGGCAATTAGCCCGGTTAATTACCCGCAGTATTTCTATACCCGTTATTGGCATCGGGGCGGGGGAACACTGTGATGGCCAGGTACTGGTTTACCACGATGTTATGGGGCTGTATACCGGGAAGCGCCCCCGCTTTGTAAAACAGTACGTGGAGACCAGGAAGGAAATGGAAAAAGGGGTGCGCGCCTATGTTGAAGAAGTCAAAAACGGCGGTTTCCCGGCGGGTGAACACTGCTTTGAGATGGATGAAGAAATTTTGAATCAACTGGATAATAAGCCGGGCTCGTAAAACAGTTAGAGGTTATTCTTTTATGCAAATAGTCAGGGAACTGGACGATTTAAGAGGAGAAGTAAAGAAAGCCAAAAAAGAGGGGAAATCGATTGGATTGGTGCCGACCATGGGCTTTTTACACGAGGGGCATCTCTCCCTGGTAAGAAGCGCCAGCAGCCAGGATGACGTGGTGGTAGTAAGCGTATTTGTGAACCCCATCCAGTTTGGGGAAAACGAAGATTACGAGGATTACCCGCGCGATCTGGAAAGCGACCTGCAGAAAGCCCGGGAGGCGGGAGGCGATTTAATGTTCTGTCCCCGTGTGGCCGATATGTATCCTCCCGGTTACGCTACTTTTGTAGAGGTAGAACGCCTGACGGAAGGGCTCTGCGGCGCAAATAGACCGGGACACTTCCGGGGGGTTACCACGGTGGTGAACAAGCTTTTTAACCTGGTAGAGCCGGACCGGGCTTATTTCGGGCAGAAAGATGCCCAGCAGGCGTTAACCATCAAGAGGATGGCAGAGGATCTGAACATGAACGTAGAAGTAAGGGTTGGGCCCGTAATAAGGGAAGAAGATGGTGTAGCCTTGAGTTCACGCAACAGCTACCTTTCGCCAGAGGAACGTCGGGCGGCCAGGGTGCTTTACCGCGCCTTGTCGAAAGCCCGGGACCTGGTTTATATAGATAAGGAATACAGGGTTGAAACTGTACGGCAGTGCATAGAAGATGAAGTAGGAGGGGAGCCTCTTGCGCAGCTGGAATACGCCGAAATAGTCAATGGAGATGATCTTTCTTCAATAAGTGAGGTAAAGGGAAATGTCCTTATAGCGCTTGCCGTCAAGATTGGTTCAACCAGGCTAATAGATAACATGTTACTGGAGGTGTAGCTGTTGCTGCGGACTATGTGTAAATCCAAGCTCCATGGTGCTACCGTAACCGGGGCGGACCTGAACTATATAGGCAGTATAACTATTGACTCTGAATTAATGGCACAGGCCGATATACTACCTTACGAAAAAGTTCAGGTGGTAAACAACAGCAACGGGGCCCGGCTGGAGACTTACGTCATCGAAGGTCCCCGCGGAGGGGGAGACATATGCCTTAACGGTGCGGCGGCCCGCCTGGTACAGCCCGGGGACACGGTAATAATTATTAGTTATGCCATGTTTGACAGCAGCGAGTTAAACAACTATCAGCCCCGTGTACTTTTTATGGACGAAAGCAACCGGATAAAAGAAATTAAAAAAGAAACTGCTTTTACCGAACAAGGTGGATGGTGATATGCAGGAGTGCCAGGAATTGATGGAAAAATATTGGAAAGAAGACCGTTTTCCCCTGAGCCTGGGGATAGAGCTACTGGAAATTTCCCCGGGTTATTCCCGGGTGCGGATGGAAGTAAGAGAGGATATGGTGAATTTTCACGGCATTACTCACGGGGGCGCTCTTTTTGCCCTTGCTGATACTGCTTTTGGGCTGGCCAGCAATACGCGGGGGACTGCAGTAGCGCTCCAGGTAAGCTGCAACTTTATGGCGCCAAGCCAGCCGGGAAGTGTGCTGGAAGCATCGGCTCGGGAAGAGCATCTCACCCGCTCCACCGGTATTTACAGCATTAGCGTGGAAGACAAGAGCAGTTCTACCACCATAGCCGTGTTCCGGGGAGTAGTTTACCGTAAAAAGAATTAATTCCAGGTACCTGTAGTTATACTGTCCTGGAGATAAATGTTTCAGGAGGGTTAATATTGGTACCCGGGGAAAATAGGGATAATAAAGAAAATAATGTCCTGATAACCGGTCCTCCGGGTATTGGAAAAACTACTGTGCTCCAGGAAACCTCCCGGAAGTTGCCGGGGGAGGTGGCCGGTTTTATTACCAGGGAAATCCGCCATTCGGGCAAGCGCACTGGTTTTGAGCTGGTATCCCTTTCAGGGGGCAACAGGGAGGAGCTGGCCGCGGTAAATTTTTCTACCCCTTACCGGGTAGGGCGCTACAGTGTAAAACCGGAAAATATGGAGAGTTTTGTGCAGGAAATAGAAGATGCGCTTTGTAGTAAAAACAGGGTGTTTATTTTAATTGATGAAATAGGCAAAATGGAGCTTTTTTCCGAGAGATTTTACCACGTGGTACTTCAGGCAATGGACTCCCCTTTTCCCGTGTTGGCTACGATAATGTCTCGCCCCAACAGTTACTGTGATTCTATAAAAAACCGCCCGGATGCCAGGCTGGTTGAAGTAACCCGCGAAAACCGCGATGAACTTCCGGGTCAGCTTGTGGCTACCCTTAGCTAACAGGATCAGGGTTCTTTTTCTCTTAACTCCTACCTCCCAATTCCCATGTCAAGCAGCACCCACATTGGTGCCTCGACACCTTCCTCCCGCT
>Ga0207421_10005818_pt1 | contig 13656 bp, 13 predicted proteins | sample SodLakKL_010_SED_4_FD_187542 | JGI IMG/M metagenome (GOLD analysis project Ga0207421, IMG submission 187542) | Alkaline sediment microbial communities from Lake Tanatar, Kulunda Steppe, Russia - 8KL_010_SED (SPAdes) (version 2) | ecosystem: Environmental > Aquatic > Non-marine Saline and...
TGGCCAAAATAACACAATTCCCCCGAATTTCTACGCCCCTGGGGCGTAGAAATGGGTTGAATTAATAAAATAATATAATAAAAATATGAAAAGAAAACATCCCTTAGAAACTGGAGATTTTCACCACATTGTAAATAGAAGTATTGCAAAATACGAAATATTCAATTCCGAAAGTGATTATGAACGTATACTTTTAATGTTGCCATTTTTTTCTTTTGAAAATAACAGATTACCAAAATTTTCAGAATTTATCTCTTCAGCTTCAGTTAAAAATAAAGGTTTTGAAAAAGCATTTTCAGAAAAAATAAATGAAGAAGATAAGCTGGTTCAAATAATAGCCTATTGCATTATGCCTACTCATTTTCACTTGGTTTTAAAACAATTAAAGGATAATGGAATTTCTAATTTTGTTGGAATAATTTCCAACTCTTATAGTCATTATTTTAACAACAAAAACAACCGAAAGGGAAGATTGTGGCAAGATAAATTTAAAAATGTGCCTGTAAACTCAGACGAACAACTGCTCCATTTAACCAGATATGTGCATCTGAACCCGGTTACCGCCGGATTGGTTGAAAATCCAAAAAATTGGAAATATTCATCATATCATGAATATATTCAAGATGATAATGGTCATTTCATATGTGAATTTAAAGATTTAATTGATCTTGCACCAAAAGAATACGAGGAATTCGTAATGGCAAGAAAAGAATACCAGAGAGAATTGGCTAAAATTAAAAATATTATTCTTGAATAAGCCTATTTCTACGCCCCTGGGGCGTAGAAATGGGGGTGTTTTGTTTTTTATTTGAGAGCGTGGTAGAATAATTTAATCAGTCGAAATAAAAATCAATAATATAAATATGAGTAAAACGGCAAAAGTTATATTGGGAATAATAATAGCCATCGTGGTTGTTCTTATTATAATAGCGGGTATTATTTTCTGGGTCGGAAGAGGAATGATCAGTAGCGTGCAAGAAGAGGGCTTTATCAGCGTTATAGAAAGATTTACGGGGGAAGACACGGGATTCGAAATAGATACGGAGGAAGGAACCGTTTCGTTCGGAGATGAAGACGAAGAATTCACTTTTCGGACTGAAGATGGGGACGGAGAGGGAGAAATAATGGATGATTTTCAAGGAATTCCTCTTCCGGAAGTGAAAATGGTGCAAGTAATGAGTTTTCAAGAAGGAGACTTTCACCAAGCGGCCTATGAATTTACGGAAGAAGTCTCAGTAGAAGAATTAGAAAGTTTTTACCTTGATTATTTTGAAGATCAGGAATGGACCAGTCAAAGTGTAATGACTACCCAGGAAGGAAAAGAGCTCACCTTCAGTAAAGAGGATGGATCTTTCCTTCAAATGATAATAACAGAGGACGAATTGTTCTTTTCTTACGAACCGGCAAATTAGGTTTCAGCTGAATATTCAAACCAAAGACCGACCCCGGGAGGGGTCGGTTTTTTCATATAAAATAAATCAAAGGAAACTTCTAAACTAAAAATTATTCATACATCAAAGCATCCACCGGATTGAGTTTTGCCGCCTTTTGAGCAGGAAAGTATCCGGAAACACAACCCAAAAGGAAAGAGAAAAATAAAACGGGAGCAATCATACCCAGAGAAAATTGAGCTTCGATAGTAAATAAAATATCGGGATTTTGAGCCATGACCCATTCACCCAATCGGGCAAAGCCGATTCCCGAGATAGCTCCCAAAACACCGCCGATAAGTCCTATCATGCCCGATTCGACAAGAAAGAGAGTGCTAATATGTCTCTTTTTCGCACCGACCGCCTTCAATATTCCTATTTCTTTGGTTCTCTCCCGAACGGAGGTGAACATAGTATTCATTATGCCTATCGCTCCAACCAAAATGGCAATGCTGGCGAAAGCGATTATTCCAGCTTGAATTATTCCCAAAATCGATTCGACCATTTCAATCATCGCTTCACTGGTCATCACCGAAAAGGACGGGCTGTCTTCGCCCCTTCTCCTAATCATGGTTTCTTCCAGGGCTCTTTCTATGTTGGAGACGGCCAAGTTTATATCATACCCGTCTTCCACCCGAACTATAGCTACGGGAGTTCCTTCCGTGGTGTCGGTAACCGCCCTATAATCGGGAAGATCAAAGATTATTGAGGTGTCGTCTTCTCTATTCCCCAAAGAGCGTAAAATTCCGGAAACGGTAAATTTCCTTCCCGAAACGGTAACTTCATCACCCGGCTCCAACCCGGGAAATATGTTTCCGGGAACCAAATGACCGACCATAATTTCTCTTCTGCCCGGCCTGGCAAACTGGCCGTCTCTAACATCCCAGCCCATATCGGTTCGCATTACTTCGGTTCCGGTCTGAAGATCAACCGCCCAGAGCAAAACGGATTCTGAAGTTTGTTGCCACCGAACATTTTTTATTTGCCAAGGCATTTCTAAAGCCACATCCACCCCCCTGGCTCTTCTTATAGCCTCCATCTCCGTATTTTCCAATTCTTGGCCTCCGATAAGGGCGGTCATATCATAACCACCTTCTCCGGGCATAACCATTACTATATTACTTCCCACCGCTTGAAGTTCTCCCATTATCGCCTTATTCAAACCTTCAGAAAGAGAAAGTAGAGAAACCACTAAAAAAACCCCGATTATGATACCCAAAATAGTAAGCCAGCTGCGAAGAGCTCTTTTTCTTATATTTCTAAATGCGAGTTTAAAATATTCTTTAATCATCTTTGTCCGGTTTTAAGGCACCATCCCTTATTTTTATCGTTCTGTCGGCATATTCAACTAAATTCAAATCATGAGTAACAACAATAACCGTCCTACCTTCATCTTGAAGGTCGGTAAAAATTTTCATAATTCTGTCTCCCGTCTTAGTATCGACTTCACCAGTCGGCTCATCGGCAACAACTATTTCCGGATTGTTTATTAGACTCCTGGCTATAGCCACCCTTTGCTTTTCACCACCGGAAAGTTTCGCCGGAATATGAGTCGTTCGCTCACCCAAACCGACCGATTCCAGAAGATCCGTGGCTTTATTTCTTCTTTTCACTTCGGAAATATTTTGAAAAGTGGCCGGTAAGGCGACGTTTTCCAGTGCGGAAAGGTGATGAAGCAGATTGAATTGCTGAAAAACAAAGCCTATCTTTTTTCCTCTTACTTCCGCAAGCTCGTCTTCACTAAGAAGTGATACATCTTGACCGTCCAAATAAACATGGCCCTTGGTAGGTACATCAAGACAACTCATAATATTAAGGAGGGTTGACTTTCCCGATCCACTGGGGCCCAAGAGAACTACGAATTCTCCTTTTTCAATTTCCAAATCGACTCCCTTTAACACTTCCAATTCAATTTCTCCCGTTTGATAGATCTTCCAAACATTATCCAATTTTATTTGTGATTTTATAGCCATGATGATTCGTCAATTTCTTTCGTGTTTTGCATTAATTTACCCCTATTTCTACGCCCCTGGGGTGTAGAAATGGGGTTAGTTTATTCTACTATTGCCCGGTCTCCTTCGGAGAGCCCGGAGACAATTTCAACATATCCGTAAGGGTCGGTAATGCCGACTTCAATATCAATTTCTCTTTCCTTTCCATCTTCCCAAGCTTTTACGTATCTTCGAGCTCCGTCTCTTCTTATCGCATCTCGCGGAAGGGAAAGAGTCGTCTTCCTGCTTGTTTCTATGGTCACGTCGGCAGTCATTTCGGGCATAAGTCTTTCGGGAGCGTCTTCAAGAGAAATATCGACCTCGTAATAAACCACGCCGTCGACAACCTTGCCGGTTTCATTTATGGAGACTATTTCCCCGGAAAACTCCTCCCCGGGAAAGGGAACCAGTTCTATGGCCACCGGATCACCGATATTTACGGAGGTGATCTCTCCTTCATAGATGTCCGCTTCGATATAAAAGTTTCCTTCGGTAAGTAAAGTTACTACCGGTACTCCGGGAGACACTTCTTCACTCCTTTTGTGATGAACGGTCGTAATTTTACCCCCGGCCGGAGAGTAAAGGTCGGCTCTTTGTAGGTTTCTCAAAGCCAAAGCCAGATCCGTCTTAGCCGCTTCGACTTTCGCCCGGGCCGCATCTATTTGTGACTGACGTCCTCCCAATTTTAAATTCTCTAAATTATCTTCAATTTCATTTCTTCTCGCTCTCGCGGAAGCGACACCGCTTTCGGCGGAAGTAAGGGCGGAATCGGCCGAATCCCTGACCGACTCGATTTCACCCTTTTTGGCTACAATCGAAGCCAGCATGTCGGAAGCGTCACTTTTGGACTCCCATAAATACTCGTTCGTATCGGTGGTAAATCGGTTTTCATAAAAATCGATTTCCGATACTTCGATTACCGTTTCTATAGCTTCTTCAATGGTTGAAAAGGTTTCTTCCGCTTGAAGTAGGGCCCGACCCATCTCCTCATGAGTCGAGTCAGTGGTCAGACTTCGTGAAGTATCCCTCAAATCCTCATAACTGTTTTCAATTGTTCTTATTGCGTTTCTGGCCAGATAAGTATCCTGAAGATAAATTCCCGTAAAATACCGGTCTCTCACTTCTTTATAACCGTCTTTCAAGCTTTTTGATAAAAGGTAAGCTTTGTTAACCAAAGAAGGAGTTCCCGAATAAGCGTTTTCCAGATTGGTCTCTTTAGCCTTTTTTGCTTCTTCCAGTGATTTTTCGGCGATTTCCAAAGATTGCTCGGCATCTTCCAGCCTGTTTTCAAGTGAGCGAATCTCTTCTTCTCTGCCTCCTTGCTTTACCGACTCCAGTTCCGCCTTGGCGGCCTCCATCTGCTTTCTCGCCTTTTCTACTCCGGTCATCAAGTCGCGCTTGTCCAGAGAGGCAATCAAATCTCCCTCGGAAATCGCTTCTCCTTCCGCAACTCTCATCTCAGTAACGGTGCCACCGGATTGAAAGGATAAATTTAAAAGATCACCGGACTTTACCACTCCGGTCTCGAAAACTTCTTCGACCAGCTCCCTTTCCTCTACCGTTTCCAAGTTCTGCTTTTCTTCACCGTCCCTGAAGTAGAAAAAACCAGCCACTCCGACGGTTAGAATGATTATAATTATCAATATTTTTTTCTTCATATTATTTCCAATTTATTAGAAACTTATGGCTATTTCCCCCGTCATAGATACATTCCTCTTCTTTTATTTCCAATTCCTTTTCAGAGAAAAGTCCAATAAGGGCTTTCAGATACCCCTTAATAAAAAGACATTCCTCCTTTTCATAATTAAAATTGCCAATCGTAACTTCCAAGGATTTTGCTTTTTGATTCGTCTTCAAGTCACCGACGCGGTAAAGATCTTTCCAGTGATTGCTTATGTTATCAATTAAGAATTGAAGATCGGTAATCTTTCTCATGAAAAGCTTGGTCGTGGTCATTGTTTTAGCCGAAAACTCTCCCGCCTCTATTAGTTTTTTATCCTTCCAGCCGAAAATCTCCCGAGAGACGAGCAATACGGATATCGCCAAACCGACACTCTTCCAATCTTCCATATCATCCGTATTTATATCAAGATCAAGCTCTTTCATTTTCTCCTCCAAGGCGGAAAATCCTTCCTTTCCTTCAACTCTTTTTACATACTCCAAACGGCTAAGAATCATCTCTCCCCGAACCAAGTCCTCTTTGCCGATTAAGTTATTTACTTTTTCTTGTAAATTGCTCATAATCTTGTGCAATTATAACATAAAGAGCCAAAAAAAAGAAAACCGCCCGAAAGGCGGCTTTCATCTCTTTTTCTAAAAATTTATTTTACCAAAGCTTCGTCTTTGGCTTTCACTTTGCTTCTTATGTCTTCCGGAGTTCGGAAATCAATCTCTCCGTCTCTTATCCTGACGGTAATCTTTTCACCGCCGGAAACGTTTCCGGAAATCAGCTTGATAGCCAACGGATTCAGGATCTTTCTTTGAATCACTCTCTTCAAGGGCCGTGCTCCCATATCTCTGTCGAATCCTTCGTCGGCCAAGTAGTTCTTAACCGATCTCTTGAATTCCATTTTTACTCCACTATTTTCCATAACCCGGTTTGCCACCTTGTTCAACTCAAGACCGACAATCCGTTTTACTTCTTCCATTTCCAGATGGTTGAATATGACTATCTCGTCTATACGATTCAAAAACTCGGGACGGAATTGTTTTTTCAACTCTTCGTTTACGTTGTCCTCGATCATTTCCCTTCTTTGCTCTCTTTTTTCCTTGGCCGAAAATCCGAGTCCGGACATTTCGGTGATATAGTCGGAGCCGACATTGGAAGTCATAATGATTATCGCATTTTTGAAGGAGACTTCTCTCCCCTTGCTGTCGGTTAGTAATCCTTCTTCGAAGACTTGAAGCAAGATGTTGAAGACTTCTTTGTGGGCCTTTTCCACTTCGTCAATAAGTATTACGCTGTAGGGTTTTCTTCTGACCTGTTCGGTAAGCTGACCGGCTTCATCGTGCCCGACGTATCCGGGCGGTGAACCGATCATCTTGGAAACGGAATGCTTTTCCATATATTCGGACATATCCATCCTGATCATCGACTCTTCGTCATCAAAAAGAAACTCGGCCAGAGCTCGGGCGGTCTCCGTCTTACCGACACCGGTCGGACCCAAAAAGAGGAAAGATCCCAAGGGTTTGTTTTCTTCGGAAACTCCGGTTCTGGATCTCCTTATCGCGTTGGATATCGCCGAAATGGCTTGGCTTTGGCCTATCACCCTTTTGGAGATGATCTTTTCCATTCTTTTCAGTTTTTTCGCTTCCTCTTCCAAAAGCTTGCTTACCGGAATTCCGGTCCACCGGGAAATAACCTCGGCTATGTCTTCTTCGGAAACTGTTTCTTTCAAAATGGGCCGCTCTTTCTGAATATTGGCCAGCTTCTTTTCTTCCTTCTGAAGTTTTTTTCTGAGCTCCGGAATTTCACCGTATTTTATCTTGGCCACTCTCTCCAAATCGGCTTCCTGGCCGGCCTTTTCCGCTTCGTATTCAAGGCGGTCTATCTTTTCTTTCAGCTCTTTTATCTTGTCTATGGTCTCCCTTTCGGTCTTCCAGCGGGCGGAAAGATTTTGCGCCTTTTCCTTCAGATCGGCCAATTCTCTTTCTATCGCCTTTTTCCTTTTTTCATTCTCCTCTTCCTTTATGGCCTGTTTTTCTATCTCCAAAGCTTGAATTTCTTTTCTCAAGTCTTCCAATTGTTTTGGCTGGCTTTCAACCTCCAACCTCAAAGAGCTCATCGCTTCGTCCATAAGGTCGATAGCTTTGTCGGGGAGCTGTCTGTCATTGATATGCTTGGCGGAAAGATCGGCGGCCGCTTTCAAGGCGGAATCGTCAATTTTCACGCCGTGGTGAAGTTCGTACTTTTCCTTTATTCCCCTGAGAATGAAGATGGTTTCTTTCTTGGTCGGTTCATCAACATTAATCGGCTGGAATCTTCTTTCCAAAGCGGTGTCTTTTTCTATGTACTTTTGATACTCTTTCTGGGTGGTCGCTCCTATCGCCCTGAGCTTTCCGCGAGCCAAATCTGGCTTTAATAAATTGGAGGCATCAATTGAGCCTTCGGCCGCTCCGGCCCCGACGAGCGTGTGAAGCTCATCGATAAAGAGAATGTATTTGTCCTTGTTCTTTTTAATTTCCTTCATCAAGGCCTTCATTCTGTTTTCGAACTCTCCTCTGTAACGGGTCCCGGCGACCAAAGATCCCAAGTCAAGTGAAACCACTTCCTTGTTTTTCAGGGATTCGGGAACTTGTTTTTTAGCTATTCTTTGAGCTAATCCTTCCACTATGGCCGTCTTACCCACTCCCGCTTCTCCTATGAGTACCGGGTTGTTTTTCGTTCTTCTGGAGAGAACTTGCATCAATCTTCTGGTTTCGTCGTCTCTGCCTATGACCGGATCGGTCTCACCTTTCTCGGCCATTTCGGTCAAGTTGATAGTGTATTTATCCACGGTCTTCATTTTCGACTCCGGATGAGGGTCGGTAATTTTTTCTCCTCCTCGGATATCTTCCAGTGAATCTTTCAAAGAGTCGTAGCTAAGTTCCGTTTCTTCTTCAGGACCTCCCTTGGAAGTGGGAAGAAAATCGGCCGACTTAATCAAGTTTCCGGCTTTAGAATCGGTCTTCAGTAAAGCCAAAAAGAGGTGTTCTACGGATATGTACCTGTCACCCATGCCTTTGGCTTCGCTGCCGGCCACTTTCAAAACCTTGGCCATATTCTGAGAAAGGTAAAACTGGCCCCTTCCCGGAGATTCTTGGTCAACCGGGGATATGATGTCGTCCAAGTTGCTGAGCTCATCTTCCACGTCGGCTTTCAGCCCGTCAATGTCCACCCCTTCCGCTTCCAAAAGCGTGGAAACGGCACTCTCTTGTTGGGAAAGCAGGGAACTGAGTAAATGCAAAGGGGAAATCTTTTTCCTCCCTTTCTGTCCGGCCATTTTTTGTGCGTAAAGTATCGCTTGTTGTGCCTTGCGCGTAAAATTCGCGCCCGGCATTTGTGGCATATTCATATTCTAATTTTTTGCTTTAAGTTGATTTTCGTAACAATATATTAACATATTTGGAGAAAATTATCAATCGGAGGTCCGCTCTGCTAATTCCACTTCAACGGTGTAGCTGTCCCGACCTCTCATGTACTCTATCTCCATCCCATCCCCCGGTCTGTAGTTTAAAATAGCGTTAAAAAGCGGATTTTCTTCGTCCAACCTTTCTCCGTCCAGGTGGGTGATGATGTCCCCTTCTCTGAGATCGGCTTCATCAGCGGGAGTGTTGGGATCTATCGCCGGCTGGCCCGGTCCACCTCTTACAATAAGAGCTCCGTAGTCAATGGGAAGTCCTCTCATTTCCATTTCGTATTCGTCAACCATCACGTATCTGACTCCGAGATAAGGATAAGCTATTTCACCGGTCTCCAAGACGGACTCTATTGCCGTTTTAGCTTGATTTATGGGGATGGCGAATCCGACGTTGTCGGCTCCTATATCTTTAGCGGTACTCACCCCGATAACCTCACCTTTTAAATTAAGTAAGGGACCACCGGAGTTACCCATGTTTATAGCCGCATCGGTTTGAATTACGCCTCTCAAAAATTCCACATGCCTTCCGTCACCGGCCCAAATATCTCGACCCAATCCGGATACGACACCGACTGAAACGGAGTTTTCGAATTCACCCAAAGTGTATCCAATGGCTATCGCCGTCTGACCCAATCTTAGTCCGTCCGAATCGCCCAACGGATTAACCCGAAAATCCTCTCCTTCGACTTTCAAAAAAGCTAAATCCCGGGAAGGGTCTTTGGCTATAACTTCCGCGTCCCGCTCATCACCATCGTGGGTTATGACGTAATAATCACCTTCGTGGGCAACGACATGCCTATTAGTCAGGACATAGCCGTCGGAAGAGACGAAAAATCCGGATCCTCCGATCGTCCTTCCTTCCATTTTTACCGAAACAACCCCTTCGGTTGATTCTTCAACCGTCTCTATTACCTTTTCTTCGTGAGAAAATTCAGGAACGTAAGTTTCAACCGCCTCTTCCGCAGGTTCCGGTTCAGCGGCTTCATCGAAATCAGGAGCAAAAACCAAAATCAAACCGGCGAGCAAAGCGGCGATGAGAATAAGTATGGTTGTTTTTTTGCTTACATTTTTTTCAGGCATAGCTTCATATATTTAAAACTTTTAAAATGTGAGGAATGAATATGCTTAGTCCAATTATAAGTGAAATGAAGGCCATAATCAAAACCCCGGCGGCGGAAATGTCTTTTATGTTTCTAATCCTTTCGTCATAGCTCGGCTCCAAAACGTCCAAGATACGTTCAATTTGAGAATTTATCACTTCGGCAACGACGACGGAGCCAATCAGAAATAAAATTAACAACACTTCCCATTTTTCAAGTGGTAGATAAACCGTAAAAGCCAACACCAAAACGGTAATTAGAAGCAGAAAGCGGAAAGAGTTTTCCCGACCGGCCAACTTGAGCCCCCGAAAAGCGTTTCGAAAGCTTTTTATCAATTTTCTAAAGCTCAAAATCATAATTGAAGTGATTTGATTTTACCACAAAACGGAGAGTTCATAAAATAGCTCAACAAAAACCAAAACGATTCTCAACAAAACAAAAGTGGGTAGAAAAGCGACAATCTCCGGGATTAAAAAAGAAAGAGCCAAAGAAGCTATTCCCACCGTCATAATTACCGGAAGCAGTGGAGCCAAAACGAGATTGGAAAGCGGAGAGATCAGGGGTAGATTGCCGAAATAATAATAAATCAAGGGTAAAACGAAGACTTGAGCCGAAAGGGTTACGGCCAAAGTCCGAGGGATAAAATCGGGAATTTCCGAAAAAAAGCGAGAGAAAAGTCTTTTAATCTTAACTATTCCCGATTCGTAATAAGTCACCGGCTCTACGGTTAGAAACTCTTCCACTTTTCCGGAAAAAAGAATTATTCCCGAAGCGGCCAAGAAAGAAAGCTGAAAACCGACATCGTTCCATAAAAGCCGAGGGTTGAAAAGAAGCATGAAAAGGGCGACGAAAACGAGCCCTCTCATCGAGTCGGATTTTCTTTTAAATTTACCGGCGACGAGAAAAAGCGAACCCATAATTCCGGCCCTGATCGCCGAAGGAGGAGCGCCGATCATGAGAATAAAAAGAGCTAAAAAAAGCAGGGAAAGCAGATATTTGTAAGAAAAGCCCAAAAAGGCGAAAAAAGCAACCAAAAGTCCGGAGATGATAACTATATGGGTTCCGGAAACGGCCAACAGGTGGGCCACTCCGGCTACGGAAAACTTGTTTTGTAAATCGGGAGGAATTTCACTTCTATCACCCAGAAGTACGGCTTGCAAAACGGCCGACTGCGGAAAAGGGAGCCCTCTGCTTATTTTCGACTGAAATCTTCTCCGTAAATTATAAATCGGACTCTTCCAGCCGATCTTTTCATCCAAAACTTCCACTTCCGGATCGAAAATACTGACACTGATACCGTCTTTTTTAAAATAACCCCGAAAATCATCATCGGGAAGCGAAACCCGGCCCTTGACTTTTATCCGTTGGCCATAGCAGAGATCTCCTTCCGGGTGCAGATACGCTTTTTCACTAAGATCATAATCCTTAAAACTTTCAACTGAAACGACATTTCTGTCTTCCTCGACGACCAATCCGGTAAAAACAATTTCTTCTCCCTCAAAAAGCGGTAATATGAACTCATCATCGGTGAATGTCCGATAATAGAAAATACCGAAGACAAAAGAGACGATTAAAATCAAAACCAACCTCTTTTCGGACAAAAAAAGAAGGGGGAGTAAAAATAAAAAATAAATCCCTTTAAAGAAGGGAGATAAAGCCAAACCGGCTATGAAAGCGAGAATCGTTAAAAAAACGACTCTCGAGATCGGCAGATCATCCTTCAACATCTTCTAAAACATTTTTCAAAAATTTATCAGTCCACTCATGGTAAGCTTTTTCCTGCAGTTCTCCTTTTTCGTTAAAAACCTCCCCGATATTTTTAAAGGTAACCATGGAGTTTACCGGTTTCATTCCCAAATTTACAAGCACGGGCCTTAATTTTTCAATCATTCTGACCCCTCCGAAGCTACCGGCGGAAACTCCGATGATACCGACCGGCTTGCCGGAATACTCATCCAGAAAACTGTCGAGTAGAATTTTAAGTTCACCGGGATAACCGCTGTTGTATTCGGGAGAAACTATTATGTACCCGTCGGCTTTCTCCATCTTTTTTCTCAAATCCTCATCCTCTTTACGATACCGGGCGGTGGCCGGTTTGACCCGGTCTTTTACGTCAATAAGCTCGGTCTCAAAATCTTTTATCTTTTCAACTACGAAACGGGCAACTTTTATAGATTGCCTGTTTTTCCGGGCGGTTCCCAAAATTACGGGTATGTAAGTCATCTTATTTTACAAATTTCAAACTTGTCTTCCACTCGACTTTTTATCTTTTCCATCTTTTTTCTGCTCATCGGCTTTTTTTCCTTGAAATCTTCCGATAAAACTCTTTTCGAGCGGAAGTTTTGTAGATAGTATCTTTTAGCCCCCTCGATCTCCTCAGCTATGGAGACTATATCCTTTTCATCATGTATGCCGGGAATCACCGTCGTTCTGAATTCATAATCGTCAAGCCTTCTTACGATTGAAATTGACTCTCTCAAAATTCGAGGGTCGACACTGATTCCGGTTGCTTTTTTATAATTTTCCAAAGGCGCTTTCAGATCCATGGCGATATAGTCGACGAAACCCTCTCTCAAAAGAGATTTCAAAACCTTCGGGGCGGTTCCGTTGGTATCAAGCTTTACTTTGTATCCCAGCTTCTTTATCTTTTCAATGAATTCGGGAAGCTCATTGTGGATGGTCGGCTCACCCCCGCAAACAACGACTCCATCCAATACATCCACTCTGTCTTGTAAAAAGGAAAAGAATTCATCTTCACTTATACCCGATAATTTTTTTATAAGTTCGGGCTTTACCAAATTCGGGCTATGACACCAGGGACACTTCAAATTACAACCGGCCAGAAAAACGGTACAAGCCGGTTTTTCCGGAAAATCTATGAGAGTGAGCTTTTGGAGACCCCCTATCTTCATCTGGTGAAGGTTTTTCTTTCCTTGAATTCTTGAGCCTTGCCTTCGTTCCAGTTTTGAACCGGTCGCAAGTAGCCCACTATTCGGGAATAAACTTCACAATTCCTGAAATTTTCCAAGGAAGGGTTTTTTTCATAGCAGCTGTCACACTTCAAAACGGAAACTTCTTCCTGTTCGTCTTCATAAGCTAAAAGGACGCCGTTTTCTATTTCCCCGTCTTTTATTTTCAGATCCTTGCCACAGTCGTGACAGGTTCCGTATTTTAGTGCCTCTTTTTTTCTTTTGGACGTCTTCGTTTTTACGTCGGACATATTTTTTTAGTTGATTTTTTTAGTGACCTTTTTTGGTTTTTTAATTTTACACTTTGGACAGCGGAACTTTTCCCCGTGAATGTATCCACAAGCGGGACAGACCGAAAAGCTGGGGGTTAGAGAAAGGTAAGGTAGTTCGTAATTTTTAAATATATTCTTAATCAAGTTTTTGGCTGCCGCCGGTTCGGATATCTTTTCACCCAAGAAGAGATGTATTACGGTTCCTCCGGTGAATTTGGTTTGCAAATCGTCCTGATGGTCAATTATTTCCATCGGATCATCGCTGTAATTTACGGGCAGATGGACCGAGTTGGTGTAGTAAGGAACTTCTTCGGTGCCGGCGGTGATTATGTCCGGAAACTTGCTCTTGTCTATTTTGGCTTGTTTATAAGCGGTTCCTTCTCCGGGTGTCGCCTCCAAGTTATAAAGGTTGTCGGTTTCTTGCTGATATTCTATGAGCTTTTTATTCATAAAGTCCAAAACGTCTTCAGAAAACTTTTTGCCCTCTTCGGAACCGATTCCCTTATCGAGGAAGTTAAGGCAAGCTTCGTTCATTCCGATAAGCCCTATCGTTGAGAAATGATTTCCGTAATAGGTTCCTCTCATCTCTTTTACCCCTTCCAAATAGTGTTTGCTGTAGGGATAGAGCCCCTTTTCCATGAAATTATTTATAACTTTGCGCTTTATTTCCAGGGAATCCTTGGCCAAATCCATTATCTTCTCCAGTCGGTTGTAGAATTCTTTTTCGGTTTCGGAAAGGTAACCCAACCTGGGCATATTAACGGTAACGACTCC
>Ga0207421_10005822_pt1 | contig 13652 bp, 13 predicted proteins | sample SodLakKL_010_SED_4_FD_187542 | JGI IMG/M metagenome (GOLD analysis project Ga0207421, IMG submission 187542) | Alkaline sediment microbial communities from Lake Tanatar, Kulunda Steppe, Russia - 8KL_010_SED (SPAdes) (version 2) | ecosystem: Environmental > Aquatic > Non-marine Saline and...
GCTACGACTTCTGAGTCTCGCGGGTAAAGCCTTGACGAACGGGTGCCTCGGAACGGTCGGGCACGGCCGTTTAGCTCTCCCAGGGGCCGCGGGACCCGGTCAAGACGACACCTCGCCACAGCGCTTGTGGCGAGGTGTTTTTTGGCCCGATGATGGCGCCTGAAAATGCTGGATGTCACACCTTCGTAACTATTTTGGTTGAACATACCGGTTCGAAGGAAGCGGTCTATTCCATTTTTCCTTCCCTTCACCGGATCAGTCTTCGTCTCGCTGCGCAATGGACGCAAGGTAGCGCTACTGTTCATCGACCTGGACCGCTTTAAACAGGTGAACGACTCGCTCGGCCATAGCATCGGCGATGCGCTGCTGGTGGCGATCGCTGTTAACTTGCAGGCGTGCGCGCGAGATTGCGATACCGTGGCAGGACTGGGCGGCGATGTATGAAGTCAAGGTCAACGGCCGCAACGGCTACCGGCAATTTTCATCAAGCACCACGTGCTTTAGTACCGAACGCTCGACACTGGAAGCCGATTTGAAACTGGCGCTTGCCAACGACCAGTTCATGCTGGTCTATCAGCCGCAATTCCAGCTTCACGATGACCAGGTCGCCGGGGTGGAAGCGCTGATACTGTGGGATCACCCGCGGCGAGGCCAGATCGGCCCAGGCAGTTTTATCGGTATCGCAGAGGAAAGCGGCTTGATCATGGCCATTGGCGATTGGGTACTCGCCGAGGCATGCCGTCAGCACCGCGCCTGGATCGAACACGGTCTGCCGCCGATGCGGCTGGCGGACCACCGCGTGCTGACGTCGGAGGGCCCACGTGCCTCATTGCGCCTGGCCTTCCCCGCAGCACTGGCTCCGCGCTGGATGCCAGGGTTGTTTCCGGAGAGGGCGCGGTAAACGGAGGAGGTCCTGCAGGAAACCAGCCCCGGACGGGCCGGGGCTGGACGAACGATCAATGCGCGGGTGCCTTATCGACGCGCGCCGGCCTTCCGTTCGCGGTTGATGCGGAAGATTGTCGTCGTGCCGCTGACCTCGTTCGCGAGCACCAGCAACGGAACACCGGGAATCGAGCTCTTCGAGCTCTCGATCACGATCAGGCCCTCGGCGCCGAGATCACCCGCCGCGGGCGTGCCCGGCACAAAGTTGAAATCCGCGCCCGACAGGGCACCCGTCCCGGCACGGATCAGCCGGCTGCGCAGAAAGTGCGAGAGCATGTCGATGAGTGCCACGGCGACGACGATCATGATGATGAAGCCGACCTCGTCCCAGCGGTGGGCGCGGATGCGGTCGGAGAGGTGAAACCCGATGCCGCCGGCGCACACGCATGCCTGCCTGAATGAAATCGGGTTGCAGCCGGACACCAGCACCGATTGGGGTGGGTCTAGATACCTTCCCAAGGATTGATAACGGTCAGTCCTCCGGCCCGGAAGGGGCTTGAGTCGCGTGTGGCAATGGCAAACCCGTTGGCTACGGCGACCGCCGCAATGCAGGCATCGGCAGTTTCGATTCCGCCGCCAGCCTTGCGAATTCTTGCCACCAGTTCGGCATAGGCGTTTGTGCAGACCAGGTCGAACGGCAGCACGCGACCGACGAACATGGGCAGCACGCGCTTTTCAAGGCTCTCATGTAGCGCAGTCCGGCGCTTCCCGGTCGGCAACAGCGCCACGCCGGCGCGCAGTTCGGCAACGGTCATGGCGGACAGGTAGATCGTTTCCAGGGGTTGCGCGTCTATCCAGTCGATAACGCGGGCCGCGGGTGCGCGACGTAGCGGCTCCGAAACCACGTTGGTATCGAGCAGAATCATTCAAAGCTCGAAGCACGGGCCGGGGTTCTGTCGCGCACGCTCTCGAACATGGCGAACTCCTCATCGGTCAGCCTGACCTTACGGCCGATCTCGGCCAGCAGCGAACCCAGCTTGATGCGGCCTTGCGGCTTCACGGCGGATTCCAGAATGTCGCGCATCTCGGCCTCGATGCTGCGACCGTGTTGAGCGGCCCGCACGCGGATGGCGCGATGCACTTCATCGGGCACGTTTCGGACGGTAACCGATGGCATCTTTCAAAGTCTCCTTTCGATATCAGTGCTTGCATTCTTTCAGAATGCAAGCACTGGCGCAATTATCGAGCGACTCGGCGCGCCAGCACAGAAACCGGCAGCCTTAAAGGACACGGGATTGAACCAAACGGAGGGAGACAGGATGACTTCGCGACGAAGACAACGCATCCTGGCCCGGTAGCTGCGATGCATGGCACCCATGCCCCAGGATTTTGAAGATGGAGTGGGTCATGCTCAGCTTCACGCGCCCCGGTCACCGCCCAGGTAGTCATGGCCGCACAAGGTCGCAAGGCGTCACTCCGCCCGTACTTCCGGAGCGTTCCAAGCGGTGGATTACCGGTATCGATCGCGTTCGGCCGGGCAGCGGCACTCGCAGCGGGCAGGCCCTATGGTCATGACTCGACCCATCCGGTAAGGTCCAGCGGGACCGCCTCCGTCGTGCTGGACCCGCTGTGGGCAGACGCGGGACGGGATTCGCCCGCATCCGGGACGGCCGAAGCCAGGCTCGACCGCATCGGCCGAACCGCGGCCGCCATGCCGTCCTGCGCCAGTTGCAGAGCCCGGAGTTGGGGCATCTTCTTGAGCTGGTGATCCTGCATGCGGCACAGGATGGCATCGAGGGTGCGCTTGGCGCTGAGCGGTCCCAGCTCGAGGGCCGCACCCGGAAAATTGATTCCCTTGTCGGCCTTCAGGCGAAGGCCCCCGGGCGGCGTCTGCGTGATGCGCAGCAGCACGGCATCCGCGTGCACCGCCTCCACCACCGCGCCGGCCTTGCCATCGTCGATCCAGACCGGTTGCCCCGGGCCTACCCGCTGCAGTATCGGCGCCGCGGTAATCCCGATCCGCGCCGGTTCCAGCACCTGCCCCGCCGGATCGCGACGCGCGGGCCGGCCAGGCAGTTCCGGATCCGTCAGGCGCAAGCGATCGCCGGGCTGCAGCCGGATCTTGACCGGCGCCGGCCGATGCCCGGTAAGTCGAATCACAGGTTCGCGAATCGGGGTCCAACGCCCGAAGCGCATCCGCACCACCTGCATCGCGGTATCGGGCCCGAACCGGGTCTTCCGGAACGCCAGCGCCAGCCAGCCACCGCCCTCCAGGGCCTTCTCGATCGCGAGATGGCGCTTGCGCCCCCGAAGATCGGTGAACTCCAGGCGATCCCCGCGCCGGATCCGGCCGGAGACCTTCGCCTCCAGGACCAGGCAGGCCTGCACCGGGGTGTCGGTGGGCGGCACTGGGGCACCGGCATACGGCAGCAGGAGGAGCCGCGCCGGCATCGCCGCCGAGTCCGACTCACCACGGCGCGGGCGGACTTCGGTGCACGTCGGCGCCGCGTCCAGCGCGCCGGTGCGGATCTTGTGACCGGCAAGATCCATCAACACCCGGCACTCCCGGCCGACGCTGGCCTGCGCGCGACGCAGGTGCTCGATCATTCGGCGCCACGATTCCGCGCCGTCGTGGGCGCAGTTGATGCGGGCGCAATCCATGCCCGATTCGAGCATCGCCTGGACCAGGCCCTCGTCGGACGCCGCCTCGGGCGGCAGGGTGACCATGATCCGGACCGCGCGACGCGGTTGCGGCGGGCCAAAGAGCTTGCGGGTGTTGATCGTCAACAACGCGTTACCGGCGTCGAAGCCCGGCGCCAAGGGTTCGAGTCCCGGATCGGGCGCACCGCCGAGCTGCGCCAGCACGCGGATCACCTGATCGATGCTCGCCAGTACATGCGCCTCGACCCGCCCGAGTGAGGAGAGGCCCTGACGGGCCAGACGGATCTGGAGTTCCCGCAGGTCGCGGCAGCGCAGGGCGAGGTAATGGGCGAGGTTGTGGGCACTGTCCGGATAGCGGCCCGACTCGTCGACCCAGGACAGGGTCCGCAAGCGGCTTGCCGCACCCTGAATGAGATCCACCCTGAGCGCCAGCAACTCCTGCAGCAGGGTCTCGCGTTCATCGGCCACGGCCGTCGTATCGTCGTTTTGCATGGGTGGCGTTGATAGCATGGGCAGATGACAATGCGATGACAGATTGATGACAGCGCACGATCCGAGTGGTGATGACCGCGCTCGAGCCCGGCCTGCATGCACGCCAAAATCACGCTGAATGCACGCTGAATTCATGCCACTTTCACGATCTTGTCATCGCGTTGTCATTGCTGGGCCACAAGCTCTCGGGACCCACGAATCGAGTCCGCGACGATGCCGCAACCGGCCGAAGACCCTAGCTGGGCGCCGTCCTGATGAGGCCGCCATGCGCGTCCTGATGGTGTCGGATGTCTACTTTCCCAGAGTCAACAGGGTGTCGACCTCGATCCAGACGTTCCGGCGGGATCTGGCCGCCCTCGGACACCCGGTGGACCTCCTCGCTCCGCACTATCCGGGCCTGCCTCGACCTCGGCCCCGCCCGAACTCCGATCCCGACCCCGACGCCGACATGGGGTCCGCTACCGACGCCTCGCTCGGGGACGAGAACGGCATCCTCCGCGTGCCCTCGCGCTACCTGTTCTTCGATCCGGAGGATCGGATGATGTCCGGACGATTCATCCACAGGCAGGTCGCTGGCCTTGCGCGGCGGAACTATGATCTGGTGCACATCCAGACACCGTTCGTCGCCCATGCCGCGGGATTGCGCCTGGCCCGTGCCTTCGGCGTTCCGGTCGTGGAGACCTACCACACCCATTTCGAGCCGTATCTTGGCCACTATCTGCCGTGGCTGCCTGCCCCCGGGTTGCGGGCGGCGGCGCGACGATTCACCCGGCGTCAGTGCAATCAGGTGGACGCGGTCGTGGTGCCGTCGACGCCGATGCTGAAGACGCTGCAGGGCTACGGCGTGGACAAGCCGATGCGGATCATCCCCACGGGCCTCGACCTGGACCGCTTTCGGAGCGGTGACGGTGCGCGCTTTCGTCGCGCCCACGGCATCGCTCCACAGCGGCCGGTGTTGATGCACGTGGGGCGCGTGGCGCATGAGAAGAACATCGATTTCCTGCTGCAGATGCTGCAGCGGGTGCAGCGGGAGATTCCCGATGTGCTGCTGATGATCGTTGGCGAAGGGCCCGCCCAACGTCACCTGGAGCGCCTGTCGCAGCGGATGGGACTGCAGGCGAACCTGCGTTTTCTCGGCTACCTCGACCGGGACGGCGAATTGCTCGACTGTTATCGCGGCGGCGATGTGTTCGTCTTCGCCTCCCGCACCGAGACGCAGGGCCTGGTGCTGCTGGAGGCGATGGCGCTCGGCGTTCCGGTGGTGGCCCTGGCCGAGATGGGCACACGCGATATCCTGGATGCGGGACGCGGCGGTCTGGTGGCCCGCGCTGAACCGGAGCATTTCGCGCAGCAGGTCCTGCGCCTGTTGCGCGAACCCGACCTGCGCGCGGCCTGCGCCGCGGATGCCCGCGATTACGTGGGTGCCACATGGTCGGGGACCACCTCGGCGCAACGGATGCTGGATCTTTATCGATCCCTCGTGTAAATGAGTCTGCCACGCGAAGGATGTAGGGTCGGTGAAGCGCAGCGCACCCACCAGCGGCGTCATGGTGGGCCCGCTTCGCTTGGCCCACCCTACTAGGAAACAGGCATGAGAAAGGACCGACGATGAGCATGCGGATGGGGCAGCCTTTAGTGCGGGTCAAGGAATGCAACGGGTTCGAGGTCCGTCGCCCACCGGGCCAGTGCTTGGCCGATCGCTGTGGGGCCATTGCGACGGGTGATTCGCTCATGCCCTCCGGGGAGTAAAGATGGCCTACAGCACACACCGCGGTTTCGCTCGTGTGATTCGGGCCTTCGGCTACTCCTGGCAGGGCTTGCGTTCCACCTTCCGCCACGAGGAGGCCTTCCGACAGGAGCTCCTGCTGTGCCTGGTGCTGATCCCGGCGGCCTTGTGGCTGACCGACGTCGGCCTGGAACGGGCCCTGCTGATCGGCAGTCTGTTCCTGGTTCTGATCGTGGAGTTGCTGAACTCCGGGCTCGAGGCCGCCATCGATCGCTTCGGCGGGGAATTGCATCCGCTGTCGGCCCGGGCCAAGGACATGGGCTCGGCCGCCGTGCTCCTGTCGATCGTTCACGCGCTGGTGATTTGGCTGCTGGTGCTGCTCTAACCCGGGCATGGAGTGGTGTGCGTAGGGTGGGCCAAGCGCAGCGGGCCCACCCTACGGGCCCATACGTACCAGCTATGAGGCGTGCGGGTCGTTACCGGTGATGGACAGTGGTTCGGGGCTGGACCTTTTGGTCCTGCCTTCGGCGCGAAGCTGCCGGACACGCGAGAGACCCTTCAGACGTTGGGCGCGGACGACCTCCCGTTTGGCGGCCAGATCGGCCCGTTCCTCGTGGTCCCGGGCTATCGACTGCCGCTCACGCAGGTCGCGTTCCTTGCGCTTCAGCTGATGCACAATCACCCGGATGGATTGCAGTTCCTGTTCCCGTGCGGTCCACGCCGGATCCAGCCGGTGCATCCATTTTTTCAACAGTCTTCGGATTTTCATGGCGATGACTCGTGGCTTTGCTACCGGCATGTGCGTAGCGGCAATACCCCTGTGCTGCCGCAGCCGTGGCAGTCGAGCCTCATTCTGCAGACCTTCGATGACATCCTCATGACAATTTGATGACACACCATCCGCAGGCCTCCAAGACCGCTCCTGCTTAGCACCAAAGCTCGGCCGGTCGTCTGATTGGTCTGTGTAGGACGCCAGCCTCTGGGCGACCGGTTTTCCAGCGCCAGGGCGTCGCCGAGGGGGCTCGCCTCCTACAGGGCAGGAAATCGACGGCCCGCTACACCACAGACACGAGCACTCAGGCCGCCCCGACGCAGCCCACCAGCGCGTCAGAAAAGATTCAAGCGAATGCCATGGCGCCGTAACCCGCAACGGTGACGCTGCAGCGGTAGCCACAGCGGGAGACCTGCCATGTCCGATTTCGACTGCCGGACCGCCTTCGTCTCGGATATCCACCTGGGCACACGCGAGTGCCGGGCGGAGTATCTGCTGGACTTCCTGCAACGGCTGCGGTGCGAGCGCCTGGTCCTGGTTGGGGACATCTTCGATGTCTGGGTGATGCGCCGCCGGATGACCTGGACCGCGGCCCAGACCGCGGTCGTCAACCAGATATTCCAATTGGCCGACCAGGGCATGGAGGTCCTGTACATCCCCGGGAATCACGACGAGGCGCTTCGGGTCCTGATCGGCACCGAGATTCGCGGCGTGCGGATCCTGCACAACCTCGAGCATCGGACCGCCGACGGACGCCGATTCCTGGTCAGCCATGGCGACGAGTTCGACGACCCGATCCAGCAGCGTCGACTGCTGTACTGGCTGGGTGATCTGGGGTATCAGGGGCTGCTGCGGCTCAGTCATTGGGTGGACCGGGGGCGTCGCCTGCTGCGGCGGCCCTATTGGTCACTGTGCGCCTGGGCGAAGACCTGCGTCGGGCGTGCCCGCGACCATGTCCGCGACTTCGAGGCCGCGGCGGTCCGGGCCGCCCGCGACGGCGGCTACGACGGCTATATCGGCGGCCACATCCACAAGGCCGCGATCCGCAACACCGACGGCGTGTGCTACTGCAATACCGGCGACTGGGTCGAGCACTGCACCGCCTTGATCGAGGATCATGGCGGCCTGCTGCACCTGATCCACTGGTCCGATCACGGTCGGCTGGACGCCAGCGACAGCGACCCGGCGGCCACAGAGGCGCGGGTCGTTCCACTCCCCCCGGAACTCGCCTGGCTGCGTGCGGGCCTGGGTTGAATCAACCACGCCCGGACCCGAAGGGTGGGCCAAGCGCAGCGGGCCCACCGGGGCCGGCCCCGACGATCGGGCCGGGCCGGTTAGCGGGTGGGGCGGCGTGTCACAGCGAGCATGCGCAGGTCGACGAATTGGCCGTTGGGTTCGCTGCGCAGGGGTTCCAGGCTTTCCAGGATCTGTTGCGCGGCGGTGTCGTGGTCGGGCATCGCCAGCGTGCCACGGGCGCCTCGGAGCCGTTTCACGGCCGGGAAGCGCTGGGCGTCGGCATGGGTGCACAGGTAGTCCTGCATCGCGGTGTCGACGAGTCCCGGCGCGACGCTGTGCACCGGCGTGTCGGGGAATTCGTGCGCATACAACTGCATGAACATGTTCAGCGCGGCCTTGGAGATCGCATAGCCGCTCCAACCGAAGTTTCCGGAGACCGCGGCCCCGGAGGAGATCGCGAGCATCTGGCCAACCTCGATGCCTTCGGCGAGCAGGTGATCCAGGACCGGCTTGTTACCCCAGACGTTCACGTCCATCAGGCGCTTGAGTTCGCCAAGATCGGCCTCGTGCATGCTCTGGATGTGGCCGAGCAGGCCGGCATTCAGCACCACCAGGTCCAAGCGCTCGACCCCGGCCAGCAGTTTCGCGATCGCCGGGCCGATCGCGACATGATCCGCCAGATCCACGCGCACGTCGCCGGCGGTGGGCTCCGGGCAGCCGCGCCGACTGAGGCCGTACACGGCCGCCCCCTGACGCTGCAGAACCCGCGTCAGGCCGAGGCCGAGGCCACTGGAGTTGCCGGTGATCAGGGCGCTGCGAAGCGGGAAGGTCGACATGAAACGCCCTCGGCTGGATGGTCGGCGGATAACGGATCCCGTGCCGAACCGGACGGGATTGGGAAACCGTACGGGAGCGGGACGGGCGGATGCAAGTCCAGCCGACGCGCCGAAGGCCCTTCGGCGACCGATCAGGCGCCTTCGGTGCCCTTCACGATCGCCTCCATCTCGCTCAGATCGATGTGCCGCACGTCGCGGCCCTTGACCAGGTAGATCGTGTATTCGCACATGTTGCGGGCGTGATCGCCGGCGCGTTCGAGGGCGCGCGCCGCGTAATTGATGTCGAGCATGCGCGAGATGTTTCGCGGGTCCTCCATCATGAAAGTCACGTTCTGGCGCAGGATGGCCTCGTGGTCGTTGTCGATCGCGAGATCCTGGTGCACCACGGAAAGGGCAGCCGTCGCATCCATGCGGGCGAAGGCGTCCAGCGCATCGTGCAGCATGGTCAGCACGCGATTGCCCATGGTGTCGATGTCGCGAAACAGCTGCTTGCGCGGACGATCGCCCTCGGCCTGACGGATCGCCATGCGGGCGATGGCCTCGGCCAGATCGCCGATACGTTCCAGATCGGTGATGGTCTTGATCACCGCGACAATCAGCCGCAGATCGCCGGCGGCCGGCTGGCGCCGCGCCAGGATTTCGACACAGCGTTCATCGATGCCGACCTCGAAGCTGTTCACCCGGGTGTCGTTCTCGGTCACCTCATACGCGACCTGGGTATCGCCGTCGATGAAGGCCTGCAACGCGTTCCGCAACTGGGCCTCGACCAGGCCGCCCATCGCCAACACGCGATTGACCACCTCCGCCAGTTCCGAATCGTAGCGTTGCGAGTAATGCCCACCCATGCGCCTGTTTTCCATCCGATTTCTCCTCGTACCATCGTTCTTGCGTGTTTATCGAACCACCGATCCGGTGGAGCAGGCGCCGCGGCCCCGCAGGGTGGATGAAGCGCAGCGCACCCGCCAGCGGCGATAGGGTGGGCCCGCTGCGCTTGGCCCACCCTACCCCACCCTACCCGTACCGGCCGGTGATGTAGTCTTCGGTCGCCTTCTCGCGCGGGTTCGTGAACAGATGCATGGTGTCGGCGTGCTCGATCAGCTCACCCAGGTACATGTACGCGGTGTAGTCGGAGACGCGCGCGGCCTGCTGCATGTTGTGGGTCACGATCAGGATGGTGTACTGCGACTTCAGTTCCTCGATCAGTTCCTCGATCTTCGCGGTCGAGATCGGGTCCAGCGCCGAGGTCGGTTCGTCCAGCAGGATCACTTCCGGTTCGATCGCAATGGCCCGGGCGATCACCAGGCGCTGCTGCTGCCCGCCGGAGAGGCCGAAGGCGTTGCTCTGCAGGCGGTCCTTGACCTCGTCCCACAGGCCGACCGCCTTGATCGAACGCTCGACGACCTCGTCGAGCACGCGCTTGTCGCGCACGCCCTGCAGGCGCAGCCCGTAGGCGACGTTCTCGTAGATGGTCTTCGGGAAGGGATTGGGCTTCTGGAAGACCATGCCGATCCGCCGGCGCAACTCGGCGACATCGGTGCCGCGCGCGTAGATGTCCTCGCCGTGCAGCTTGATCGCGCCCTCGATCCGGCACGAGTCCACCAGGTCGTTCATCCGGTTGAAGCAGCGCAACAAGGTCGACTTGCCGCAGCCCGAGGGGCCGATGAAGGCGGTCACCCGCTTCGACGGAATCTTCAGGGTGACCGACTTCAGCGCCTGATCGTTCCCGTAGAAGAGACTCAGCTGCTCCACCGAAATGGCCAGATCCTCGTCGTGCAGCGAACGGATCTGGCGGGTGCTGCCGTCGAAGAGCCCGGCGTTCAGGCTGGTCGTGGCGGGATTGGTCTGGCTCATGGCGTTCTCCGATAACTTCTAAAAGTGGTGCCGGCCCTGAGGGCCCCGGCCCGGTCGATGCCGGGCCCGTTGCGGACCCGATCAGCTTCGGGCTCAGGCGTCCGGGGTCTAGTCGCTCTCCGAGCGGTATTTCTCGCGCAGGTGGTTGCGGATGGTGATCGCCGACAGGTTCAGCATCACGATCAGCAGCACCAGGATCAGCGCGGTCGCATACACCAGCTGTTCGGCCGCCTCGGCGTGCGGGCTCTGGAAGCCGACGTCGTAGATGTGAAAGCCCATGTGCATGATCTTGCGCTCGAGGTGGATGAACGGGAAGTTGCCGTCGATGGGCAGCGTCGGCGCGAGCTTCACCACCCCGACCAGCATCAGCGGCGCCACCTCGCCAGCGGCCCGGGCGATCGCGAGGATCAGGCCGGTCATCATCGCCGGCGTCGCGAGCGGCACCACCACCTTCCAGAGCGTCTCGCCCTTGGTCGCGCCGAGCGCGAGCGAACCCTCGCGGATGGTCGAGGGAATCCGCGCCAGGCCCTCCTCGGTCGAGACGATCACCACCGGCAGCGTCAGCAGCGCAAGCGTCAGCGAGGCCCAGAACAACCCCGGCGTGCCGAAGGTCGGTGCCGGCAGCGCCTCCGGGAAGAACACCTGGTCGATCTGCCCGCCCAGGAAGTAGATGAAAAAGCCCAGACCGAATACGCCGAACACGATCGACGGCACACCCGCCAGGTTGTACACGGAGATTCGGATCGTTTTCAGCAGGGGCCCTTGCTTCGCATATTCACGCAAGTAGATCGCCGCCAACACCCCGAACGGGGTGACGATGATCGACATCACCAGCACCATCACCACGGTGCCGAAGATCGCCGGGAAGATCCCGCCCTCGGTGTTCGCCTCGCGCGGGTAGCCGAAGATGAAGCCGAAGAAATCGTTGACGTAGAAGCCGATCTTGGCCGGAACCGACATGTTGTTCGGCTGCCAGGCCTTGACGATGTCGGCGAGGCGAACCGTCACCTCGCGGCCATCAGCAGCACGCATCACGATGCTGTCGCGGGCGGCATCGGCATAGAGTCGATTGAGCCGCTGTTCGAGGACCGCGTACTCGGCATCCAGCGCCTGTCTGCGTTGCTGGAGTTCCGCCTCGAATTCCGCGGTGAGGGTACCCCTCAGTTCGGCACGGCGCCGATCCAGGCGCACGCGCTCGATGCGAAAGTTGACGTTGCCGATCGCGCCCCGTTCGATGCCGCGGATTTCGTCGAAGAGGTCGTTGCTGCGACGCAGGCGCTGCTGGAATTCCGGCCACAACGCATCACCCACGGCCACCGTGCTGCCCTGTTCCAGCAGTCGCAGCGGCACGCCGAAGAAATCACCCCATTCGCGCCGTTCCAGGACGGACATGTTCTTCGGATAACGCCACTCCTCCATGAAGTCGTCGATGAAATAACCGAAGTCGCGCCCGGTCACATCCCGATTGCCCATCTTGATCAGGTGCCGCTGGACCAGGAGCTGGTCTTCCGGAATAGTGACGCCGGCGTCACGCATCGCCTGCCCGGTCAGACTCTCGGACCGGCGCAACTCGCCGACCACCCGGACTGCGGTATCGGCACCGGGGGCCATGTACTGGGTTTCCAGCACCGGATGGGGCCAGAAGTTGCCAAAGCCGCGCACCAGGATCAGCAACAACAACCCGAAGACCATGATCATGCTGATCGTGACCGCCCCGCCGTTCAGCCAGATCCACGGGGCGCCGCTCTTCCACCACTCTCTCATTGCATCGTCCTCGACTCGGATCCGGGTTTACAGCGACGCATAACGCTTGCGCATGCGCTGGCGTACGACCTCCGCCACGGTGTTCAGTACGAAGGTGAACATCAGCAGCACCAGCGCGGACAGGAACAGCACGCGGAAGTGCGTGCCGCCGACGGCCGTCTCCGGCAGCTCCACCGCGATGTTCGCCGCGAGCGTACGCATGCCCTCGAACAGGTTGAAGTTCACGATCGGGCTGTTGCCCGAGGCCATCAGCACGATCATCGTCTCGCCCACGGCGCGGCCGAAGCCGATCATGATCGCCGAGAAGATCCCCGGGCTCGCGGTCAGCAGCACCACGCCGGTGACGGTCTGCCACGGCGTCGCGCCCAGCGCCAGCGAGCCGTTGGTCAGGTGCTTCGGCACGTTGAAGACGGCATCCTCGGCGATGGAGAAAATGGTCGGGATCACCGCGAAACCCATCGCCAGACCCACGATGAGCGCATTACGCTGGTCATAGGGAATCCCGACGTTGGTGAGCCACTGCCGCATCGAGCCATCGAAGAACAGGATTTCGATCCAGGGGCTGCTGTTCACCACCAGCCAGCCGGTGCCGATCACCACGGGAATCAGCAGTGCCGCTTCCCAACCCCCGGGCACGATCCGGCGGACCTCCTGGGGCAGGCGCGACCATGCGAATCCGGCGACCAGAATGAGCAGCGGGAACAGAATCGCGCCGGTAAAGACGATCGGCAGGTTGTTCTCGATGTATGGGGCAAGCCAGATTCCGGCCAGGAAGCCGAGGATGACCGTGGGCAACGCCTCCATCAGTTCGATCGACGGCTTCACCACGCGGCGTATCGACGGCGCCATGAAATACGCGGTGTAGATCGCCCCCATGATCGCGAGCGGTGTCGCCAGCAGCATCGCGAACAACGCGGCCTTCAGGGTGCCGACCGACAGCGGGACGATGCTGAACTTGGCCTCGAAGGCATCATCGGCCGACGACGACTGCCAGACGTACTCCGGCTCGGTGCGGCCCTCATACCAGACCTTCCCCCAGAGCGCACTCAGCGAGGTCTGCGGGTGGGGGTTGTCGATCGCGAGGACCCGAATGAGATCCGAGCCTTCGGTGGCGATCAGCGCGCGACTGTTGTTCGGCCCGATGGCCAGCCGCGAGATCGGACTCTCGCCCACCGCTTTCATCGAGAGGGTGACCCCCGAGGTCGCATAGTGCAGCCCGACCGTGCCGGTATCGTCACCGGTCAGGAAACCCTTGCGCAGATACTCCGGTTCGATGAAGGTGACCGCTCCCGGATGACTCTGGAAGGTCCGTACGCGGGCCATCCGCAGGGCCCCGGTCGCTTCGTCCCGGACCAGAAACCACTGGCTCACGCTGCCGTCCGACCCCCCGACGATCAGCGAACGCGAACCCACGAGGAACTGGGCCGCGGTC
>Ga0207421_10005824_pt1 | contig 13651 bp, 13 predicted proteins | sample SodLakKL_010_SED_4_FD_187542 | JGI IMG/M metagenome (GOLD analysis project Ga0207421, IMG submission 187542) | Alkaline sediment microbial communities from Lake Tanatar, Kulunda Steppe, Russia - 8KL_010_SED (SPAdes) (version 2) | ecosystem: Environmental > Aquatic > Non-marine Saline and...
ACACCCCTGGGGTGTGCATGGGGGTTTGAGAAATCCCGAGGTAGAACCTCGGGAAGTCGCAAGCTGCGAACTGAACGCTTTCTATTCTACTCTTCCTCTACTCTTCCTTCGCTCTTTTTATAGATAAACTTATCTTTCCCCCGCTTTCAACTTTTATTACTTTTACGGGGACAACCTGCCCCGGGCTAACTTCATCTTCTACCTTCTCTATTCTTTTTGAGGCTATTTCGGAAATGTGAACGAGTCCCTCTTGGCCGGGAAGGATTTCCACCACTGCCCCGAAGCCGAAGATTTTTACCACCTTTCCTTGAAATACCTCTCCTTCCTTTATTTCCCGAGTAATATTCTTTATCCAACTCACAGCCTTTTCTATGGATTCCTCTTTTTCCGAGGTAATGGAAATAAGACCTTCATCATCAATATCGATTGCCACGCTTGTTCCTTCAATTATGTCATTAATCGTTTTTCCGCGCGGACCGATGACATCCCCTATTTTTTCTTTGTCAATCTTCAGGGTCGCTATTTTCGGAGCAAAAGGGGAAAGATTTTCACGAGGGGCGGAAATTGTCTTCTCCATCTCCTCTAATATACTGTGTCTTGCTTCCTTCGCTTGTTTAAGTGTTTCCTTTGCCATCTCTTTGGTAAGCCCCTCTATTTTAACATCGAGTTGGATTACCGTAACCCCTTCTCGGGTCCCCGCAACTTTAAAATCCATATCTCCGTAATGGTCCTCTGTTCCTTTAATGTCCGTAAGGAGTTTATGATTCCCTTTCTCATCATCGCTTACAAGCCCTATAGAAATCCCCGCCGCAGGCCTTTTAATGGGGACTCCCGCGTCCATAAGAGCAAGTGTCATCCCGCAAACAGAAGCCATTGAAGTAGACCCGTTGGAAGAAACTATTTCCGTCACTCCGCGGATAGTATAAGGGAACTCACCGGCATCCGGGATAAGAGGGAAGATGCTGTTTTCTCCTATCATTCCGTGCCCTATCTCCCTTCTTCCGGGACCGCGAACGGGTTTTGTCTCTCCCACACAGTAAGGAGGAAAATTATAGTGATGCATAAATCTTTTTTTCTCCGAGAGTTCCATATCATCCATGAGCTGTTCCTCTCCGGGCGCTCCGAGAGTTATGACGGAAAGCGCCTTTGTTTCTCCTCTTTCAAAAAGAGCCGACCCGTGTGTCCTCGGGAGAAGCCCAACAGAAGAATTTATTTTTCTTATTTCATCCAGTTTTCTTCCGTCAACCCTTTTCTCCTTCTCCATTATACTTCTTCTCACTTCCTTTTTTAGGGCCTTTTCTAAACACTCCCTTGCATATTCTTCCTCTTTCTCTTCATATTTTTCTTTGATATTGTCTTTTATTTCCTCTTCAAGTTCGCTCAGGTCATCCTCACAATCTTCTTTTTCAAGCAACTCTTTAACTTTTCCTTTTACCTCTTCTTCTATTTTCTTCTTTATATCTTCATTCTTAAAAAGGGGAGGAATGGTTATTTTTTCTTTTCCTATTTTGTCTCTTATCTCATTTTGAAACTTACAAATCTCTTTTATCGCTTGCTCTGCCGCAAGAAATGCATCCTCAATATTTTTTTCCTCCGTCTCTTTAAATGTCCCGTCTATCATATTTATAATAAAGCCCTTCTCTTCGCTTGAAAATCCACTTACTACCACATCCAGTTCACTCTCTTCTCTTATATTATATGTTGGGTTTATAATATATTCTTTATTTTTACCAACCCGCACCGCTCCCAAAGGTCCTTTAAAAGGAATGTCGGAAATATGCAGGGCGAGAGATGCCGCAATCATTCCGAGCATCCCGGGGTCATTCTCTTCATCAAAGGAAAGACAAGTTATTATGATTTGTATTTCTTTATTTAATCCCTCGGGGAAAGCCGGCCGGACGGCCCTGTCGATCATTCTCGATATGAGAGTAGCCTTATCGGAAGGTCTCCCTTCCCTTCTTGTATACCTTGATCCGCTTATCTTCCCCGCTGCATAAAATTTTTCCTCATAGTTCACCGATAGCGGAAAAAAATCCTTTTCCGTTTCTTCCTCCGCCATCGTTACAGTGGCAAAAACAACGGTATCACCGTACCTTAGTACTGCCTCCCCATTCGCTTTTTCCGCAAAACGATTAAAACTTGCCGTCAACTCTTTACCCCCAATATTTAAACTGAATTTATTCATTTTTTTGTTTGCTTTTTTTATGTGAGCTTTTTCTCTCTAATAAAAACTTTTTGGTATTATCTTCCAAATTTATAAATTCATCCGCCGCTTCTTTTAATTTAAGAGAGGCGGATCTTTCAAAGGCAATCACTTCCACTCTTTTTCCTTTATTTTTTAAATACTCGACCAGAGGCTCAAAATCTCCATCTCCGGTCACAAGCACAATAACATCCACCCCCGAAGACATCCTAATGGCATCCACGGTAATTCCCACATCCCAATCTCCTTTTTTAAGTCCCCCATAAAACTCCTGTAAATCCTTCACCCTTGTTTCTATGCCTAAACTGGAAAGAGCGTCGAAAAAAGATTTTTCTTCTCCCGTCTTTGTTTTTATAACGTATGCGAACGCGCGAATTGAATTTCTTTTACTGACGGCCTTTTCCACGACCTTATTAAAATCCACTCGCGAACTATAGAGGTTTTTCGCAGAGTGGTATAAATTTTGAACATCAAGGAAAACCGCAACCCGCTGCCCCTTGTGTTTTATAAGCATTATTTTATTTATTTATTTTTTAAGCTTCAACTTCGATATAAGATTTTTATATTTCTCTTCATCTTTCTTTTTAAGATAAGAAAGAAGTTTTCTTCTTTTGTTGACCATTGCCAACAACCCTCTTCTGGAATGAAGGTCTTTGGGGTTTTTCTTTAGGTGGCCTAAAAGATCCGTTATCTTCTTAGAGAGTAATGTTGTCTGTGCCTCCACTCCTCCGGTGTTTTTTTCTTCTTTTAGAAGTTCTTTTTTTTCTTCTTTGGTAATCATGATTAGATGTTTTTAATTTTAATTTTTACAATTTAGAGTTTAGGGTTTGGGGTTTAGGATTTCCCGCCGAAAGGCGGGGCTCTGTGCCCCCGGTAGGATTCGAACCTACGACACTCGGCTTAAGAGGCCGCTGCTCTGCCGGGCTGAGCTACAGGGGCTCCTATGTTCGTCTTGTGGTGAGAGAAAATTATTTAAACAATAAACTAATCACAGATTTTTATATTGGGCCACTGCACCTCTCCCACATCCAAGGCCTCAAGAATCATAGAAACAAGTAAATGAGCCCCGTAAATAATAACAATACCCACAAGGGTCGCCACTATTATTTGCTTTCCTTTTTCAACCTTTGAAGGGTTCCCCCCTGCGGTAAAGAATATTATACCTCCGTACATAAAAAAGAGAGCGCCGAGAGGGGGAACAATTGTTACAAGCGCAAACTCAACAAGATTCGCAAAAAGCTCAAACAGGTGGCAGAGATCGCAATCGGGGCCACTACAGGGGACAAGCCCGCCATTTGCAAGTACAAAGGAAGGTAAAAATAGTAAAAAAAATAAGGATAAAAAATATATTTTCTTCATTTTTTGTTTTTAAATATTCTAACTCTGCTATTATAATACTTTTTTTAAAAAAATAAAGAGAGAGGAATTAATTCTCCCTCTTTTTTATTTTTTGTTTTCCTTTCCACAGTTTTTCCACATCTTTTTCATCTTTCCACACTTTTTCTCTTTTTTCCACATTCTTTTCTATGTGTTATAATGGCATCGTTAAAATATTTTTACAATTATGACAAACGAAAATCTTTGGAAAGCGGTCCTTGCTCAAATTCAACTTGATATTTCTGAGGCAAATTTCAACACTTGGTTTAAACACACGGGAGTTTCCGCTTTTAATAAAGACCGGGTTACTATTTCCGTCCCAAATTCTTTCGTAAAAGATTGGCTCGCAAATAAATATCATAAAAATATTCTAAAAGCTCTTAAGGAGCTGGATGGAAATATAAAAAAAGTAAGCTACACCATCGATCCCTCTCTCTCAAATAAAACAAAAGAAGAAGACGGTAAAAGAGAAAAAAAGAAAGAAGAAAAAAACGCAAACCAAATGGAATTCCTGGATATGGCCACTGATTATGAAACAGGGTTAAATCCTAAATATACTTTTGATAATTTTATTATCGGTCCTTTTAATGAGCTTGCTCATGCCGCGAGTTTTGCTGTTTCGGAAAACCCCGGCTCCATGTATAATCCTCTTTTTATCTATAGCAAGACGGGACTAGGAAAAACACACTTACTCCAAGCTGTCGGAAACAGAATAAAAGAAAAAAGAGCGGATAAAAAAGTCCTCTATATTCAGGCACAAAAATTTATTTCCGAAATTATTTCTTCTATAAGGAATAATAGGATGGAAGAATTCAAAAACAAATACAAAGACATTGATGTTCTTATTATCGACGATATTCAATTTTTGTCGGGAAAAGAAAAAACACAAGAAGAATTTTTCCACACCTTTAATGATTTATATGAGAAAAACAAACAAATTATATTATCATCCGACCGCCCCCCGAAGTCCATTAACTCTTTAACCGATAGATTAAGGTCTCGTTTTGAAGGAGGTATGATCACCGATATAATATATCCCGACACAGAAACAAGGGCCGCTATATTAAAGACAAAAACTCAAGAAAAAAACTTTCATTTAAATGATGAAATTTGTTATTACATTGCGGAAAGTACACAAAAAAATATTCGTGAACTTGAAGGTGTTTTAAATAAATTAATTGTCCACCAACAAATAAACAGAGTCCCTCTTAATATTAATAATGTCAAAGATATTTTAGGAAAAATATTACAGTCATCCCCAACCACATTTTCTTTTCATAAAATAATGAAATGCGTCACTGATTTTTATGATATTAATGAAAAGGATGTAATGAGCTCTTCCAGAAAAAAAGAAATTGTTAAATCAAGACAACTGGTAATATATCTTTTAAGGAAAGAATTAAAATATTCTTACCCTTATATTGCTAAAAAAATAGGAGGGAAGGATCATACAACAGTTATATACTCTTTTAATAAAATAGAGAAGGAATTAAAAAATAACAACGAGATGAAAGAGGAATTGTCTTTTATAAGAGAAAATTTAATAAGTGTGTAAAAATTGTGTAATTCTCTTTTAAAAACTTGTTAAAAAGAGTATAAAAATTTTCTTTTATTTTTTCTTCCAAAAAACAACATACTTTTTCCACACTTTATTTTCCCTTTTCCCCCACCTTAAATAAACTTAAATCAATAACTTTTCCTCAACACCTATTACTACTAATTTTATATTTCTTATGAATATTACAGTCTTACAAAACAAACTAAAAGAAGGACTCGGCGTTGTTGGAAGAATATCATCCAAATCAACGAATCTTCCCGTATTAAAAAACATTCTCTTAAAAGCGGAGGATAATTTCTTAAATTTATCTTCAACTGATCTTGAAATAGGAATTAGGTGGTGGTCACTTGTTAAAATAACAAAAAAAGGAGGGATAACGGTTCCTTTTTCCTCCTTTTCTAATTTTATTAATCTTCTTCCCGATAAAAAAATAAATCTTTCATCAAAGGGCGATAGTGTAACAATTGATTGTGAGGACTATGAAACTCAAATAAATGGAATAAACGAAAAGGAATTTCCTATTTTTCCTCAAATCAAAGAAAGAGGGAGAGTGAGTATTAAAAGTGATATTTTATGTGAGGGATTTAGCCAAATAATAGATGTTCCTTCTCTTTCAAGGGTTAAGCCGGAGATATCGGGGGTGTTTGTGTCTTTAGGGAAAAAGGAAGTTAAACTGGTGGCCACGGATAGTTATAGGCTTGCGGAAAGAAAGATATTATTTAAAAAAGAAAATAAAAAAGACTTTTCTTTTATAATTCCTCAAAAGACAGCGAGAGAATTTATTAATATTTTTAAAGAAGTTAGCAAGGATGTAGATATTGTTTTTGGTGACAATCAGATTCTCTTTAAAGTAAATATGGATGAGTTTGATCATCCTTATATAGAACTCACTTCAAAAATAATTGAAGGTAATTATCCTGATTATGAGAGTATTATACCCGATGACTTTAAAACACAAATAATTCTAAAGAAAGAAGAATTATTAAATAAAATAAAAGCAGCAAGTGTTTTTACGGGAAAAGTTAATGAAGTTAATTTAAGTATTGATTGTGAAAAGGGAGAAATGGAAATAAAAAGCAGCAACTCCGATCTTGGCACTTATAAATCGAAAATCGAAGGGAGGGCCGAGGGAGAGAAGGTGGATATATCTTTTAATTACCGTTTTCTTTTGGACGGATTAAATAATATTAAAAGTTCGGAGGTTATTTTAGAGACAAATGGAAGTTCCGACCCCGGAGCGCTTAAACCCGTAGGAAAGAATGATTTTCTTTACGTTGTAATGCCCATCAAAAATTGATTTCTAGATTGCTTCTTCCATAAACGCTCTCCAAATAGGTGCAGCGACATTGACGCCGGGAGCATTGTGCATTGGGGTATTATCATTATTACCCACCCATACTCCCACCACCATCGAAGATGTATAGCCGATACACCAAGCGTCGCGAAAGCTTTGTGTACTTCCCGTTTTTACCGCCACTTCTTCCCCCGGAAAATAAAGGGCGGAATGTTGTCCGAAGACGGGAGCGCGAGCGTTGTTATCGGATAATATATCTGTTATTTTTTTTGCAACATCACGATTTAATACTCTCCGAGGGCTGTTCTCGCTTTTTTCGATAATAACACCATCCTCATCTTCAATTTTAGAAATAAAAACGGGAGGGTTTCTATATCCGTTAGTAGCGAAGACTCCATAAGCGGAAGCGATTTCCAATAGTTTTACATCACCACCCCCGAGCACTAAAGGTAATCCGTAGAAGGAAGCGGGGCGAGGAAGTTCAATTCCGAAATCTCTCGCATTTTTTATACTTTCTTCCAGGCCAGCATATTCTTTTAAAACCTTTACGGAAGGAACGTTGAGTGATTGGGCAAGAGATTCTCTTAGCGTTACTTCTCCTCTAAATATACCGTCGTAGTTTCTGGGGATGTAGGGATTGGCGGAGGTTCCAAAATTGGTTTTTTCATCTTCTACTACTGTTTTATCATCATAACCTTTCTGAAAAGCGGTGGCGTATACAAAAGGTTTAAAGGCTGATCCCGGTTGTCTGTTTCTTGTAGTAACGTTTGTAAAGGGGTCAAATTGGCAATTAACTCCCGGCGTACAACCTTCGGGATAAGGCTCTTTAAAATAATCCGCCGAACCGACCATAGCCAATATTTCTCCGGTGTGGGGATCATTAACAACCATTGTGGCATTATGGGCATTGTAGTGATAATTGGAGGCAACTTTTTCTTTTATTATTTCCTCCGCCCTTTTTTGTAACTCAAAATCTATAGTTGTATAAACCTGAAGACCTTTTTCTTCTAAGAAATCTTCACCGTACTTTTTGTTTAAAGTGTTTTTTATATGCATTACAAAGTGAGGAGCACGGAGATAATCGCGAGAGAGATGAAAGACAATATTTTCTTCTTTGGCCCCTTCATATTCTTCTTTTGTAATTAATCCTCTACTAAACATTCTATCCAGAAGATTATTTTTCCTTCTCAGTAATTCTTCTACATTATTTCCGAAAGGGGATAAATGACTGGGGGCGGGGATTAAGGAAACGAGAGTTGCCGATTCGGCAATGGTAAGCTCGGAGGATTGTTTATTGAAATAAGTTTGCGATGCCGATTCTACCCCGTAAGCGTTAGAGCCGAAAGGAATTTGATTAAGATAGAACTCGAGTATTTCGTCTTTTTCGTATCTCCTTTCGAGCTCCAAAGTGAGAATAATTTCTCTTACCTTTCTTATAACTCTTCTCTCTGTAGTAAGAAGAGCGGAACGAACGAATTGTTGGGATATTGTCGATCCTCCCGCTACCGCTCTTCTTGCTTGAAAATTAAGTAATACCGAACGGATAATTCCTTGCAAATCTATTCCGAAGTGCTCGTAAAAATTAGCGTCTTCCGCGGTGAGTAGGGCATCGGTGAAGTGATCGGGAAGAGAAGATAATTCTATTACTTCTCTTTTTTCTTCTCCGTATATGGAATAAAGAACATTCTCTCCACTTCTGTCATATATTTTAGTGGGTTTATCGATGGGCCTGTCATCATATCTTTCCGGCCTTGGGAGGTCTTTGGTAAAGTATATAAAAAGAAGAAGGGAAATAAGAACACAGGAAAGAAAAACTACGGTGGTAAAATAGAATACCGAGACCAGCTTCTTTTTTAAATTTGTTTTTTGCTTTTTTGTCATGCCACCTATTTTACATTAAAATTGCCTAATTTTCAAACTGTTATATAATTGACCAAAGAAGCTAATTAGAGTTTATATGAAAGAAAATAAGATTAAAAATATATTGGAAAGGGGGGTGGAAGAAGTAATAGATAAAAAAGACTTGAAAAAAAAGCTTTCTTCAGGGAAAAAACTAAGGATTAAGTTGGGAATAGACCCCACAAGTCCCAATATTCACATAGGAAGATCGATTCCCCTTTTAAAATTAAAGGACTTTCAAGACTCCGGCCATAAGGTTGTGTTTATAGTGGGCGATTTTACGGGGGTGATTGGTGACACTTCGGATAAGGAAAGCGAAAGACCTATGCTTAGCGAAAAGGAAGTAAAGAAAAATCTCAAAAATTATATAAAACAAGCAGGGAAAATAATAGATATAGAAAAATGCGATGTTTATTACAATAGTAAGTGGCTTTCCAAACTAAGCTATGCCGATATAGCAAGGCAAGCCGATATTTTTTCTTTAAATGAGTTTATTGCAAGGGAGAATATAAAAAAGCGATTATCAGGAGGAAAAAGGGTTTCTCTTAGAGAGTTAATCTATCCCTTAATGCAGGGGTATGACTCGGTGGCTGTTCGGGCGGACGTAGAGCTTGGGGGAACGGACCAACGTTTTAATCTGCTTACGGGAAGAGAAATGCAACGTTACTACAAAAAAAGACCCCAAGACATACTTACCAATCCGCTAATAGAAGGTCTCGACGGAAAAAAAATGAGCTCGAGTTGGGGGAATACAATCAATCTAACAGACCCCCCCGAAGAGATGTACGGAAAGGTGATGGCGCTAAAGGACGAGCTTATAATAAGATATTTTATTTTAGTAACCAGAGTTGAAATGGAAAAGGTAAGAGAGTATGAGAAAGAAATTAAAAAAGGGGCTAATCCGAGAGATTATAAAATGAGGCTCGCTTTCGAGATAGTAAGATTTTATCATTCGGAGAAAAAGGCGGAAAAAGCTCAAGATAACTTCAAGAAAGTATTTTCTCAAAAACAAACTCCCGAGAAAATAGAGGAGGTTTATCTCAAAAAAGGAGAGCTCAATGTTTTGGATTTACTTTGCAAAACAGAGCTGGCATCTTCTCGCGGGGAAGGGAAAAGACTTATAAAACAAAAAGGTGTGAAGGTGGACGGCGAAGTAATCGAGGAACCCGGAAAGAAAATTAAAATAAAAAAGGGCACAATAATATCACTGGGGAAAAGGAAATTCAGAAAAGTGAAGTAAGTTTATTTATTCCGCATATTGCGACACCCAGTGCATCTGCCGCATCATCCGGATGCGGTTTTTCTTTTAAATTCAGTATAGATTGAATCATTCTTTGGACTTGTTCTTTTTCCGCCTTTCCGTATCCCGTTACACCTTGTTTTACTTCAAGCGGAGTAAACTCTTGAAGGGAAATACCCGCCTCTTCTACCGCTACCATAATAACCCCTTTTGCTTGACTTACGGGAAGAGCGGTTTTTAAGTTCTTAAAAAAATAAACTTTCTCTATAGCGACGGTGTCAGGAGAATATTTTTTTATCAGCAAGGATATTTCCTTTTTTAAAATATAAAGACGTCGGGAAGAAGATGATTCTTTATGGGTCTTGATTGTGCCGTAATCCAGACAAGAAAAAGAGTCAGTACCGTTTTTTATTATCCCGTATCCCGTCGTTGCGATTCCGGGATCTATACCTAAAGAAATCATTATGTTGTATTAAAGTAAACTTCCTCCACATTTTCACACGAAAGAAGATCTTCGCAGAGACTTATATGCTTGTTAAAGGGAGAGGGAAAGGGGTTTTTAGGCTTAAAACCTAAAAAGGCGGAAGTTACTCTGATGTTTTTCGCGATTAATTTTTTCTTGATTTCTTCTGTCTCTTTCGGGGGAGTATATAATATAATAAAATCTTCTTTTTCTCTAAAGTCGTCTATTCCCGCCTCTATTAAAGAAAGAAGAGTGGATTCATCTCCTTTCTCTACTTCCAGAACACCTACAACATCAAAAAGCCACTTCACGGATCCCGGGTCCGCAATCTTTCCGTTGTGTTTTTTGAGAACATCCTTTATTTCCCCCAGGTTTCTATTTTTGTTATCGGTATATCCTTTGACAATAAAAGCGACACCTTCTGGTCCGTAGGCTTCAACGAGGAACTCTTCCAACCGACCCTCTTCTCCCTCCCCCGCTCCTCTTTTTATTGCTTTTTCGATATTCTCTTTGGGCATGTCCGCTTCTTTAGCCTTTTCTATAATGGTTTTTAGAGAAGGATTTGATTCGGGGTCTTTTCCTTTCTCGCGGACACTGGAAATAATAAGACGCGAAAAACGGGAGAAAGCCATAGCTTTTTTACGGTCTTCCGCTTCTTTCTTTCTTTTTATATTTTTAAAATGACTATGTCCGGCCATTGTTTTGGTTTTCTAAATATTTTTTTGCTGCGGGAGTGGCAATTCTTCCACGAGGAGTTCTTTTAAGAAAACCTATTTGCATGAGGTAGGGCTCATATATTTCTATAATAGTTTCTTCTTCTTCGGCCGCTGATGCCGCAAGTGATTGTAATCCTGCCGGGCCGCCGTCAAATTTGTCGAGTAAAATCTCAAGAATTTTTTTATCTCCCGGTTCAAGACCCATAGTATCAACGTCGAGAAAAGAGAGAGACTTTTCGGTTTCTTCTTTTTTAATTACTTTATTCCCCTCAACTTCTGAGAAATCGCGAACTCTTTTTAATAATCTGTTGGCAACCCGGGGATTAAACCTTGAACGAGAGGCAATGGCCATTATTGCTTCCTTTTCTATTTTTAAATTAAGGAGTGCTGCCGACCTCTTAATAATCTCTCCTATTTCTTTGGTGCTGTAAGAATCGACACGAAATGTGGCTCCGAAGCGGCTCCTTAAGGGGGAAGAGAGAAGAGCGAGGCGTGTTGTTGCGCCGACAAGAGTAAAGCGCGGAACCTTTAAATTCATTGTACGTGCCATAGGCCCTTTTCCGATAATAAGGTTTAAGCGAAACTCTTCCATTGCCGGATAAATTATTTCTTCACAAACACGGTTCATGCGGTGCAATTCGTCAATAAAAAGGACATCACCCTCTCGAAGGTTGGTGAGAATGGCGGCCAAATCCCCCATCTTTTTTATTGAAGGCCCGGCAACCGTTCTTATACCCACACCCATCTCTTTGGCAACGAGGTAAGAAAGGGTAGTCTTCCCCAGTCCGGAGCCTCCGTAGAACAAAAGATGTTCGATACAAGGGTCTTTTCTTTTTTTAGCGGCCTCTATAATAACACGAATATTATTCTTGATATTTTCTTGCCCGATATATTCTGTGAATTTTTGAGGCCGAAGAGCGAGGTCAAGAGTCCTATCCTCTTCTTTTGGGGAGGGAGAAATGTCTTTATTTTTAGGCATTTAAGTTACACGATCAATTTCTTCTAATGTAGTCTCTCTTTTAAGTACTTTAATGAGACCGTCTTGTCGTATGGTCACCATTCCTTTCTCTATCGCCATCTTCCTTGTTTCCGAGGTGGAAGGAGATTTAAAAAGATGTTCTTCCATTTCTTCGTCTATAATAAAGGCCTCAAAAATACCAATTCTTCCTCTATAACCGGTAAAATTACACTCCTTACAACCCACGGGCTGGGGAACATTGGGAGAAGATGAGGGAATTTTAAAGACATCCTCCTTGACAGTCTTAAGGTCTTCTTTAATTCTTGCGAACGAGTCGGCGTCCAATTTTTCATATTTTACGCAGCCGGGACAAATGGTTCTTACAAGTCTCTGTGCAATAACCATATTTATAGCGGGGGTAATATTTACGGCTTTTTCTCCGAGGGCAACAAGTCGCGCTATTGCGCCGGGAGCATCATTGGTGTGAAGCGTGGAAAAAACAAGGTGGCCGGTGAGTGCCGCCTGCATTCCTATTTGAGCCGTCTCCAAATCTCTTATCTCACCCACAAGAATCACATCCGGATCCTGCCTAACAATAGCCCTCAGTCCGTTTGCAAAATCATATCCTCTTTCCGGATTAACTTCGGTCTGAGATATTCCTTCCAGATGATATTCTACGGGGTTCTCGATGGTTATTGTCTTCACTCCCGGCTTGTTTATTGTTTTAAGAAAAGCGTAAAGGGTAGTTGTCTTACCCGACCCGGTAGGACCGGTAACAATCACCATTCCGTTGGGCTTTTCTATTTCTCTCTTAAAGACATGAAAAAGATCCTTTCTTAATCCGAGATCTTTGATAGCGATGAGCTTTCTTGGGTCGAGCAGTCTTAGAACAACGGTTTCTCCGTACTCGGAAGGGAGAGAAGACATTCTTACTTCGACGGAAAGGGAGTCTTCTTTGAAAGGAATGACAATAGTAAATCTCCCATCTTGGGGCCTGTCTTCCACATTGAGTTTGACTTTTGCAAGCAACTTGATTCTCGATGTTATCTTACGTGTGACGCTATTATCAAGATTGGTTACGTCATGAAGAATTCCATCCAGTCGCATACGTACTTTTGAGCCTTCTTCTTCAGGTTCTATATGAATATCGGATGCTTTGACAAAAAGAGCGCCTATAAGTACGATCTCCAAGGCTTTGGAGATATCTTCATCTATACTCTTTTCTATTCGCTTTTTAATAGAGGGAAGATTGTCAAGCTCTCTCTCTCCTTCTTTAACTATTTCGTGAGGAATTTCCACTTCTCCCATTATGTTCTTGGAATTTTCGGGCATAAAAGATATTATTTACTTAATCGCTTCCAATCTATCTTAATTTAACCTGTTAGTCAATTCGCTATGATGTTGTCCGAGTCTTCAAATGAAACAAAAAAGAGAGCAAACGCTGTTGCAAAAAAAGTTCTTAAAAAAGAGGGACCTTTTGTTTTTTCTTTAACCGGAAATCTGGGTGGAGGGAAAACAACTTTTGTTCAAGGATTAGCGAAGGGCCTCGGTATAAAGGAGGACATCACCAGCCCGACGTTTGTTATATACAAAAAATATAAAGCAAAAAAAGGAAAAGTGCTCTATCACTTTGATGCCTACAGAGTAGGAGAAGAAGATCTTCTGGAGCTCGGACTAAAGGAAATCAGTAAAGACAAAAACAATGTGGTGGTTATTGAATGGGGGGAAAAAGCGAGAAATATTCTACCCGAAGAGAAGATAGAGATAGAGTTTAACTTTTTAGCCCCCCGGAAAAGGCAGTTGATAGTAAAGGATAAGGGTGGTATAATAACCGGCGTGTGATAATAATCAAATGGCTTTTACCGGGCCCATAGCTCAGTTGGCCAGAGCGTTTGCGTGGCACGCAAAAGGCCGCCGGTTCAAGTCCGGCTGGGTCCACCCCG
>Ga0207421_10005826_pt1 | contig 13648 bp, 8 predicted proteins | sample SodLakKL_010_SED_4_FD_187542 | JGI IMG/M metagenome (GOLD analysis project Ga0207421, IMG submission 187542) | Alkaline sediment microbial communities from Lake Tanatar, Kulunda Steppe, Russia - 8KL_010_SED (SPAdes) (version 2) | ecosystem: Environmental > Aquatic > Non-marine Saline and...
TAAAAAGCTATTTGATTGTGTTTTTGATTTTGATCGTCATCATCGGATTGTCCTGGGCGACCATTCTTGCTTCGATTATGAACACTATCGATTAAACGTGTTTCAAGCAACCTAAAGGCCGGCGGCGAAAGCTTCCGGCTTATTCATTCGGAGTTACTGAAATTATGTGTGAACTATAACCATGTTTTCGATATTGATTGATAATGACAGTCTAATAAGCCTTTGAGCCAAATAGCATTGACAGCTTTATAGATATCTGCTATACGTGAAGTATAGGTTTTGTTTTAGACTTTTTATAAGGTATAAATTACGGGGGGAGGGGAGCACATGCCAGAATTTTGGTTTTGGCTGATTGTATTCATTGTACTGCCTGTGGTTCTTATTGTGAACATAGTCATTAGTGCTTATCGTGTTAAAGAGGCGGAAGAAGACACAGAAAAAATGTGCAAAGCGCTAAAAAATATGCGTGATGAAATGGATGAAACAGAGCGACGACAAGTAGATTATGTGGTTGATACTTACCGGGAATTGATAGAAAGGAAGCCGTTTTCTATTTTCGGAAAAATGTTTGCAGGTGCGAATATTGAAGCGGCTAAACGGGAAGTTGAGAAGAACTATTTTGTCTATGTGATTGGTTCACAAGAAAACAAAGAATAGTTTTAAATGCCAATGAAAACCTTTTCGTAAACTAATAATTATGATATAATTTTAATAAATCTGCACTGTCGGTAGCCATGCATTTTAGGGGGATTGGGATGCTTGAATACATCAGGAGATTAAATCAAGAAATACTTAGGGCGATTCTTGACCGAGAATTCCCTTTTTTTGATGCATTGTTAGACAAACTTTATGAGTTAGATGACGAAGAACAAGAACACGATTTTTTATGCGAAACTGCTTACAAGTTGATTTATACCGATTTTCTTACAAACAACAACTATTTGGTATTACTGTTGAATACCTTCACACAAGAGGAAATCAATAAGTTTTCTATATTACTTTATGGAGAAGACTATTCAAAAAAAGACTTGTTGAGTATGATCCAAAAAGAGAAATTAAAAAAGCAAAAGTTGCTCAATAACATAAAGCGATTCTTTGGAATTGATTTGCTTAAAGAGTATGACGCTGAAGAGCCGGTAAAGCAAATCCATCCTCATAGGCAAGATTTCTTTGAACTATTGAACTATCAATTCATTATTAAGGAGCAAATTCTATCCATAGTAGAAACCAACAAAGCTCTTCCTCGTATGATTGTGCATATGCCTACGGGTACTGGAAAAACAAAGACTACCGTTCACACTATCATTCATGATTACGTTTTTAACCGCAAAAAGAAAGGTGTTCTAGTTTGGTTAGCGCATACGAAAGAATTGATTCAGCAGGCGAAAAAAGCCTTTGAAAACACATGGGATGTCCTTGGCAAAGGGTCCATTACTATTCACAATAACACGTTGGAATACGTTTCTCAGGGAGAAAGTGTGTATTTTTTGAGTTATCAGAAACTGATAAGTTTGCAAAAAAGAAACACCGAACTATTCGAAAAGCTACGAAAAAACACTGTGGGTATTGTTGCTGACGAAGCCCATAAATGCCTTGCTTCGGAGACGCGGGTTGCCATTGAAAAGTTGGTAAGGAAATATGATGGTGAAAGCAACAAATACTTAATCGGCCTTACAGCCACGCCAGGAAGAAAATTGTCCCATTTTGATGATGATGAAGAGAATATGGCGTTAAGCCAAATGTTTGAAAAGCGTATTATTGGCATAGATCCCAAGAAGATTGAGTCCATGAAAATCGATGAACTCTCCTGGTTGAAAAGCGAATATGGTGGAGTTGAGGAACAGGACAAAGAAATCATACGTTATTTTCAGGAAAATCAAATTTTAGCGAAAATCAAACGTGAAGAACTTCGTTACGATACGACTAAAGAAGAAAACAGAACCGTAGAGGATATTAGAAATAGGCACAGAAAAAAAACGCCTTCGGCCGATTTTAATCAAGAAATCCTCAATAAGTTTTCTAACTTGTTTTCAAGAAATGCGGCGATTATTCAACGTCTTATTGATTTAGACAATGAAGCTATTCCTACGATAGTGTTTGCATGCTCTGTAAAGCATGCAAAGCTGATTGAAAAGCTGTTAAATCTTTTTAACATTGACGCTAGAGGTGTATATGGTTCTACGCATTCTGAAGAGCGTCGCCAAACGATACAAGATTTTGATGATGGCAAATTTAACATTTTGGTGAATGTAGAAGTGCTGACAACAGGTTTTGACTCACCACGTATTAAATGTGTGTTCATTACAAGGCCAACACATTCCATTGTTCTTTACAGCCAGATGCTTGGTCGTGGCCTCAGAGGACCGCGTATGGGCGGAAATGAGGAATGCTTACTGATAGACGTTCGAGATAACTTGGATCAGTTTTCTGATGAAGAACAAGCTTTTAATTACTTTACAGAATATTGGAGGTAGAGTATGCCCGATAAAAAGAAAGAGATTTTCAATCCTAAAGAGATGGCAGATTCGCTACGACACACAGAGTACAAGCACTTCGAAAGTGCTGTTTCTGAAATTATTGACAACTCGATTGAAGCGAATGCGGACGAAATCTATGTGATTGTAAAAAGCGATTTGAAGGATGGTCGTAAACGCGTTTCAGAAGTAATGTTTCTTGACAATGGTGATGGAATGGATCCAGACACCTTGCAAAGCGCATTATCGTTAGGGGAAGGCACTCGCAAGGACAGAAAAGGAATAGGTAGGTTTGGAGTTGGCTTAAAGCAAGCGTCATTCTATGCTTGTCCACGATTAGAAATTTATTCTTGGCAAGATTCTGAAAAGGTGTATTATTGCGATTTGGATGTTCGCAAAATGAAATCCGGCGAACAAACCTACATTGATTACCCATCTATAAAAAAACCTAACCATGGAGATTATTGGCTGTTTTATAATCAAACGAAATTTCGCCATGGGACTATGGTTTTGTGGAAGGATTTAGACAACGCTCCAGTAAAAACGGCGAGCTCCTTAGTTAATCGTTTAGACAAAGAGCTCGGGCGAGTCTTCAGGTATTTCCTTTTGAAAGAAAGAGTGCGTATATACCTAATCGACTTAGAAAATCCGAGTACAAAGACAAAAGTCTTACCAAGGGATCCGTTGTTTTTAATGAAAAGGGATTTCTTTAAAGCGGACTCTAAGCTATTGGGTGAAAAAGCGACTAGTGATTCTGGTGAGCCAGTTTTTGAGCCTTTTGTTCCGGAGGGGTATGATTCACATGTTATTACTTTGGATGTTGAATACTATAACCAAATGGGCACAAAGATGACCGCACCCGTTGATGTGAAATTCTCTTTGGTCAAAGAAAAGTTCTATTCTGGTTTGGTAGAAAAATATAATAATCCCGGAAATAGTCCAATTGGAAAGTATGTTAAGAAATATATGGGGGTTTCGATAGTAAGATCAGAAAGAGAGATTGATTTTGGGCGTTTTGATTTTTATGAATCTGAAAATCAGCCCGTCCATCGTTGGTGGGGGGTTGAAATTTCCTTTGATAGCAGACTAGACGAAGTGTTTAACGTATCAAACAACAAACAACACGTCGAACTGAAAAAACCACCTAAATCAGAGATTCATGAAGCCCAAGAAGAAGATGAAAAGCCACTTTGGATTCAACTTAACGAAGTTATTGAACCCGCAATTAAAAGTATGTTGAAAAAGAATGAAGAACGGCGAAAAGGTACTAGAAAAAAACACAAAAAAGAAACACCCTCACGTTCTGAAAAACCCCAAAAAACTATATCAAATGAACAAAAAGACCAAGACAGTCCTGATGATATTATTGAAGCGCGAGCCAAACAAGCCGTCTCAGAGGCAGCATCAATGCCTTCATCTATTGATGATGACGTTGATTATGAAAAGAAACTTCCCAAAGGATGGTCCGAGTTTATCGCTGTGGACGAAGATTTGAATAAACCCGTTGATATCTTATACGATAAAGGAAAGATTAAGTTCATTTTAAGTGAGGATGTTGCCGAAGTTGTATTGCATTCAAAAGACAGCAGGACCAAACATATGTTACACGTTCTAATTGAAGCCTTAGTTCGTGCAAGTAATCAAGAGGAACAGCCTCAGCGCTTATTTAAGTTTTTAAAGTACTTTTTGCAAGAGGCAAATACTAAGTTTGACGTTTACTACGAAGGAGGAAAAACATGGAAAAGTTGACCATTCGTGAGTTTATTACAAGAATTCACAACAAACAAATTGTCATACCGAATTTCCAAAGGCAGTACGAGTGGAGCGAAAGCGATGTGTGTAGTCTTATCGGGTCCATCTTTTACAAATTGACAATGGGATCCATTCTACTTTATCAAGGAGAGCAGTTAGAAAGCAATCTTCCGTTCTTGACTTTTGATAGCGATCAAGTCAGAACAAACATCCAGATTATTCGAGACCAAAATCCAATGAAACCAACGCATTACGTTATTGACGGCCAACAAAGACTTACCTCTTTGCTACTGGCTTTTACAGACTACTTTCAGGAAACAGAGCGAAGGTTACATCGTTTACGAAGGAGATACTACTTCCGAATTAGCAAAAAGGATTTAGCCGAGGACTCATCAGAAGAAACAGATTTTTTAGGGTTAAGGAACTTCGAATTCAAGAAACCTGATGTTAGTAAAGTTGATTTTGATGATTTTGTCGAAAATAAGATTATTGCTGTACCACGCTCGAAAAATGAAGAAAACCTAGATTTGAAGAACTACTATTATTTACCTTTAGATATTCTCTATTATCCAGCAGATGATGAAACTTCAGGCGCTAGAGGAACGACTATTTACGACAACATAAATGCATTAGCGACATCTTGGAAAAAAGACAAAGATTTATTGGGTCGTGACGGAACCTCAACTTTTTCGATTTCGGAAGACGTTTCGTTTGAAGAAATAGATGACAAAGTTCGAACATGGGTTATTTCTGCAACTCGCTATATAGATGGCTTATTAGATGAAGAACTTCCATTTATCGAAGTAAAGAAAAGTTTATACGAAGCTATTAAAACTTATGAGATTATGAACACCAAAGGAAAAGATATTAGCGATATTGACGTCATTGCAGCTAGATATGCTGCACATACAAAAGATGATTCTGAAGAAGAACAAGAAAGACTTTACGACCGTATTCGTAATGGTTTGAGCAATGCTCAAGAGATTCCCGAGAACATGGACGAATACAATCTTTTTGAAACAACATTGCAAGAGAACCATAAAGAAAAAGAAGGCAATGAATGGAATTTCATACGGTTCCTAGTCGATGTGGAAATGAAGAAAGATGTTCCTAGCCGTGTGCAGAATCAGTTCATCAAGATGATTAAATACTTAATTCTAAAGGAGAAGTTTGAAACAAATTATAGTGCAGAGGATTTATTAGATTGTAGAAGGTTTCGAATTGAAGCTTACAAATCTAGTTCTCTGTTAGAGATGGAAGGTGATATGATTGATAAACACCTTCAGACTGCTTTAGAAGCCATCAATTGGGCCGGTATGTTTTTGCAGTTTAAATGTGGACTACCACACATAAACAAACTTAATTATTTCTGGAAATTGTTTGTCATTGCTGCATTTTATGCAGAATTCAGAGAAGATGAACCTAAAGGTAGTTTGAACAGAGAACAAATGAACGGTCTTATTGCATGGTATTTTACTCGTCGTTTTACAGGACATTATCGAATTGACCAAAACATTCATGCCATGGAAGACTTAAAAGGATTGGTCAATGACTTCAAATCAAATGAACATACTTTCCGTGACAATTTGAAAGAAACCATTGAACAGTTGGAATACCAGCAAAGCGAAAAGAATGTTGAGAATCCGTTTGCAAGAAAAGAGAAACTCTTATTTGAAAGACCAACCTTAATTGAGCCCAATCATATCATTGGTGATTTCTTCTGTGAGTTTGGTGTCCGCAAAGGGTACACTACCGAGCTTATTTCGACTGAGGATGAGGGGGCACAGAAAAGAACAGTTTCAACCCTATTGTTCCCAATTACAACTCAAATGAACCATAAGCTTGAGAAGCATCACATCTTTCCGGTGCAAGCGAATAAAACTTTAAAACAAGATAAGTACATCAATCTTAGAGAAGACCGAAATCATGTAGCAAATTCTCCCCTTAACATGGTTTTCATTACGAAAGAAGAAAACCATAAAATTTCCTCGAGAATTCCCACACATTATTTTCAAGAGTTGCATCATACTTTCATTGGGGATAATTGTTTAGAAATGCATGATGATTTACAGAAGACTGATGCCAACCCCGACAAGGAGCAAGAAAACTTTAAGGAAATCCTTAGGAAGCGCTACATAAAGCTATTTAACCAAATACCTGTTCAGTTGACACGTTTGCTTAATTAGATTGTATAAAGAACAATAACTGTGTTGGAGACTTGTCTCCAGCACAACAAACTGATAAAATAATAGTGATTTAACCTTAAATCACTATTATTTTATCGAATTTCGGTATTGGAACTTGTTTACCAAAGGGAGTGTATACGCATGAGTTATGGCAGACATCAGAGTTTCTTTCTTAAAAAGCATTGGATAAATAAAGGCATCAAAGCCCTTCATAACTATGATGAAGGAGTTTTGGTGAATAAAGAAAAGTATAAGGAATTAGGCATTGGAAAAAACATGCATCAAGCGCTTAGATACTGGATGGAAGCTGTGAATGTAGCTGAATACAATCGCGAAGATCGCACTCACCATTTGACGAGATTTGGTGAATTAATTGAAAAATATGATCCTTCTTGCTTTAGTTATTTCACGTTGGCAATGGTTCAGTTTTTTTTAACGAAAGATTATGAAGATTTCAACCGAAAATCGCATACATTCCATTGGTTTTTTAATAAATACGAAGACTCGTATATTACGAAAGAAAGGTTCTTGGATGAGCTGCAAGATTATAGTAACAACACTGTTTCTCCCAATACATTGAATCGCGACATTGATTGTTTATTTCAAACATATACGAAAGGTGAAAAGTCACATCCGGAAGATAAAAATGTTTCTCTATTGGCGGATTTAGACTTGCTAAGAAAAGAAAAAAACACTTATCGTAAATCTTCACCGATCATAAATGAAGAAATCGCACAAGCCTTTTATTATGTCATAAACGAATACAAGGAAGAAATAGACTTGACTGTGGAGTCTGTAACTGAAAATGTAGGTTGCATGTACAACTTGAGTCGCACACAGGTCATAGAGATTATAGAGCTTTTGCACGAACTTGGTTATCCAATTGAAATTACAAGAACGCACAATTTAGACACCATCGAAGTAAACGATTCACGTTCACAAGAAGAAATTCTAGACGATTTATTCGGAAGGGTTTTTAATCATGAGAACTAGTATAAACATCAAATATGACTTAGGCGATAAAAGCTTATTGGCCGGGTATTATGCAACCAATGCTCACTCGTCATTGATTAAGAATATATTAAAAGGGGAAATGGGGCAAACCAAAATCAAGGCTCATATCGCCTTCGGCCCCTATGGCAGTGGGAAATCTTATATATCAACATTATTAACAGGAATGCTAACCCAAAAGATTGCCAAAAAAGACATTGAAAGTATCGCCGCTAAATATGGTATTGTCGATGAAGACATCAGCAGCGTTTTGCGGGATTTTCAACAGACGCGCCCTCAAAAGCATCTCCCTGTATTATTAAATGGTTATGAAGGCGACTTTGCTCAAGCTATCATAAAGGCTTTAAACAATACGCTGCGAAAATACAATATTGATTTTGTATTACCTGGAACACACTCGGAAATTGAAAAGATTATTAAACGTTGGAAAAATGAGTATGTTGAAACATATGTACTTTTTACGGACAAACTCGAAAAATATGGGTATAACGAAGAAACTTTTCATAAAAAAATAAACGCAAAAGATGAAGATGTGGTTAATGTTTTTGACCGTATACACAAAGAACTTACTGGCGGGGCGGAATTTCAGTCTCTTAGCGGACAAGGCGTAATAGAGATACTCGAAAGTGTTTCCCAATATCTATCGAAACGTGGTTTGGGCCTGTTCATAGTATACGACGAGTTTGGCAGGTTGCTGCAAAATTTACGCGATAACGCTGAAATCAATGCTTTCATGCAAACGTTACAAGACTTAGCTGAATTGAGTAATAACGGTGTTGACAACCTATCGATGCTTTTCATCGCCCACCGCCCAATAGGTTATTATTTTTCGTTTGCATCTAAGGATATGCGTAATGAATTTGCCAAGGTAGAAAAGCGATTCAAAGTACACGAAATTAAAAGCGATTATACAACTTTTCTGAAAATCACCGAAGGGTACATAAAAGAAAAAATACAAAATAATCCACCAGAAGACATAGATTATATCAAAAAAAATATACACAAATATAATGTGTTTCACAAGGATTTGACTGATACAGAAGTTGACAATGTAATTGTAAAGAATCTGTATCCACTACATCCTATCACCACATTTTTGTTGCCAAAGATTTCAAGTGTATTTGGCCAAAACGAAAGAACGTTGTTCACATTTCTAACCGATTCAACAAGGTATGGTTTGTACGGATTTTCTAAAAGAACCAATTTTCATGACATATATTATCCAGACTATTTAGTTGATTATTTTTTAAGTGGTATCGATGAATCCTATGTAGAAGATGTCAAAGAATACACCATTTTTAAGAAGAATATTGACAACATCTCAACTTTGATTCCTGAGGAATATTCAAACGATGCGGAGCGTGTCTATAAGTTTTTATTGATTTGGGATATGTCGAAAAGACAAACTAACATCAAACTCTCAACGGATTTTATCGCTTTTGCTCTTGAAATCGCCTTAGAAAGAGTCAATAAAGTTTTAGAACTTTTAGCGGATAAGAAAATGGCTCGCTACAATGTAGTGCAGGAGCAATGGGAAATATTTGAGGGTAGTCCCATTAATTTGGACAAAGTAATCAACCTTAAAATGGGTGAAAGCACTTTATCTGAAAAAGAGTTCGTTCATCATTTAGAAGCAAATTTCCCTAACAGAAACATTTTCCCCCACAATTATAACGCTGAAGTAGAGATGACCCGTTTCGCGACAGTTCAGTTTACAACAGACAAGTTATCAGACTCTTTTACACTTGAACCAAAAACTGATTACAACATTGTCATTGATTTGGGTGGAAATTATCAGAATTCCAATGAACGCGTTAGAGTTGTTTCTCATAAAGCGCCTAGTAAAAAAATCCGAAAATCTATACACCGACTTAAAATCGTCGATTCCATGCTTCAGGATAATTATTATTTGCGCAATTATCCGAATATTGATAGCGAACTAGAACATGAACGTGAAAAATTGATTAAATCTTTAGAAGGTTTTTATCAAAGCGTGATTCAAAAAGCGTTTGGTAGCTTAGACTCAATTTCACGTGAGCTAGATGAAAAATTCAAAGAGATATACCCACACACCTTTCGGATTGTAAACGACCAAATCAACATGTTTCAATTGACAAAAATTCAGAAAAAAGCGATTGCACAAGTATTGGATGCAATTTTAAGAAATGCTTCGTTGGATTTAGATCATATTTTCAGCGGCACAAAGCCGACCGATTTGGTCTATTACACCACCATTGAAAAATTGCATGAACACTCTAAAAATAAAAGACCATTTAAAAAGTTATCTAATGATTTGAATAAACACATTCTTGAGAACCCTAGTGACAAGCTTTCAAATTTGATAGATATAGCAATCAAACCTCCGTACGGACTACGCCCACAAGTGGCAATGTTGATAACTTTTTCGATGATTATAGATAAATGGAAAGATATGATGTTGTTTTACACCGGCAGCTTCATTCCTTCAATAGAAACCGAAGATTTGATTACAGAATTGATGAGTGAGGATAGCTCAATCTCTTATGTTTTTGATAGATTTGACAATGAAAACCGTGGGTACTTGGAACAATTAGAAGAGGTTTTTCCGGATATTGGAGAAGGAACAAAAGAAAAATCCTTATCGGTAAGAGTTTGTAGCGGCATGTATAATTGGTACCTTGCTCTTCCCATAATTACCCAACAACAAGAGGATGTTAGCATCTCTCAAAAGACGTTTTTGCAAATCGTTGCCAAATCGCGCATCAATCCTAAAAATGCGGTTGACGATTTAATGGATAATTTTGACATTGAATATGTAAAGGAAATGAAGAACTCTATCGAATCCCACTTAGAGATGTACAAGAAAAAGCTTCTTGAAAGAGTATACACTCAAATTGGAATCAAAAATACAAAAGATTGGGCAAGCAGCCAAGAAAAAATCCATCACAAAAACAATCGGTTAGTGAAAAGTCTATTGCAAGAAAAGGACTTGTTTAGTGTATATGCCGATGATGTTGAAAACATCGATATAACCAGGTGGACGAAGAGCAGCTTTAAAAATCTTGAAAAAAAGATACTTGATGATTACCGAAAGCTTTCTGGAAAAAGCAAATTTCAGGTCATTAAAGTTAACGGAGAAGAAAAACATATCCAAGATGTCGATTTGTCACTAAAGGCAGAAACAACTTTGAGCAATTTGAACGCAACAATCGATGCAACGAAACGCTATTATAGTGAAGCAGAACTTGAACAAATAGTTCTTAAGCTTGTAGGCAAATACATAAAATAAACTGGAGGAAGTATAATGTCCGATAGACAAGATTTGCATGTGGTTATGTTCAGCGGTGGTGCTTCGAGCGCTTATGTCGGAAAGTGGGTTGTTGATAAATATGGTAAGGATAATACTGTGCTTTTCTTCACCGATACGTTATGGGAAGATAAGGATAATTATAGATTTTTAGAAGAATGCGCAGAATATATTGGTCTTGAAATCACGAAAAGGGTTGAGGGCCGCACCCCTGAAGAAGTGTTTTTTGATATTCGTTTTTTAGGCAACGCACGATTGGCACAATGTTCTGAAGAATTGAAAGTGAAACAGACATTGATATATATTGAAGAATTGCGTTTAGAAGGCTATGAACCGATTCTATATTTTGGCATTGGACCCAAAGAACAACATCGTGCCGATAGTTTAAAACGCCACTATAAACACTTTCCACTTGAACCGGTCGAATGCCGTTTTCCGATGATTGATTCAATGAGCCAGGAACCCAAAGCAAGGCATATTATTGAGAACGAATGGAATATTGACTTGCCTAGAATGTACAAGCTTAAATTTCACCACGCGAATTGCGCTGGTCGTTGTGTGCGTGGAGGATTGCACCATTATGCAAACTTGTATCGAGTATGGCCTCAAAGATATAAAGCGCAAGAAGAGATGGAAGAGCGGTTCCGCAAAGAATTCGATGCCGACGTTTCTATACTGAAAAAAGATGGCAAACCCTATACTTTAAAATACCACCGTGAAAATGTATTAGAGAAAATGTCCCCTAAAGAGTTAGAAGAATATGCTCAAAGACGCGATAAAGAAGAAGAAATTCCCTGTTTTTGCTCATTTTCATAAGAGTAGATTGTCGTTATTTTTAATCATTTTCATACTGAAAGGACAATGCCATGAAGAAGATTTTGACCGCATCGCTCATCGTCGTCGTGATCGTCCTTGTCGCCGGACTCTTTATGTGGAGAGGCGAAGACACCTACCGTTTCAAATCCGACGACTACACTATTGACGGTAATCGTATTGTCCTTACCGGCGCGCAGGATGACACGGTTGAACATTTGAAGATTCCCGATGAGATTCGCGGGCGTCCTGTTGAAGAAATCGCCCCGGACGCGTTTCGCAATTTCAACCGGTTGAAAAACGTTGAAATCGGAAAGAACGTACGCGTCATAAACGATAACGCCTTCCGGAGCGCCACTCGGTTGGACACCGTCTCTTTCGATGAAGAAAGCGCGCTTGAACGCATCGGAAGAAGCGCGTTTCAAAGAACCCTCGCGCTTGAAAGCGTTGCCTTGCCTGAAACCGTGAACATCGTTGACGCCCACGCTTTCGAAGGCGCATCCGCCTTGCATGAAGCGCTTTTGCCAGAAGGCCTTGAGACAATCGGTGAGGGCGCTTTCAGCTTTACGGCAATCGAATCCATCGAACTTCCCGGCGCTTTAAGCACGCTTGGTGCGCTTGCGTTTTCCTCGACGCCATTAAGAAGCGTCACGATACCTTCCGGCGTCACGGTCATAGGAAGCGGCGCCTTCAACAACGCCACGTCCCTAGAGACCGTGCACTTCGCCTCATCCTCGGCGCTAACGACGATTGAAGCGCAAGCCTTTGCGAGGACGATTTCTTTGGAGGAAATCGAGCTTCCGACTTCGCTTTCCCGCCTTGAAAGCGGAGCGTTTGAAGAATCGGGCATCGAGAGTCTCACGCTCGGTGAGAACGTAGAATATATCGGCAGCCGCGCGTTTTACCTTTCAAACCTTCAAACCCTGATTATCGAAAGGACCTTCGAAGCGGGCGTGCCTTGGCTGGGCGCTCCGGAATCGACGACGCACTTTCCAAAGACGCTTGCCATCTACGTCGACGAAGACAGTGTTGAAAGTTACCGCGAGGCTAGCGGCTTTTCGCACTACGCGGACCAAATCGTCTCGATCGAAACCCTTGAAGATTGAAAGGAGACCGCGGTCTCCTTTTTTTGTCAAATGGCGCTATCAAAGAATGCGCGATTGTGGTATATTGAAAATGACGGAGAAAAAGGAAGTGGGAAAATGAAAAAACACTTTTACGGACTCGACGTGCTTCGCGGCCTGGGCATCTTTGGCGTCATTGTCTTGCATGGAGCGTTTTACCATTACCGCGGGGTTTATGAGATCGACATGACGGACCCCGGGCTGGTGGTCACTATAATCGGCCTTCTTTTGATGTTTGCGGGCCTATTTGCGGTGATCAGCGGCTTTGTGCACACTTATCGCTACATCCAAAGCCAAAAAGAAGGGCGCAAGGGCCGCCTTGCGCACATGCTTCGAAACGGCCTATTGCTTTTGGCGATCGCCTATTTCTATTTTTTGTTCACCGGTCCGGGCATCGTCGATTTCGAGACGAACACGATGGATGAAAGCTTGCTTGTGTCCTTCATCAACCAGGGGCGTTTCCAGCCGCTGAGCCAAGAGCGGGTTTTCTACGTCGACAGCTTGGTGATGCTTTCAGTGAACGTCTTGCTTTTGGCGGGGCTTTTCAAGTTGATTTCCGTCAAAATCCTTCACAAGCACGCTCCGAAATTCTTTTTGATCGGCGCGACGCTTTTCATGGCGCTTTCCTATCTGCGTTTGCCTCTTTACGAAGTCTATATGGACGCGGTTGCGGAAGGGCGCATGGGCGTCACGCTTTTACTCAACTGGTTCGTCGCCAAAAACAACCCCATCCTTCCGTTTTTCGCGTTTGCACTTTTTGGGGCCTGGCTTGCGCTTTTGTGCGAGCGCCACGATTTCAAGACGGTTTTAAAGCGGGGCCTTCCCGTTTCCGCCGTGTATTTCGTCGTTGGCATCGCCGGCTACGTTTTGGCCCCCGAGACGATGTTGGAACGTTCGATCGACCCGACTTGGTATTTCATCATGGTCGCGCAAATCGGGCTTTTCATGGCGCTTGCGCTTTGGGCGATTTCCCTCTTCGACTTTGGGAAAAAAACGCGCAGG
>Ga0207421_10005827_pt1 | contig 13648 bp, 13 predicted proteins | sample SodLakKL_010_SED_4_FD_187542 | JGI IMG/M metagenome (GOLD analysis project Ga0207421, IMG submission 187542) | Alkaline sediment microbial communities from Lake Tanatar, Kulunda Steppe, Russia - 8KL_010_SED (SPAdes) (version 2) | ecosystem: Environmental > Aquatic > Non-marine Saline and...
TGGTACTGCGACAGTTGTCAGGAATACAAATAAACCCTATTTCTTATATTTTCCCGAGGTAAGACAGAAACTTTTTTATCCAATATCTAAAGATATGATGAGTCGATGACTTACGGCATAGGCGACACAACGTTGTTAGAGGCTAAAAGACTAGAAGACTATTTTGGTGTAGATAAACTGTATCTTAAGCTGGAAGGTGAAAATCCTACGGGAACTCATAAGGACCGACTGGCCATCCAACACGTAGACGATGCAATAATTCGAGGCTATGAAACGATAACTGTAGGCTCTTGTGGTAATTACGGCGTTGCGATGAGTTTTGTCGCAAGCAAATCTAAACTCGACTGCAAGGTCTTCGTACCAAAAAAATACTCAGGTGAGATGGTAGATAGGATTAAAGCCTACGCCTGCGAAGTTTTTAGAGTAGAAGGAGGTTACGAAGAAGCTGTGGAAGCGAGCAGAAAAAATGCTTCAAAAAACGGCTGGTACGATGCAAATCCAGGGGGGAAGAATACCCCTATATCACTTGTGGCTTACGTAGATGTAGCAGAAGAGATACAAGAAGAACTGAAACATCCACCAGATACTGTCTCAGTAGCAGTAGGAAACGGAACTACCTTAGCCGGTCTACATCTAGGATTTAGACTTCTTTGGAGAAAAGATAGAGCTGAGCATATACCTCATATGTTAGGAGCTTCGAGTTTAGGAAATAACGCCATAATCGAAACTATACGTCAGGGAAAGAGAGAGATGGTCGAACTCTCACCAGAAGATATCAGAGAATCAGAAGTTAACGAACCACTATTAAATTGGCGGTCTTTAGATGGGCAGGAAGCTATTAACGCCATCTATGATACTGAAGGAATTGCTGTAGGCCTTAATGATGAAGAATTAGTTAAATATAAAGATCTATTGTATGAAAAAGAAAATATTGAGTGCCTTCCCGCCTCCGCTTCCGCGTTAGGAGCTTTAGAAAGATATCTTGAGGATAAAAAGGATAAAGCGGGCACTCATGTTGTAGTACTTACTTCAGGTGAGAAAGATGTTCGGAATTGAAAAAAAGATACCTGCCTTGATATATGCTGAAGGTGAGTTCGGAAGGATCGACGGTAAAACGGCTAATGGCTTAGTGAGATTTTCAGAAAAATATGAGATCATTGGTGTTATAGACAGCAGCAGAGATGAAAACTATGTGAGCGAAGTACTAGAGGATGTGGAAGATAAGATCCCTATCTTCGATGATTTAAATGATGCTTTGAAAAAACTAGAAACGGAACCAAAAGCGTTCATAAACGGTATCGCTAGAGATGGTGGAGCCTTTCCCTATGATCATAAAGATATCTTTTTAGAAGCGATCGAGAACGGCATGGATATAGTTCACGGGTGCCATGACCACATCTCTGAGGAGGAGGAATTCAAGGAAAAAGCGGAGAAACACGATGTCGACATCTGGGACGTTAGGAAAGAACCGGAAAACCCCCATTTTTTCACAGGAAAATTAAGAGATATAGACGATCCGCCTAGGATACTCGTTTCTGGCACTGACTGCGCCATAGGAAAAAGAACCTTCTGTATAGAATTATACAAAGAATTGCAGGACAGAGGCTACAATCCAGCTTTCGTCGCTACTGGACAGACGGGGATGATACAAGGAGCGAAGTACGGATTTCCTCTTGACGGAATCAGAGGGGACTTTCTCAGCGGTGAGACGGAACACGTGGTCTGGAAAGCATCAACCGAGAACGATCATGATATAATAATAGTAGAGGGGCAGGCTTGTATTGTACATCCTCAGGGAGGTAACCCTCTCGCGCTCATGAAAGGAGTCCATCCCCACGGCGTCGTCTTGATACACGCTCCAGGGAGAAAAGAGAAAGACGGCCTTCCCGAATTTGATCCTCCTGACCTGGATAAAGAAAAAGAGACGATAGAGTTCTTTTATCCTGACTCTGTTATATCTATAGGTATAAACCATGAAGGCGGTATAGATGTAGATGAGTGGATAAAGAGATATGAAGGTAAATACGGGATCCCAGCAGAAGATGCTCTTCTAGGAAGACCGAATAAGACTGCCGATAAGATAGAAGAAAAATTCATCAAAGGACATCCAAAGGTAGAGAGGGCAAGATGAAAAAAAAAGATATAGAATATAAAAGCATAGACGGAGGACCGATCGATAAAGAGATGATGAAGGAATCTATCGAACTTTTACACCATTATCTCAACGAGTTCATCTCTAGAGAGGCACTTGAAAAGGATGTTGAATATTGCCTCAAAAAGGGAAAAGCGATCGCGGCCTATCATGAAGAAGAACTCATAGGCATCGTGGTAGGTGTCTACACACCATTTTTCGATAAATTCCATATAGGTCATATAGCTGTCGAAGATGATTTTCAAGGAAGAGGTATAGGTAGTGAACTCACTGAAAGAGTGATCCCGGAGGACATAGGAGCTAGTGTACATCTGAATATGGGTAATCCAGAGGTCGAAGAGTTCTACGGGAAGATGGGCTTTCAACAAACACACAAACGCTTCAAAAGGCCTTCAGAAAAGGATATCGACCTAAAACCGAGCGATTAAAAAAATAAATGGTTTTATTGATTTTGGATCAGTAGCCATCGACACCTTCATCCACGTCTTTCTCGTCTTCTATCACTACCTGTGCGGCGGCTATCCTTGCCACCGGAACTCTGTAAGGCGAACAACTGACGTAATCTAGACCAGAACGATGACAGAACTTAACCGATGATGGATCTCCACCGTGTTCACCACATATCCCCACAGATAGATCTTCCTGTATCTTTCTACCTCTCTCCGTGCCGATCTTGACCAGTTCACCTATACCATCTCTATCCAAAACCTGGAATGGATCCTTATCCAATATTCCCTCGTCTAGATATTTGGGGACGAACGTACCTACATCATCTCTACTGAATCCGAATCCCATCTGAGTCAGATCGTTAGTACCAAAAGAAAAGAAATCGGCTTCTTCGGCGATCTTGTCTGCGGTTATAGCCGCTCTAGGCACCTCTATCATCGTTCCTACATCATACTCTACTTCCTGTTCTTCACCGAAAATTTCTTGTTCAACAGGTTCAACGACTTTTTCTTTCACATTTTTCAATTCCTCGACCTTACCAACAAGAGGTACCATGATATGAGGCTCCACTTCTACTCCCTCATCTTGGACTTCCGATGCCGCTTCAAGTATCGCTTTGATCTGCATCTTGTAGATCTCTGGAAAAGTTATGCCTAGGCGGCATCCTCTGTGACCTAACATCGGATTAGCTTCTTTCAATCTCTCGACTTTGTTTTCGATGGTCTCTACATCGATATCTAATCTCTCTGCTAGATCATTCTGAGTCTTTTTATCGGTGGGAGCGAACTCGTGAAGAGGTGGGTCTAACAATCTTATCGTCAATGGAAGTCCGTCCATGACTCTAAAAAGTTCCTTGAAATCCCTTTTCTGCATGGGCATCAGTTGGTCTAGGGCTTTTTTCCTCGCTTCTTCATCTTCAGATATGATCATCTCCTGCATCACTTCGAGTCTTTCAGGTTCGAAGAACATGTGTTCGGTCCTGCAGAGACCGATACCTTCAGCGCCGAACTCGATTGCTTTTTCTGCGTCCTTTGGAGTGTCAGCATTGGTCCAAACACCTATCTGTCTTATATCATCGGCCCATCTTAACAGTTTATCAAATTCTTCCGTAAATTCGGGCTCTATCAATGGTGCTTCTCCCAGGATGACATCCCCCGTGGTGCCGTCTATGGTTATCAGATCTCCTTTCCTTATCCTCTGATCGCCCACTTCAAAGTGTTCTTGATCCATATCAATATCTATCTCTTCAGCACCCGCGACACAGGGCTTGCCCATCCCTCTAGCTACAACAGCAGCGTGGCTCGTCATGCCACCTCTGCTGGTCAAAACGCCTTCTGCGGCGGCCAACCCGTGAATGTCTTCAGGGGTGGTCTCCGATCTTACTAGAACGACAGATTCTCCATCATTAGCTCTCTGTTCTGCTTCATCCGTATCAAAAATAACTTTGCCAGAAGCGGCTCCAGGTGAGGCATTCAATCCCTGTGTTAACTTATCCACTTCCGCATCGGGATCTATCCGTTTGTGGAGAATCTTTTCTACCTGGTCTCCTTCGACCCTCAGAAGCGCGACCTCTTTACTGATTATGCCCTCTTCATGCATATCGTGGGCGATCTTAACTGCGGCGTTGGGGGTCCTTTTTCCAGTCCTAGTTTGCAAAATATAGAGTTCCTTATCTTCGACTGTAAATTCGAGATCCTGCATATCTTTATACTGTTCTTCTAAAGTCTGGCAAACTTCAACTAGCTCTTCATAGATATCTGGCCACATATCTTTGAGGTCGGATATATCCAAAGGAGTTCTGATACCAGCAACGACATCTTCACCCTGAGCGTTCTGGAGGAACTCCCCGTAAACCTTATTTTCTCCTGTAGAGGGGTCTCTAGTGAAGGCGACACCACTACCCGAGTTTTTTCCAGTGTTACCGTAGACCATGGCCTGAACATTGACTGCGGTTCCCATGTCATGGGGCAGATCGTTTAAATCTCTGTACCTGACAGCTCTATCGTTGTCCCAAGAGGCGAAAACGGCTTTGGTAGCTTCTACTAACTGTTCCCAGGGATCAGAAGGGATATCCCCTACAAGTTCCTTGTATTTTTCCGTGACTTCTTTCATACCTTCTGCTTCAAGATCGACATCTTGATCCGCATTTCTTTTTTCTTTGACATCATCCATTATCTTTTCAAATTCATTATGGGGAATACCTCTAACGACCTCTCCGAACATGTTGATGAACCGTCTATAACTGTCATAGGCGAATCTCTCATCCGTCTTTTCTATCAACCCTTTCAGAGTTTTTTCATTTAAACCAAGATTCAAGATAGTATCCATCATACCCGGCATCGATACTGCTGCGCCCGATCGAACCGAGACCAGCAGGGGATCATCTGGATCACCGAACTCTTGATCCATCTCTTCCTCCAATTCTTTCATATACTCTTTCATCTGCCCTTTGATCTCCTCTGTCATCTTACCTTCTTCTAGATATTCGAGACATGCATCCGTAGTAACTATATAACCTGGAGGAACATTAAGACCGATCTGGGTCATTTCAGAGAGATTAGACCCTTTGCCTCCTAGTAAATCTTTCATCTCAGCACTGCCTTCTTCAAAGGAATAAACGTACTTAATCATAATTACCAGACAAATGACAAGACCTCTATTATAAAAAAATTCTCCTTACTCCTGAATCATCAATCTGTAAAAAGAGAAAAATTAAAAAAGAAAAGTTTTTGAGAAGACAGTGACTTCTCCCACAAACTAGTTATTTTTCAATCGATCCCATGGGAGTACTTCGAGTGAAGTCGGTAATTTTGGTATATTCCCAACTTTCCGCCCTATCAATTTTTTTACACCTTTCTCGGTGGCTATGTCCACTAGACGCTGCGTCACGATCCCATTGAAAACCACTTTTTCGACTCCTTTGTCCTCTTCCAAAAGGTTATCTGCAAGTTCTCTCGTTGGTACTTCCTCTAAGACATCTCCATTACCGTTCAAAAGTTTAGCGATCTTTTCCTTCTTGATGGAATCGATTATTTCTCTGTATTGATCGTATTCAGTGTTTGTTTCGGGTTCGTACTGTTTTCTTTCTCGGTCTTTAGAGTAAGTTTTTTCTGACGATGCCTGTTTTCCTTTAGCCGCTTGTTTAGACCTCTCGTATCTACCGCTTTCTTTTACTTCTTCTTCGTCGACATCTATATCGTACATCTCGATGTACTGATCTACTGGGATCTTACTTCTGAGAGCTTTCATTATCTGTTTCTGAGTGAGTTCCTCGACCTCAGTGTTCTCGGGTGCTTCGGCGACATAATCGACTTCGGCTGTTTCCAGCAGTTCTTGTAATATCAAAACTCCACCTCTATCCCCGTCTACGAAGGCCGTGGTGATCCTTTTAGAAGAGAGATCTTTTATCTCATCAGGTATATCTGTTCCCTCAACGGCTACGGCGTTCTTTATGCCGTATCTCAGCAAGTTGAGTACGTCTGATCTACCTTCGACCACTATTATGGCGTCCGAGTCCTCTACATTTGGACCAGCAGGAGAATGCGATTCCCCATAATCGCTTATCTCTTCCATCTGTACTTCCTGCCTTACGGACTCTGTAAGGTTCCCTGTAGGAACTTTGCTCTCTTCCACGGTAGAGGACAGTAGATCTTTAGCTCTTTCGACGATCCTGTTTCTCTTGGACTCTCTAACATCTTTGATTTCGTTGATCTCTATATCAGCCTTGCATGGACCTACCCTATCGATCGTTTCTAGGGCGGCAGCTAGTATCGAGGTTTCTACAAGATCTAAGCTTGAAGGAATGCTTATCTTTCCAGATGATTTTCCTTTAGAGGAACTGACCTCGACTTCTATACGACCCATCCTTCCACTTTTTTGTAGATCTCTCAAGTCGAGTTCGTCACCTAAAAGGCCCTCGGTTTGACCGAAGATAGCACCGACAACATCAGGTTTTTCCACTACTCCACTCGCCTTCAAGTCAGCCTTGATGACATATTTAGTTGTACTCGGATCAATATCCATATCTAACACCTCTTATTTCACCGAAAACAGTTGATGTAAGTTACCTCTCCCGCTCCGAGTGGAGCCAATAAGCGAGATTCTCTACGAGTTTAAACCCCACTCGATAGCAGATCTGAATACATTCAGCGCGACCAAGTTATCTATCATAAGCAAGGTGATGAGGGATGAGGGTAAGACATTATTTAACCATTATCAACTGCCTTCGGTATTATTTGCAGGAAAGGAGAGGTTATATAAACCTTACTCTTGAGAGTTAATCAAGAGGAACATTCGTTAAGCTGTTTTTCACATCTCTCACCCTATGAAAATCCAAGAGGCCCTTCTCAGAGATCGCATATACATGAAAATCCCTGGGATCTAAATAGTCTAGATTTTTTGAGAAAAAGGATTCAGAGACGGTGAAATCTCTCCCCTCGCTTAAAGGATCGAAAGCCGGCAAAACAAGTATCTTTTGTTCAGGGTGGTAAAGAAAGCAGGGCAATCTCAGTTTTGATCCCACCTCGTCCTTCATCTCAATAGATGGATGTTCATGACCCATCACTAGAAGTCCATTTCGGTGAACCTTTTGATGACCATGAGTCAGGGTCAAGTCCTCTAGAACCATCCTCTCCTCGTATAAGGGCAACCCTTTGATATCAGCGTAATTTTCGAGATAATTATCGTGATTCCCTTTTATCATAACTAGTGACGAATCCTCCATGATATAGTCCATTATATCAAGGACCTCATTGAATTCCTGCCTCTTACCTTTACCGAAGTTATGTTTAAAATCTCCTAAAACGATGAATGAATCAGGATTGTATTCATTCTTTATATCTGCTAATCTATCAAGGATCTCTTCCTTCTGAAAAGGAGGTAATGAGATCCCGTCTTCCCTCTGAACTGATTCGTAACCTAGGTGGAGGTCTGTTAAAAATATCGTCTTTTTCTTTTCGTACCAAACACAGTAACCCGATGTCAAAAATAGTCCTTCTGCGATCTCAACTTTATTCATCATCTAAGATAACAATTTTTTAAACCATTCTTTATCTTTATATTCCTCGAAACATCCCTCTTTTTTCGCTTTCTGTTTAAATGTTTGATCAAGGTCTATAGCTCTCTTCAAGAAGTTCCTTGCCTTCTTCTCTTCATCTTTGTGTGCACTCAACATGCTTTTATAGTACCAAGCTTGAGGATAGTTTTGATCCCTTTTGACCACTTCATTGAAATTGTCCATCGCCTTTTCGTATTCTCCCATCTCGTAGCGGACGAGACCTTTATTGGACCAGGCTTCAAGATCGTCTTCATCTATTTGGAGAGCTTGGTCGAAAGCATCTATTGCTTCTTCGTATCTTTCCAAGTGGTAAAAACAGGCTGCTTTGTTATGCCAAAGGTCGGAATCATTTTCTCCAAGTTCAAACAACCGGTCGTAGGTCTCTAGGGCCTCTTTAAATTCTTTTTTATTGTAAAACAGTTCCCCTTTTTCGTAAAGCAGATCTACGTCTTCTGGATCGAGTTCTAAGGCTTTATCGTAATATCCGATGATGTCATCTTTAAGTTCAAATAATTTCCGATAGGTTTCTTTGGCCTCTTCGATCTCCCCCGTCTCTTCGAGCTGTTGGGCTTTCTTTTCCAACAGTTCGACATTTTCAGGTTCAAAAGAAAGTAACTTTTCTATAATTTCTAAATCATCGGGATTAATCTCTAAAATCTTTTCATATAATTTCTTTGCTAAAGAATCCTCTCCTCTTTCCTCCAACTTTTCTACCTGTTCTTTGGCCTTTGAAACATCTTCGGAAGCCAATTCCACAATTTTCTCAATAGCATCTTCGTTTTCCGGTTCTAAGGTCAAAACTTTTTCATAAGCTTGGATGGCTTTCTTTATCTTGCCTTCTTCTTCAAAATAGTCGGCTTCTATGTTCCACAAAAGTGGGTCATCAGGATTTTGCTTTACCAGTTTGTGTATCTTCGATATATTTGAAGGATCTTTTTCTAATAATTCTCCGAAAGTTTCTTTCGCTTTAGAATCCTCGCCTAAAAGACGGAATACATTAGCTTTATTTAACAAGGCTTTTTCATTACCACGGTCCTTTCGTAAGACCTTGTTGAAAGAACTGAGCGCGTATTCTTTCTCTTCGTCCATATTCATATAGGCTTCTCCCTTTTTGAGTAGAGTTTCAACGTTGTTCGGAACTCTGTTCAGAGATTTCTCGAAGCACTGTATCGCTTTCATGTTTTCTCCTATTTCGATCAAGTTTTCACCTATCTCGTTCATCTTTTCGGCAACGAATTGACTATCGCCTACCTTGTTTTCCTTCTCAATAATATAATCCATCACATCCATATATTCAGAAAGAGCGGCAGACGGGTTACTCTCGTCTACCTTAGATATCTTTTCCTCGATTTCTTTTTTTACTTTATCTTTGCTTAGACCAAACGGCAATCTAGAACCCCATTTTTATTTTACTCTGATTGAACATAAGAACAATAATATGAAATATAAAATCTTCGGTATTTCAAGCATTTTCGAGTGCTTTGCCAACCTCATCATCTATCCTCTCCAAAAATCTTTCGATATTTTCTCTTTCTATCGTTGCACCTGCTGCTATGTCATGACCCCCTCCGCTCCCACCAAATTTTCCAGCCAATCTATCACACAGTTCTCCCATATCAAGTCCCTGCTCAACTAAGCGCTTATTAGCTCTAGCAGAGATATCTACATCATCATCCAATTCTGTCATACCCAAAACCGGCATATCCTGCTTTAGTAGATACAACATCCCCAATCCCGCTAGCTCCCCTTTCATCGTCTTTTTTTCCTCATAGAAATACTGGATATTCTCCCTTTTTTCTACTTTTTCCTCCAAACTTTTCAATTTATTTATCATCCCTTTTCTGTGGCGATTTCTTATCCCTTTCGACTCTTCAAAAGCCATATTATCTCCCAAGCAGAATGAAAGGCCAAGCCCGGGTCGATCATTCCTTGCACACGAATTCAGGGTCTTATAAAGTATATCGACTTCTAGATCATCCCGGGAAGAAACATAATGCGTTCCATAGATCGACTCTATGACCTCTGCAGGGATATCTTTTTTCAAAAGAGATAGGACCAATAAGCTGTTCAATTTCCTTTTCTTCTCAACGTTTATAGATTCCAATCTAGCGTCAGGATCGATCTCAAGGTCCTGCAATATATTCTTGATCCTCTTCTTTTCACCGCTTATTCCAGGAAAGTACGGATCACAGGCTTTCATCAAAGCATCCCGGACATTCTCTCCATCTATGAACAAACCAGTTTCTTCTTCTAAGTGGCCTTCATCAACCGATTTTTTCAATATTTCTAGATTCAAGCCGGTGAAACCGCCGATGGCCTGTTTATCCGCCGCAGCCCCTGCGAGACCGAAGACAGCCTCTTCCAAGTTAGTGCTGTCATAACTCACAGCTAATAACAATGCAAGGGTACCTCCGCTTACCTCCTGCGACCCGTCTATACCGTGATCGTGGGGGTTGATGAAAACTTTATTTTCTCCTGCCGGAATATCCGAATCATCGTTCCTGACTTCATGATGGTCTAAAACTATCACGTCTTCTTCTAATTCCGATATACGGTCCAGGTAACTGTTACCTATGTCAGTAAAGATTATAGGATAGCCGCTGGGTATTTTTTCCGGGAAGGAGTCCGTGAAAACAGTATGAAAACCTTTATGATACTTCATCACGGTTCTTGCTATAACAGCACTGGCTGAAATCCCATCGGCATCATAGTGGGTGATCAATCTGAATTTATCATGCCTCTCGAGGATAGAGGAGGCTCTTTCTAATTTTTTTTCTAAATCATCGGGAATATCAAACAAATTCCCTTCCACTCCCGTCTCATTTTTATTGGGTCAGTATCTCCGCCTTGTCCATAGAGTATCTCCATTCCTCTTCTAGTTCACTCTGTTCCTTGTAGTAGTCGACGAGGCGCCTGATCTTCGATTCGACCAGTCTCAATGATTTCCTGTTAGATTTGTCCTTGGGATGCTCTTCAAGATGGTCCTTCAAATTAACGGCCTTTTCCATGAGTGCCAAAAGATCCTCGGGTATTTCAGACCTGAGATCGTTCGCTTCCATAACTTCTGTGATGCTTTCTCCGATGGCCAATTCTACGTTGGGAACTCCATATTGATCCCGCAGGGTTATCCCTATCTGGCTGGCGGTCTCACCTTTCTTCGCCAAATTGACTATCAAATCTCTTATTTCATCTTCATCTACCCGTACCCAATCGGGATTCTCTTCAAGATGAGGTCTAGTAGATCCTGATTTTCCCTTTTTAGGGCTGTGCATCCTTGACATTTTTTTACCTCCTATACTTACACTCGTGTGTTTAAAGTAAACCTTGGATTCCTCTCATATATCTTCTCATACTTAAAAGTGACTATCGACGTCATGCCCGGCTTTTCCCAGTTCATCCTTTATCTCTTATACTTTTTGAAATATCTTCTATACGTTGATCTCGATCCTCCAAAGGGATATCATATTCTCGAGCAACTAATAATACGGCGGTAGTGATCTCTATATCCAACTGATCTTGTTTTTCGTTTACTTTCGACATTATCTTTTGTTTTGAAAAGTCAGTTTTTTCCACTAGCTCGTCGAGCAGGGTTTGAAATAAATCCTTTTTTTTCTCCTCAAAGATATCATCTGAAGGTTCGAAACCCATCGGGATCTCCACAGTTTTATAATCAAAATTTGCCAAGATCTTATCGTCTCTTATCTTTATTAGATCGGATTTTAGAGCCTGGTCTATTACCTCTCTAGCGCGTTCAGAGGAGAACCATTCCATGTCCACGGATTGTGTGTAGATAAAATCCTCCTTGGTTATCTTCTCACCTTCTTTTTGGAATATAAAGGCCAGTGCTTTTTTCAGCTCTTCCGATATTTTACCGCCTCCCTGAACTTTAGAATAAAATCCTGTAAATTTTCATGATCTATGTAATCCACCCTATCAAGAGATATACCTCCTATGTACAATTGGTAATCGCCTATCGGCATCTTTCTCAGCCCCTTTTCATCGAACCTTTTACTAGATAGATCATTATAGACCACCTTTTCCATGCCCCTTTCAATGCAGGATGTTGTCAAATGTCTGATACCCATCTCTCTGATCTCCTCGGAGGGAGATATAAGGCCGTCTTTGTAATCCACACACAAAATGAGATCCTCACTCAATTCTATCGATCTTTCGATCTCTTCGAAGGATTCCACCGTTTTTGTGGATAAGACCGCTTTATCGGCTCCAGCGATGAATGCGTCCGTTATGCCTTCTGCATCCCTAGCTCCGATATCGGCCCACACCTTTTTACTGGTGCTGGCTTTTCTTATTATATCGGTTTGAGGCCTATTGAACTCGATCCCGTCTAGATCTAGAAAATATATCTTATCATAACCTTCCAACTCTTTGAAAGCACCCCAAAGGTCCAATTGCACGTCATTATAAGAGAATTTTTCGTAAGAACCCTCTTTGACGATAACCAAATTCTGATTTTTGAATGACAATGAGGGGATCATGTCCATTACCATACGGTGTAATTTTGCAGGTCCTTAATAAAAGGATTGATGTAATCACTGACTTAACGACACTTTTTTATACAGTCCTCTGAGATGCTCTAGCGATGATCACTATAATCGGCTCTGCCCATGTTTTTGACATCTCGGATAGTATCGAAAGAGAAATCAGGGAGAGAGAACCGACGGTCGTAGCGGTGGAGCTGGACAGACAGAGATACGAAGCTCTTAAAAGAAGGGGTGAAGGCGAAAGAGGAGAAGTACCCTTGATATATAGGCTCCTTCAGCTTGTACAGAAACGCATAGCCAAAAAATTCGGCGTTCAAGTGGGGGAAGAGATGCTCACCGCCGTAGATACAGCTGAAGAGATAAATGCAAAGGTGGCTTTCATCGATCTTCCGGCACAAATCGTTCTAAAAAGATTGATCGACGAGATGAGTTTCAAAGAAAAAATCAAGCTTTTTGGTGGTGCTGTGATAGGGCTATTCATCAGCAAGGAAAGGGTGGAGAAAGAAGTAGAGAATTATTATTCTGAAGGCGATTCTGGAGGTACTAGCGGTATCTTCAGCGGTCCGATAGAGGAACAGATGCCCGCTTTATCCCGTATCCTTATAAGGGATAGGAATAAGTTCATGGCAGAAAATCTCCGAGAACTTGAAAAACGGTTCGGCTCTGTTCTAGCTGTTGTCGGGGACGGGCATGTCCCGGGATTGAAAAGTGAATTAAAAGATAGATATATCGAAGTAGTCAGATTGAAAGAGATCATGGAAGGACCCGAAGACGGAGGAGAAAAAGAATCGGAGAACAATACTGAGATGACTTTTTCAATAGAATATGAAATAGATTGACTATTCAATAATTTTACCATCAGGAGGCTTTTTTTCATTTTCCTGATAGATCGGTTCAGATCCGTGATCGGAAAAAGATCCCCTCTTTGAATTTCTTTTTCTCCTAACACTGTCGACCAAAACGGTACTAACCCATACCCCCATAAAATACTGCCAAGAGATCACTGCGTAGGAGATTATATTATCTAAACTGAATGGATCTCTCAGTTCTCTTATCGTCTCCAAGTCCGATTCACAGAGTTCACAGAATTCGATGGGAGGCGGTTCCTCGGTATTCTCCCTGATATCCACATAACCTGCCATCACACACTCCCCTTCACTCTCGTCACAGTGCCTTGAATACTCTTCGTCTTCATGTTCGCTTTCATAACCAATCCCGACAAGGGAGAGTAGATGGCCGAATTCATGGACTAGAACGGCCTCCTCGACCCTCTCAGGTTCCAGATCACGGCTTTTTTCCTCTATCACACCGTTGAATATCACGATCTGGTGAGGTATCTTTGAGACTCCTAAAACATCAGGGTTCTTTTCCCACCTCCCGTTCAAATACAGCACGTGTATCGGTATCGTGTTCCCATGCCTCTCGTGGTCCTTGTATGCATCTTTCAGTTCAGAGATGTCGTTTTCATCATAGGAAAGTTTGGTTTCGTTT
>Ga0207421_10005828_pt1 | contig 13648 bp, 15 predicted proteins | sample SodLakKL_010_SED_4_FD_187542 | JGI IMG/M metagenome (GOLD analysis project Ga0207421, IMG submission 187542) | Alkaline sediment microbial communities from Lake Tanatar, Kulunda Steppe, Russia - 8KL_010_SED (SPAdes) (version 2) | ecosystem: Environmental > Aquatic > Non-marine Saline and...
AGCGGAACAAGCCGCTGCTGCCGCCCTTTTGAAGAAAGTTGACCCATGACCGACGCACCGACCAAAGCCGGCTTTGTCGCCCTGATCGGGGAACCGAATGCAGGCAAATCCACGCTGCTGAACCGGATGGTGGGCGCCAAGGTGTCGATCGTCACACATAAGGTGCAGACCACCCGCGCGCGTATTCGCGGTGTTGCCATGGAAGGGCAGGCACAGTTGATCTTTATCGACACGCCCGGTCTGTTCAAACCACGCCGCAGGCTTGACCGTGCCATGGTCGCCGCCGCATGGGGCGGGGCTGCCGATGCCGATGTCGTCGTGTTGATGATCGAGGCCCATCGCGGGATGAGCGAAGGCGTCAAGGCGATCCTAGCCAATCTTGCCGACCGGACAGGCAAGACTAAGGTGGCGCTGGCGATCAACAAAATCGACAAGGTGAAATCCGAAGGGCTGCTTGCCTTGACCCGCGACATGAACGAGGCGTTTCCTTTTGCCGAAACCTTCATGATTTCCGCCGAACGTGGCCATGGCTGTGATGCCCTGCGTGCGTGGCTGGTGGAACAGGTGCCCGAAGGCCCATGGCTTTACCCCGAAGACCAGATCGCCGATCTGCCGATGCGGATGATTGCCGCTGAAATGACGCGCGAAAAGCTGACCCTGCGCTTGCATCAGGAACTGCCCTATGAACTGACCGTCGAGACCGAGAATTGGGAAGAACGCCCCGATGGGTCTGCCCGCATCGATCAGCTGATCTATGTCGCGCGCGACGGTCACAAAGGCATCGTGCTGGGCAAGGGCGGCGAAACTATCAAGGCGGTCAGCCAAGCTGCCCGTGCCGAGATCATGGAATTTGTGGGCCGTCCCGTGCATCTGTTTCTGCAGGTCAAGGTGCGCCCGAACTGGCTGGAAGAAAAAGAGCGTTATTCCGAAATGGGGCTAGATTTCAAAGACGGCAATACATGAGATTGACCGCCGACATCTGGGTGTCGGCTTATCTGACCCGGTTGCGGCTTGCTGCGATACCGGCTTTTGTGGTGGCCCGCGGCGACGCGACGGCGGGTGCTGTGATGGTCAAGCTGAATACACTTGATGGACGCGCCTGTTGTTACCAACGCAGTTTTGATCTGATGACGGGGGACCGGACGTGGATGGTTCATGTCGAAGGTGCAGAGGCCGATGTCGATCAGTCGATCCAGCGCCAGCGCGGTTTTGATGCTGATTTGTGGGTGATCGAGGTTGAAGACCGGCTTGGACGGCATCTTTTGGATGAAGACGGGTTGAAATGACTTTTATGCCTCCGGCGGGAGTATTTCGAGAAATAAGAAACCGGGGGCTGCGATGATCACCTGGCGCGATGAGGCGGCTTTGCTGTCGGTCCGCGCCTTTGGTGAAACCTCGGCGATTATCGAGGTGTTCAGCCCTGAACACGGCCGCCATGCCGGTGTCGTGCGTGGTGGTGTCAGCCGCAAAATAGCGCCGCTTTTGCAGCCGGGTGCGCAGGTGATGGTTACATGGTCGGCGCGGCTGGATGATCATCTGGGGTCGTTCACGGTCGAACCTGTCCGGTCGCGGTCAGCGGCGGCGATGGGGGACCGGTTGTCGCTGGCGGGGTTGAATGCGGTTTGTGCGCTGCTGGTGATGGTTTTGCCCGAGCGCGAGGCGCATTTGCCGCTTTATCACCGCACTGTATCTTTGCTGGATCTGCTTGGGCAGCCTGATGTCTGGCCGTTGGCCTATCTGCGCTGGGAACAGGCATTGCTGGAAGAGATGGGTTTTGGAATGGACCTGTCTGCCTGCGCTGCAAGCGGGGTGAACGAGGATCTTGCTTTTGTGTCGCCCAAGTCGGGCCGCGCGGTCAGTCGTGACGCGGCAGGGGTTTGGGCGGACCGTTTGCTGCCTTTGCCGCCCGTGCTGGCTGGCAAGGGCGATGCGTCGGGGGCAGAGATTGCAAAGGCGCTTGGGACGACCGGCTTTTTTATCGAAAACCGACTGATCAAGGGGTTGGGTGACCGCCCGATGCCTGCGGCGCGTGGGCGATTGATTGATGCGATCCTGCGGTTGGCAAGCTAGACCAGTTTGTGATCGATCAGGTAAGTCGCTGTTGTCACAACAGATTTGTGCACTTGCCGCATCCCGCGCCCCAAGGTCGCCATCGCCCGGCTATTATCCATCCGGTCCTGTCGTCCCAGCGACGGCACGATCGTCCTGATTGCTGGATCGAACCGGGACAGCAGCCGCACGATAAAATCAGGGGCAACGCGGGTGACGATGCGGCGGTCGGGATAGGCGGTTTTGATGGCCTGCGCCATATCGACAAACCAGATGAAGCGGTCCACTGCCATGATCCGCTGCCCATGGGTTGCGGGCTGGTCGATCACGCTGACATGGAGTTCGGCGACATCCAGCACATCGACTGCCGCGAAACCGAAATTCGGCAGCATCGGGTCTTTGCGCCGCAGTAGCCGTGCGATGACGCCCACCGAACTGCCATAGCGGGCATCCAGCGGTGCGCCGACTACGAAGCCGGGATTGATGACCGTCAATCGTATTTCGGGCGCATCGCGGGTCACGAAATCCCAGGCCGCCTTTTCAGCGAGCGTTTTGGATTTCGTATAGGCCGTGATCTCGGGGTCGTCGGGATCGGTCCAGTTTGTTTCGTCATAGGCCACATCGCCCGCTGGCAGAGGTGACCCGCTGATTGCTGCTGTTGAGGACGTCATGACAACCCGCGTCACCCCTGCGGTCTGTGCCGCCCGCAATGCGCGCAAAGTGCCGTCTACGGCGGGGCGTATCAGGTCATCGGGGTTGTCGGGCTGCGTGATCGGGAAAGGCGATGCTGTGTGGACCAGCACATCGACCCCTGCTAGCGCGTCGGCCCAGCCATCATCGCGGGTCAGATCAACCTGCACAAATCCAAGCTGTGTATCCAGTTCGTTGATATGTGGCGCGAGGGCGGCCCTTATATCATCGGCCCGTCCAAGATCGCGTACGGTGCCACGGACATGGTAACCGGCCTGCAGCAACTGCAACGCGACGTGTTTGGCAATATAGCCGGAGGCACCCGTCAGCAGAACAATCTTGGGCATGGCGGGTTCCTTTGCAGTTGCGGGTCACTAGCAAAGCTGTGACCCGCAAACAAGTTACCCCAGCAGGCGCCGTGCGATCACCTGTGCCTGAATTTCGGCTGCACCTTCAAAGATGTTCAGAATGCGGGCGTCACACAGGATGCGGCTGATCTTGTATTCCAGCGCAAAGCCGTTGCCACCGTGGATCTGCAGCGCATTGTCCGCACATGCCCAAGCGACGCGCGCGCCAAGCAGTTTCGCCATACCAGCCTCTAGGTCGCAGCGCCGGTCGTGGTCTTTTTCATGCGCGCTGAAATAGGTCAGCTGGCGCGCCACAGTAATTTCCACAGCCATCATCGCAAGCTTGCCCGCGACGCGGGGAAATTCGATCAGCGCCGCACCAAATTGCTTGCGGTCTTGTGCATATTGCATGCCGACATCCAGCGCAGATTGCGCCACGCCCACGGCACGGGCGGCGGTCTGGATTCGGGCGGATTCAAAGGTCTGCATCAGCTGCTTGAAGCCCTTGCCGGTCTCGCCGCCCAAAAGGTTGTCACCCTTGACCATGAACCCGTCGAAGGCGAGTTCGTATTCCTTCATCCCGCGATAGCCCAGCACCTCGATCTCGCCGCCGGTCATGCCTGGGGTGGGGAAGGGGTTTTCTTCGGTGCCAGGGGTCTTTTCGGCAAGAAACATCGACAACCCGCTATAGTCTGTGGTTGCCGGATCGGTGCGCGCCAGCAGGGTCATCACATGGGTGCGCGTGGCATGGGTGATCCATGTCTTGTTACCGGTGATTTCCCAATCATCGCCCTTTTTGGCCGCGCGGGTGCGCAAAGACCCAAGGTCGGAGCCCGTGTTGGGTTCGGTGAAAACGGCGGTCGGCAGGATTTCGGCAGAGGCGAGACCGGGCAGCCAGTGCTGTTTCTGCTCTTCTGTGCCGCCGCAGAGGATCAGTTCAGCGGCGATTTCGGTGCGTGTGGCCAGTGACCCCACACCGATATAACCACGCGAGAGTTCTTCGGACACCACGCACATTGACGCTTTGGACAGGCCGAAACCGCCGTATTCCTCGGGGATGGTCAGGCCGAACACGCCCATTTCGGCCATCTCGTCGATGATCGACAGCGGGATCAGTTCGTCCTTCAGATGCCAGTCATGTGCATGCGGTTCGACCTTTTCGAGACTGAAACGCCGGAATTGTGCGCGGATCATCTCCAGCTCTTCATCAAGGCCAGAGGCGCCGACAGTCAGGTTCGCCGCCTGATCCTGCATCAGGTCGACAAGGCGCATCCGGGCGGCCTGTGTGTTGCCCTGTTCTGTCAGGGTCATCACGGCAGGAATCATCATCGCGCGCATGTCGTCTTGGCTCAGGCCGATATCCTGCGGACGCATGATTTCACCCTGGCTCATCGGAATGCCGCCGTAGATTTGCCAAAGGTATTCGCCGAATGCGATCTGGTGGATCAGCTGTTCGACCTCGCCGAACTTGCCATCCGCCTGCAGGCGTTCTGCCCAGCCCTGCATCTGGGTCAGGGATTGCGCATATGTCGCAAGCCACGCCAGACCGTGCGCTGCCGTCTGGTGCATGTCGATCAATGGCCCGCTGACGCGGCCATCGACGGTGACTTTTGCACGCACGGCATCCTTGGCCGAACCCAGCACCTTATCGACGGCAGGCAAGGCAGCGCCGGTCAGTTGCAGCAGATCCGCAAGGATCGGGCTCTGTGTCAGATGCAGGTCCTGTCCGTCATGTGGCATGGGTCTTCTCCGTTGATGTGCAGGTGCAGAGATAGTCACTTTGCAGTTGCAGCGCAATATTAATTCACAAAGTATCGCGCCTGTGAATGAAAATGTCGCACCCGATTTGGGTAGTGCAGCGCGCTTTGGAACATTCTAAGACGCAGTATGTCATATATTTTCGCTGTCATCACGCCTGAACTCTTTGCTTTGGCCTTTGTCGTCACGTTACTGGGCGGGTTCGTCAAAGGCGCTGTCGGCTTTGCAATGCCCTTGATCATGGTGTCGGGCATGGGAATCGCCATTGCGCCGGAACTGATCATAGCGGGAATCGTCCTGCCGATTGTGGTCAGCAACATCTGGCAGGTCGCGCGGGCCGGGATGGGCCAAGCGCGCGAGGCAGTGCTGGAACACTGGCGCTATATCGCGGTGGTCTGTGTGATGATTCTTGTCTCGGCGCAGTTTTTGCGGCGGATCCCCACGGATATGTTGTTTGTCGTTCTCGGCGTGCCGGTGGTGATCCTGTGTCTGATCCAGATCGCGGGATGGCGGCCCGTGGTCCCGCCGCATCTGCGGCGATTGGTCGAATGGGTGGCTGGCGCTGTTTCGGGGGTTCTGGGCGGACTTACGGGCACATGGGGCCCGCCTACGGTTCTGTATTTGCTGGCGCTGCGCACACCGCGTGACAGGCAAATGTCGGTGCAAGGGGTGATCTACGGGCTGGGGTCTGTGATGCTTTTCGCGGGTCATGCACAGTCGGGGGTGTTGAATGCGCAAACATGGCCGTTCTCTGCCGCGCTGGTGGTCCCGGGGCTGCTGGGGATGTGGCTGGGGTTCAGGCTTGGCGACAAGTTCGACGCCGACCGTTTCCGGAAAGTTACGCTATGGGTCCTGGTCATTGCGGGCGTCAATCTGGTGCGACGCGGCGTGATGGGCTGAGCCTGTTCATCGTCAGAGCATCAAATATCCCCGCCGGAGGCTCCGGATCTGTCAATGCACGCGTCCGCTAGGATAACAGATCAAGATACCCGCAAGCGGCGGCCAGATCGGGCAACGCCTGTGGCGGGACCACATCGAAACTGACGGCGAACAATTCCTCACCGGCATGCGTTGCGGTGAATGTCCATGTGCCAGTCACGCGTTCATATTCCTCGTCGAACTGATAAAAGGTCATCGACGGCTCTGTCCCGCTGACCCATGAACGATAGCTTTGCGTCGTCGTGCCGGCATCGCCGATCGGGGGATGGGTCACTGTCATCGTGACATCAGACAGGCCTGAGGGATCACTAGCCTGCGCTTTGACGCCAAACCCGATGCCGATCACGGCAGGCACTTGGCGGATTTCGGCGATAAAAGGCGGATCTTCAGCAATGATGTGCGTGCTGCCCGCGATGGTGTCTGGTGCCGGGCTTGATCCGATAACAGGTGGCCCACATACCACACCTGCGCTCAGTGACGCGATTGCGTCGCTGGTTTGCGCAACCCCTGACAGGGGCAACGCGATCACAGCAGCAATGCCAAGCAATATTCGCATAAGCCAAACATAAAGCGTAGCGCCGCCGTGTCGAGGCAAAGGTAAGGTGGAACATGTTCCACCCTACTTTATCAGCCGATAGCGGCAGCTTTCACATCGTCGTCGATGAAAGGCACGTATTTCGCAAAATTATCGCTGAACATACCTACCAGCTTGGCCGCCTGCGCATCATAGGCCGCAGGATCCGCCCAAGTCGCGCGCGGGTCCAACAATTTAGGGTCCAACCCGTCCACAGCCACTGGCACTTCAAACCCGAAATGCGGGTCTTTGCGGAAGGTGCTTTCGATCAATGTGCCGTCCAGCGCCGCAGCGAGAAGTGCCCGTGTCGCCTTGATCGGCATCCGGCTGCCTGTGCCATAGGCGCCACCGGTCCAACCAGTGTTGACCAGCCAGCAGGTGGCACCGTGGCTGGCGATCTTGGACCGCAGCAGGTTGCCGTAAACTTCCGGACGGCGCGGCATGAACGGTGCGCCGAAACAAGTGCTGAAGGTCGGCTCCGGTTCGGTCACGCCACGCTCGGTGCCAGCCACCTTGGAGGTGAAACCCGACAGAAAGTGATACATCGCCTGCGCCGGTGTCAGCCGCGCGATGGGCGGCAGCACGCCGAACGCGTCACATGTCAGCATGATGATGTTCTTGGGGTGCCCGCCCAAGGCGGTGTCGGATGCATTGGCGATATAGTTCAGCGGGTAGGCGCAGCGCATGTTCGCGGTCAGGCTGTCGTCATTGAAATCCAGCTCGAACGTTTCCGGGTCGAACACCATGTTTTCGATCACCGTATGTGGCTTGAAACAGGTCGCATAGATATCCGGTTCAGCCTCGGCGCTGAGGTTGATGGTCTTGGCGTAGCAGCCGCCCTCGAAATTGAAGGTGCCGCGATCCGACCAGCCATGTTCGTCATCGCCGATCAGTACGCGGCTGGGATCGGCGGACAGCGTCGTTTTACCGGTGCCGGACAGGCCAAAGAACACGGCTGTGTCCACCGGATTGCCGGGGGCGTGGTTCGCGCTGCAATGCATCGGCATGATGCCTTTTTCGGGCAGCAGATAGTTCAGCAGGGTGAACACGGATTTCTTGTTCTCCCCCGCATATTCTGTGCCACCGATCAGGATCAGCTTTTTATCGAGGTTCAGCGCGATGACGGTTTCGGTCCGGCAGCCGTGCTTTGCCGGATCTGCCTTGAAGGTCGGGCAGTTGATGATCGTGAATTCAGGGAAAAAGCTGGCGAGTTCGTCCGCATCAGGACGACGCAACAAATGGCGGATGAAAAGCCCATGCCATGCAAGTTCCGTGATCACCCGCACGTCAAGCCGGTGCGCCGGATCAGCGCCGCCGAACAAATCCTGCACGTGATACGTGCCGCCCTGCATATGGGCCAGCATATCGGCGTAAAGCACATCGAACTTTGCAGGCTCCATCGGGGCATTGTTATCCCACCAGATCGTGTCTTCGACTGATGGCGTACGCACCACGAATTTATCTTTTGGCGATCTGCCGGTATGCTTTCCCGTCGTGACCAATAGGCTGCCGCCCTTACCGGTGACGCCTTCGCCAGCAGCCACCGCCGCATCATGCAATTCGGATTCTGAGCAGTTGTAATAGACGTAACCCAGACCCTTGATGCCTTGATCTTCAAGCTTCATCGTGGGGTTGACCGTGCCTTGGTCCATGGGTTCGCTCCTTTATGACTTGGTCACCGTGACCAGCGATAGGGTTCCATACCACCAACTTTTCCCGCCACGATAGTGGCATTGACGGTCGTTAGCGCAACCAAATGAATGTTAGCGCAACCAAGTTGGCCAATGCTTGCTTGCACTGCAGGTGATCGGTAGCGACCTTGGGAATGCGGCAAGAATGTGGCACTTTTTATTTTACTGAATGATTCGCCTAGATTAGGGCTGGAAACTGGAATAACCGTTTCTGAAATGTATTTAATAACGAGAGGAACAGCAGATGGCCCGTATCGCATTGGTTGATGATGATCGGAATATCCTGACCTCTGTCACCATCACGCTCGAGGCCGAAGGGTTCGAGGTGGAAACATACAGTGACGGTCAGGCTGCCCTTGATGCGTTTAATAAACGCATGCCCGATATTGCGGTTCTCGACATCAAGATGCCACGCATGGATGGCATGGACCTGTTGCAGCGCCTGCGGCAAAAAACGTCGATGCCGATTATCTTTTTGACCTCCAAGGATGACGAGATTGACGAGGTTTTGGGCCTGCGCATGGGGGCTGACGATTACGTTAAGAAATCGTTCTCGCAGCGCTTGCTGGTCGAACGCATTCGCGCACTTTTACGTCGTCAGGATGCGATTGCCGGCAAGGTGATCGAGGAGACCGAAGAAACAAAGGTCATGGTCCGTGGTGAACTGGTCATGGACCCGCTGCGCCATGCCGTGAAGTGGAAAGATCAGGATGTCGCGTTGACCGTGACAGAGTTTTTGCTGTTGCAGGCGCTGGCGCAGCGTCCGGGCTTTGTGAAAAGTCGTGACCAGTTGATGGATGTGGCCTATGATGATCAAGTTTATGTGGATGACCGCACGATTGACAGCCATATCAAACGGTTGCGCAAGAAGATGCGTAGTATTGATGACGATTTTTCCGCGATTGAGACGCTTTATGGTATTGGATATCGCTACAACGAAGCTTAGGGCATGACGGCTGCTCCGAAAATCGACGTGCGCGACCTGAAATCGGTCCGCCGCGCCAGCCGTGCGCCAGAGGTTGTGCTGGGCGAAGACTGGATCGCCCCGGAGGAAACCGGCGAAGCTGCAAAATACATCAATGCACCCAGACGCGGGTTTATGTCACTGCGGTCGTCGCCGATTGCCCGCAAGATAGTGATGTTCAACCTTGTTGCGATGACGGTGATGATCGCAGGGCTGCTTTACCTCAATTCATCGCGCGACAGTCTGGTTTACCAACGCGCCACGGGCCTTGTCGCCGAAGCGAAATTGATCGCCAATGTGTTTCAGGCGCGGATACCTGATGGCGCACCGGTGAATATCGTCACCGCTGATGGCCTTAACCCGCAGGCTATATTGGCAGGGCTTGATCTGCGCGGTGGCGTCGACGTTGCGGTGTTCGCCCCTGATGCCACGCTTGTCGCACGCACGACCGGCCCGCTAAGCCCGCGCGAAATTGCTGATCTTGAAGATCAGGTTGGTCAAACCTTTATCAGCGACATACTGGCATCGGTCACCGGTGTCGTGACCAACCTTTTCAGCCGCAGTGATGCTTTGGCTGAAGAAGAGGCGCTGGCATCGCGCATCGCAAACGAGGTTGCCCGCGCCGTGCGCAATGGCACGCAGGTCAGTCTTTTGGAAATAGCCGGCGGCACTGTATTTATTGTGACAACGCCTGTGCTGCAAAATGACTTGCCAGTCGCCGTTATAGGGGTCGCAACAGCCGCCGGTGAGGTCGACCGCCTTGTCAGGCGGTCGCGCGAAGAAGTGCTGCGACTGTTCTTTGTCGGTCTGGCGGTCAGCATCGGCCTAAGCCTTGTTCTGGCGTCCACAATTGCCAATCCGCTGGCTGATCTTGCCTCTGCGGCAGAAACAAGCCGTGATAAAAACGCACGAAAGATGTCGCCGGTCAGGGTGCGGATCCCCGACCTGACCGCACGCCCTGATGAAATCGGACGACTGTCGGGCGCGCTGCGCGGAATGGTGACGGCCTTGTACGACCGGATCGACAGCAACGAACAATTTGCTGCCGATGTCGCGCATGAAATCAAGAATCCGCTTGCATCGCTGCGTTCCGCTGTCGGGACTTTACGTGTCGCCAAGCGCGACGATCAGCGTGCGCGCTTGCTGGAGATCATCGAACATGATGTCCGGCGTCTTGACCGGCTTGTCAGCGATATCTCTAGCGCGTCACGGCTCGACAGTGATCTAGTCAAGGAAGAAGAAGAGGTCTTTGACCTGAACGCGATGCTGCGGTCCCTGCTGGACCATCTGGGTGAGGACGCCAAGGCGCGTGGGATTGATTTTGTCACTGACGTACCCGCCACCCCGATGGTTGTGCGCGGTCTGGAAGGGCGTTTGGCGCAAGTGTTCGTCAATCTGATCGCCAACGCGGTGTCCTTCAGTGAAACCGGCGATGCGATCCGCGTCTGGACGCGTAGCCGCGACAACCGCGTGCTGGTCGTGGTCGAAGATACAGGGCCGGGTATTCCGGAAACGGCATTGAAAAAGATCTTTCAGCGGTTCTATTCCGAACGCCCCGAAGGTCAGTTTGGCAACAACTCCGGTCTTGGCCTTTCGATTTCCAAACAGATCGTCGAGGCACATGGCGGTGTGATCTGGGCTGAAAACATCCGGCCCACCAATGCCGACCCGACATCCGAACCAGCAGGGGCCAGATTTGTGGTCGGCCTGCCGCTTTGATCGGGTGTGATGGCTGATACCGACATCCTGCACGCGACCTGTGTTGCATGGGGTGACCGTGCCGTGCTGATTATCGGCGCTTCGGGGCGCGGCAAATCGGCGCTGGGCCTGCAATTGATGGCGCTGGGCTGTGTACTGGTTGCCGATGACAGGGTTATCCTGCGGGCCGCGGGCGCGCATCTGCTGGCGCAATGCCCGCCCGGTATCGCCGGATTGATCGAGGCACGCGGCGCAGGCATCCTGAATGCCGACACCCGGCCAGAGGCAAAGATCGCCCTTGTCGTCGATCTTGACCAGACCGAAGATCAGCGCCTGCCTGACAGGTATATGACGCGGATCGGTAGCTACGATTTTCCACTGGTCAAACGTTTAGATGGCCCCCAATTTCCTGCGATTATCCTGCAAATACTCAAATCCGGCTGGAGCGACCGATGACAAACACGATCCGCAAAACGCCTACGACAGTGCTGGTGACAGGGCCGTCCGGCGCTGGGCGGTCAACCGCCGTCAACGCGCTGGAGGATCTTGGCTACGAGGTGATCGACAACCTGCCGCTGTCGCTGCTGCCCCGCCTGTTGGACGGCCCGCCGCCCGGTCGCCCGCTTGCACTGGGTCTTGATGTGCGCAACCGCGACTTTGGCACTGATGCGCTGATCGGGATCATCGACCAGCTTGCGGCGCGCAGCGATCAGGACATGCAGGTGCTTTATCTGGACGCAGCAGAAGAGGAACTGGTCAAACGCTATTCCGAAACCCGCAGGCGGCATCCGCTGGCGCCTGCCGGTCCGCCCTTGGCCGGCATTGCGCGCGAACGCGAACTGCTTGTTCCTGTGCGCAGCCGTGCCGATGTGCTGATAGATACGACAGGTCTGTCCCCCCACGATCTGCGCGCCGAAATCGACCGCTGGTTCGGCACCCCGGACGGGCGCAATCTGGGTGTGACGCTGCATTCGTTTTCGTACAAACGCGGGTTGCCGCGCGGGATGGATATCGTGATGGACTGCCGGTTTCTACGCAATCCGCACTGGGACGCCAGGTTGCGCACGCGCGACGGGCGCGACGATGATGTGGCCGCCTATGTCGCGGCCGACCCGCGATTCGCAGATTTCTTTGATCGCGTGAAAGCCTTGATCGATCTGGTGCTGCCTGCGCATAAAGACGAAGGCAAAAGCCACCTGTCTATCGGGTTCGGATGTACCGGAGGGCAACACCGTTCCGTCACAATGGCCGAACGCATGGCAGAGGCCCTTGCGAAGGACGGCTGGCATGTGTCTAAACGGCACCGAGAGATGGAACGACGCGATACTTTGGCCAGCAAGGAACGACAGGCTTGATCGGAATTGTCATCGTAGCACATGGCGGCTTGGCGCGGGAATACCTGTCCGCCGTCGAACATGTTGTCGGCCGTCAGCCGGGCATGGTCAGCATTGCGATCGGGCCAGAGGATGACCGCACGCTGAAACAGGCCGAAATCTGTGATGCGGCCGATTCCGTGGATACCGGCGCTGGCGTCATTATCGTGACGGATATGTTCGGTGGATCGCCCTCTAACCTGTCGCTGCGCGCCTGCAGCCCCGAGAACCGCAAGATCCTGTATGGTGCGAACCTGCCAATGCTGATCAAACTGGCCAAATCGCGCAAACGATCCGTCCCCGATGCCGCTGAAGCAGCAATTGCGGCAGCGCATAAATATATCAACAGCCACAACGGCGGCATTTCCCAATGAATACAGCGGTCCTGAAGATCGAAAATATCAAGGGCCTGCACGCCCGCGCCTCTGCCAAGCTGGTCGAGGTGGTTGAAGGTTTCGACGCCGAAGCCACCGTGCGCAAGGATGGCGAAAGCGCGAGCGGCGATAGCATCATGGGCCTTTTGATGCTGGCGGCCTCGATCGGCACCTATATCGAGGTCGAAACCCGCGGCCCTGACGCAGAACCGTTACTTGCAGCGATTAAGGCGCTTGTGGCGGATAAATTCGGTGAAGGCGGCTGATGTGACAAGGAACAGGGTAGGGGTGATGGGTTGACCAGCGACGACAACACACCGCCACCCGTTTACGACCGGCAAGGCCTGACCTACGCCGACACTTTCGACAGTCCCGTCAGGCGGGCAACGATCAAGTCCATGGAATGGCTGACAGGCAAGCATCGCGTGCTGCGCATGGTCCGCACGTTTGAAGCCTTGGGCAAACAAACCGGTCAGCAGTTCTGGCACAACGCGCTGGATGTCATGGAGATCACCCTTTTGACGCCGGAGTCCCAGCTGGACCATATCCCGCGTGAAGGACCGGTCGTGATGGTAGCGAACCATCCACACGGGCTGGTTGACGGCATGATCCTTGCTGCCTTGATCGGGCAAGTGCGGCCTGATTACCGTATCCTGACCCGCGCTTTTCTGGCCGGCATCGATCAAACCGCTGCGCAATACATGATCCCGGTGCCGTTTCCACATCAGCCTGACGCGCAGGAACGCATGGTAGAGATGCGCCGCAAGGCGATGGATCACCTGCATCAAGGTGGATTGATCGCGCTGTTTCCGTCGGGTGTGGTTGCCTCATCGCCCAGCCTTTTCAGCCCTGCGGTCGAAGCAGAATGGAACGTCTTCACCGCCAAGATGATCCGGATGTCCGGCGCGCAGGTCATACCGTGCTTTTTCCCAGGATCGAATTCGCGCTGGTACAATATGGCCAACCGCCTGTCAGCGACCCTGCGGCAGGGCTTGCTGATCCACGAAACCGTCCGTGCCTGCGGCAAAGCGCATCAACCTGTGATCGGCCCGGCCTTTTCTGCCCGCGATATACGATCCCGCCTGCGCGAACCCCGCGCCTTTATGGCATGGCTCAGGGCGCAAACACTCGCGCTTGAAAAGCAGCTCTGACAACATCGTCCGAGCTTAAATATCCCCGCCGGAGGCATCG
>Ga0207421_10005829_pt1 | contig 13646 bp, 10 predicted proteins | sample SodLakKL_010_SED_4_FD_187542 | JGI IMG/M metagenome (GOLD analysis project Ga0207421, IMG submission 187542) | Alkaline sediment microbial communities from Lake Tanatar, Kulunda Steppe, Russia - 8KL_010_SED (SPAdes) (version 2) | ecosystem: Environmental > Aquatic > Non-marine Saline and...
TCATCTGCTGGATCAGCCGGCGCAGGCGTTTGACTTCGCTTTACAGCAGGACTGGTTGGCATCCACTGCGGTGGGCATGAAAAGCTGTGAGGAAGTCCGATGGAATGCGGCGTTCTTTTCCGGAGAGCAGCCTGGGCCGCCGCTGGATCTTGAAGACCGTAGACTGCATATAGAATCTTGGTGCACCGGCTGCAGTGCGTGTGCCGCAGCCTGCGGACAGGGCGCCGTTACAATGCAGAATGGTCGGGCTAATGTCGACAGCAGAAAGTGTGTTTTCTGCGGATACTGCGGTGCTGCCTGTCCCGAGTTTGCCATCAAGGTTATATGATATCTGGAGTGGGCTTCCTTGAGAATATTGGGATTAGATTTGGGTGAGAGGACGATCGGAGTGGCGGTCAGCGATGCTTTGGGATGGACTGCACAAGGTGTCACAACCATTGCGCGCAGTGGAAAAAAACAGGACTTAGTCGAACTGCGACGTCTGATAGAGCAGTACCAGTGCAATAAGGTTGTCCTGGGTCTGCCGCGCCGCACTGACGGTTCCGAGGGGCCTGAGGCGGAAAGGGTTCGAAAATTTAGCAGGACATTGGCAGGGGTTTTTGGTATTCCAGTGGAACTGTGGGATGAAAGGTTTTCTACGAAATCGGCCGACCAAGTTCTCATCGGCGGGGATGTGAGCCGGCGAAAGCGGAAAACGGTTATTGACAAACTGGCTGCTGTGATAATACTCCAGAGCTATTTGGATGCGCACTCTGGAGATGCAGAAGGAGGAAGTGGAGATGGCTGAAGAGCAACAGCGCATAGTGCTTTTGGATGATGAGGGGCAGGAGCATGGTTTCACCATGGTCGATTCATTGCAGTTGGCCGACAACCTTTACGTAGTCCTGCTTCCGGAGACGGATCCGGAACATGGTGCGGTCATATTCCGTGTGGATACGGATGAAGAAGGCGAAGAGCGTTTATCGGAGATCGAAGACGATGACGAATTTGACCGGGTCGTGGAAGCATTGGAACAGGATGACGAACCCGGCGACGATGAATTACAGTGACGCGTTAGCTGCGCGTATACGCCCTGTTAGCAAGGGATGGGTATGACGACCGCAGCGATGGATTGGCTCCGGCGCGAGCTGTGTTGGAGGTGGCCGCTGCATGGGTGAACTGCAACACACCAAAATCCCAGCACGAATCAGACGGGCCGCGAACTATGTGGCCCGTTTTCTTTTCTATGGTCTGCTTGCGGGCATCGTGACGTTCTCTGGTCTTATGCTGTGGGCGCAGCAACCTGCGTCCCGTGATCCTGCAGCGCCCGCCGTATATGTGGAAATTCCTTCTGGCGCCGGCGCGGCCTTGATTGCACAGCAGCTAGAGAGTGCCGGGATCGTGCGCGACCAGCAGTTGTTCCGCCTGCTTCTGTGGGTTCGCGGTGCTGAAACGTCTCTGCGGGCCGGCCGTTACCAGCTGCAGCCGTCACAGCATCCCATGGAGATTATCACTGTCTTGGAAGAAGGCCGGTCGGTGGCTGAACAGGTTGTGATCCCCGAAGGATACAGCATCGAAGATATTGCGGCGAGGCTTGCTGCCCTCGGACTCGTGGATAAACAGCGTTTCATTCAAGTGGCCCGTGATGGTGCTTTGGCCTATGGTGGTGAAGTGCCCTTCGATCTTCCTGTCGCGACCCTGGAAGGATATCTTTTTCCCGACACCTATCAATTCCATAAAGGACAATCGGAGGAAAGCATAGTCCGTCAAATGACCCAGCGTTTCCGGCAGGTAGTGGAACGATATGTTGAGCCTTATCTCGATACGACCGCTTTGCATCTGCATGAAGTGATTACGCTTGCTTCCATCGTGGAAAAGGAAATTCGCTATGATTTCGAACGGCGTAAGGTGGCGGGTGTCTATCTCAATCGGCTGGACATAGATATGCCGCTGCAGGCGGATCCCACCGTTCGCTACGTGATGGAAGAAGATCGAACCCGGGTTCTGTACCGCGACTTGGAGATCGAATCTCCCTACAATACCTACAGGAATCGAGGACTGCCTCCGGGACCGATTGCCAGTCCTGGACTGGCTTCGATACTGGCTGTCTTAAACCCGGCCGATGTGGACTACTTCTTCTTCGTGGCCCGGGGGGACGGCACGCACCAGTTCAGCCGCACCTTTGAAGAGCATGTTCGGGCCAGAAGGGAATTGGGGTATTGAAGCTATGGCTTAGAGATCGGCAATAGTCGTGACGGGGGCAGGAACGAGACAAATTGCGATTGGGGTGTGCGCAATGAAAAAACCGGAAGTGTTAGCGCCAGCCGGAAACCGCAGCAAAGCTGAGGCAGCGATCGCCTTTGGCGCCGATGCGCTGTATCTGGCCGGCAAACAGTACGGTATGCGGGCTGGGGCCGGTAACTTCTCCCAGTCGGATTTGGAAGACACGCTATCCTATGCCCGCCAGCGGGGAGTGCGCGTATATGTCACTGTCAATATTTTCGCTCACAATGAGCACCTGCGGGAACTGCCCTCCTATCTAGAGTACCTTGATTCTGTGGCCGTGGATGGTTTGATCGTTGCCGATCCGGGCGTGTTTCGCCTAGCAAGGCTGCATGCTCCTCATACGCCGCTGCACATCAGCACCCAAGCCAATGTAACCAATGTGGAAGCTCTGCGTTTTTGGCATGCATTGGGTGCCAAGCGAGTGGTGTTGGCGCGGGAGTTGGAACGGGAAGAGATCAAAGCAGCAGCGGCTGCTGGAGCGGCTGAGGTAGAGGTGTTCGTACACGGCGCTATGTGCATGGCGTACTCGGGCCGCTGTATGCTGAGTAAGACCTTGACTGGACGGGACGCCAACCTGGGAGCCTGCGCACAGAGCTGCCGCTGGTCATACCAGGTGGTGGAATCTTCTCGGCCGGGAGAATATTTCCCGGTAGAGGAAACGGAAGAGGGAACGTATCTGTTTAATTCAAAAGACCTATGCCTTGTGGAACAGGTGCCAGAGTTGATGGAAATGGGTGTAGATAGCCTCAAGATCGAGGGTCGAATGAAGAGTGTATATTATACGGCGGCTGCCACCCGCGCCTATCGCCTGGCTGTGGACCACTGTGCAGCGGGAACATGGAACGATGATGTGGCGAAGCAACTGCGCTGCGAACTGTCAAAGGTCAGTCACCGCCGTTATTATACGGGCTTCTATTACGGCGATCAGCCGGGAACGCACTGGGGTTCGTCATCATACGAACAGCCCTATGATTTTGTGGGCGTCGCGACGGGGTGTGATGCCGGGCAGTTGTCCGTGGACGTGCGCAACCGCCTGCGCAGCGGCGATGTTGTCGAAATTCTACAGCCGACCCGTCCGGTGCTGCAGTACACAATACCGACGATGCGGCGGACCGATACTGGCGAGAGTGTTAGGGAAGCCCATGCAAACACTGAAGTGACAATGGCGGTGGAAGTAGAAATACAGCCCCGCTCAATTTTGCGCCGGAGTAGGGCCTAAGGCGTACATTGTTCATGGGAGGTGACAGCCATATGAAACCGCCCGTTGCGGTGGGCGACCACTGCACCTTAGACGTTACCGGTCTTAACCACCAGGGTGAGGGAATTGGCCGGGTCCATGGTTTTGCTGTCTTTGTGCCGAAGGCGATTCCCGGTGATCAAGCCGATGTAGAAATTATTTCGATCAAGAAGCAGTACGGGCGGGGCCTGATACGACAGATGCGGCACCCATCTCCCTATCGCGTGCAGCCGCCCTGTCCTGTCGCTGAGCGCTGCGGTGGATGCCAACTGCAGCATGTGGATTACAGCTGCCAGTTGGAGTTGAAACAATCTTTGGTTGTGGATGCCCTGGACAGAATCGGTGGGGTTAAGCAACCCATTGAACCAGTTGTGGGGATGGATTATCCATGGCAATACCGCAATAAGGGGCAGTTTCCTGTGGCCGGTGAGACCGGAAGCCCGCGTATCGGGTTTTTCGCGCCCCGTTCGCATGAGGTGGTTACCTTTGATCGCTGCCTGGTTCAGCCGGACGCGATCAACGAAACCCTGGACATCATCAAGACGGGAGCTGCTCGTTTTTCCGTTGCCCCGTACAGTGAGGCCAATCATACCGGTGAACTGCGCCACGTGGTTATCCGCAGTGCCCGGAATGGGGCGGCGCGGATGGTTATCCTTGTTAGCCGCAGCGACAATCTGATTAGAAACAAGGAGTTCCTCGGGTATCTGACCGAGGAGGTTCCAGACCTTAAGGTGTTGGCTTGGAACAAGAACTCCCAGCAGACAAATGCCATTTTCGGCAGCCATACTGAGATCCTGGCAGGTAACGATGCCATTGTTGAGCGTATTGACGATTTGGAGTTCTTCATCTCGCCGCGTTCGTTTTTCCAAACCAACACCCTGCAGACCCAGGTTCTCTACGAAGAGGTGCGGTTGGCGGTGGAGGCGGGCCCTAGGGATGTGGTCTGGGATCTGCACTGCGGTATCGGGACCATTGGGCTGTATGCAGCCCGTGACGCTGGAAAACTGGTGGGTGTTGAAGTCATTGCCGAGGCGGTGGAAGATGCCAAACGCAATGCCAATCACAACGGTATTTCTGCCGATTTTGTCCAGGGACACGCGGAAGATGTCATTGCAGGCCTTTCCGACTTCCCAGATACCGTCATTCTGGACCCACCCCGGAAAGGATGCGACAGTCGTCTGCTAAGACAATTGGCTGAAAAAAAGGCTGCCAGAATTGTCTATGTCTCCTGCAATCCCGCAACACTGGCCCGTGATGTGAAGTTCCTGGCGGAGAATGGTTACACCGTACAACGGGTCCAGCCGGTGGATATGTTTCCACATACGGTGCATGTGGAGTGTGTGGTTGTGCTGGAGCGGTGAAAGGCCTTTGTTCCTAGGGTGTTGGGGTTTTGGGCCTCGGGTGGGCTGAATGGTGAAAATGTCGGTTGTTTGGTCAGTGGAAGCATGTGTGGCAACGGGGACTACATTCCAGTGTCTTGAAGATTGTGGGTCGGGGAGAGAATGATATAGGGGTCGGCATATGCCTTCCGGTTGGCGATGGTTGACGGCTTCGACTTGAAACTAAAGGTCGTAGGAAGACGAAGAGAACCTCGGGAAACATCGGGCAGACATATATCACGACATAGACGTCGTTTGTGAACAGGTATACGACATTGGGCAAGGAGGTTGCTTCCATAGACGAACTAAATGGGGTCGAGAGAAAAGAGATAGCGTCAGGATTAGCAGATAGATATTTCTCCAATGGACAAGAGTTTGAGCTGATTAACGAAGGTCCATATTCCAGTGTGTATCGAGTCAGCGGGGAAAATCGAGTATTGAAGATATCTGCTGAGCATCGGGTAGATTTGGAGGAGCTCTTTTATCAAGTCCTAGAAAAGTATCACGTGCCAGCGATTGAGAATCAGAGATTGAGCAAACATGCTCTTTGCCTAGAGGATATAGTTGGTTCTGATAAGTGGCGCCTGGCCAGCAAGGACGATGTTTGTAAAGGGGTCATAGGCCAAGCATGTGCAAAGTGGTATCAAGCCTTCCATAGTGCCGGCAGAATAGAGCTTCAAAAGAACGCTGCCATTGGTAGACTTTTAAGCTGGGAATATGATGTAATCAGTAGTGAATCTCTAGATTATGCTGGGAAGACATATTCGCTAACTGGTGTTCGTAGTTGGAATGAAGCGTGCGAGATCTCAGCCCAGGCAATAGCTTATTTAAGGCCGATGGTCGATACCTTTACTTATAATGATTTCTTTTATGGTAACTTGGCTGTGTCCACCCAGGGAGAGCCTATGGTTACACTCATTGACTTCGATCACTCTGGTAAGGGTTTTGCTGAGAGTGATTATAGAAATGTATCGTATAGCCTATGCGGAGAAGCCTTAGAGAGCTTCCAAGCTTCAATCCCGGTCAATTGTAAGCTTTTAGCCATTGACCAATTGATGTCAGTGCTGGCCGCGTTAGTTCTTGCATCTCGAAGACAACAGACGCCAAAGTGGGCTCTACAATTAGTTGAGAGCGTTAAGACACAGGAGTTTTCTAATAGCGTTGATGAAGCAAAGTTCTTAATGGCGAGGGCATAATTGAGCGGTGCCAGCGACATATGACGAACTAGACGATCCAATACCGGTGCTGGGCGGGCGGTACAAAAATCGCTTTTCCGACGGCAAGCTGACGCCTCCATCTGGGGATGTGGGGATGGAGCTTAAAGACCATAGCAGCTTGGCACCCAAGGCGCAGTCTCTCAGCCATAGAACCATGCGCTCTCCGGCGCAACACGCTGCTCCTGGATACTCACGTGCGGTTTGAGAAGGCTCATCATAGGAGGTCATACCGTTCCGAGGGGGTTCGCACAACACGAGGTCGCTGATGTCGACTACAACTGGGTGCAAATTGGAGCCTCTCTTATGGGAGTGAACTGATCCGCTGCCTCGTTGGACAAGCCATCCACACTGCGAATCCAATCTAACCCCACCAACCAACTCCCCCAGGGAGGTCTATGCCTGAATTGTTGCGAACTAATTGACAGTATTGGCGATCTCAAGGCAGGTCTCTGAGCGCAGCGGAAGAGTCAGTCATTAGTAGAGAATCCATAGCCCGGATACCAAAGGACGGAGATGATGGCATGCGGATTAAGGCGATTGATTTTGTGGCATGTGCATTCGAGGAGAGTTCCACAATGAAGGAGGCTGTGAGTTTCTACCGCGACATCCTGGGGGTTACTGAAGACTTCGTGCTTGGCGACGGTGAAACCGGCAATTGGACGGAGTTTGACATGCACCCTGTGGCTTTCGCTCTCGTCAAATCGGATCAGTTCGCTGGTAAGCCAGCCATTGCGTTGGCAGTGGATGATGTGTACGAAGCCGTCACCGAGCTCCGTGCAAAGAGCGTTAAGGTTTCGGTAGAGCCTCAAGACTGCGGCCCCTGCTATATGGCGGGTATTGAAGACCCGTGGGGGAATCCCGTTATCCTCCATGCGAGGAAGGACGGTACGGTGGGTTAGGCCCTTGTGTTTGAGAAACTCCTGATGATGTTTTTACTCTTAGTAGTGGGGCAAGGACAAGTCCGTCTTGATGTGCGAACACATTGTGCAGAGTTAGCCAAGATGAGCAGTTGGCTATCTTGCAGATAAGCCGATGAGTATTGCGCGGTTGAATGTCCGGGAGGACATTCCTGGCGGTGTCTGCACCGGCGAGTGCCGTTGTCTGACCGAGGCAGATCCAATGGGCGGTTGTGTCACAGCGCTGGCAAATTGTTCCTGTTCGACGAACGTGAGGACTACAGGCTGATATCCATAGCGTTCTCCCCAGTCCGGGGGCAGTTGTTTGGCACACAGACGCAAGATTTTGGGAGCCAGATTTTTGGATTTTGTCCATGGAAGAATGAAAAACCGAACATTGTTGCCGATGCAATGGCGATAACTCGAGCGGCTCGTTCGAGATACATTGGGTGCAGATCCGGTTTCATGACCGAGATCTTGATAAGGGAGGGTCTCTGATGTCGAAAAGCGAAGGTCTGATTGTTGCCTTCTACGGCGATGGCCGAAAGGAGGAACAACGCTCTGAAGAATCCCGTGCGCACACACTGGAGTTTCATTATACGAAACAGCACGTCGGAGACTATGTATCCGAAGGTGCTCGGGTATTGGAGCTAGGATGCGCAACGGGTCATTATGCCCAGCACTTCGCTTCTGCATGCAGGGAATATGTTGGAGTGGACCTTGTCCCTAGCCATGTCAGGCGGTTTCAGGAGACCATGACCTGCCATGGGATCTCCAACGCCTCTGCTATGCTAGGCGATGCCAGGGATTTAAACGATATCGCTGATCAAAGCTTTGATGTTGCGCTCTGCCTAGGACCCATGTATCATCTTGATGCCGACGGCCGGGCGAAAGTTTTCGCTGAATGCAGGCGCGTCACCCGGCCCGGCGGTGTCGTCGTCTTTGCTTACATCAACCGCATTGGCGCCTATGTCGGGGCCTGTGTCCACGACGAATATCGTCGCTTTTACCCAACCAAGGAAGCCAACCGCTGGGTCTTGGACCGCAGCACCGATGATGTCAACACCGACATTTTCCACTTTTCCATGCCTGAGGAAATGGAACAAGCAGCGGCCGAGCATGGATTCCAAAAGATCAAAAATGTGGGAACCGATTTCTTCATCACCGAAAGCATCGTCAATGCCATGGATGACGAGAAATTTGAAGCGTACATGGAATTGGCCGATCAGATGGCTAGCAGTGAGTCATGCACAGGCATGAGCAACCATGCGCTCCTGATTTGCCGCCGTTGACGAAATGATGACCGAACCAGGACGAAATGGAAGTTAGCTGGTTTGGCACCGCGACGGGCCGGATTCGCAGCGGCCGCAACCTTGCACCCATTGGCTGTTGCCGCGGATTTCCACAGGAATCTCGTGTATTGTCCTCGAAAGGCAGTGGAGTGGGCGAGGTGGTGAAGGCAGGGAACTGGGCCTCTCGTTGGTCAGGAACGGCGTGATTACCCGGTCCGTTGGAGGGCTCTCGCAAAAGAGAAAAAACATCAACGGGCAGCAAATTCGCAGTGTGGACCTTGACTAATCCATGCCGGCTATCGCGGAACTGAACGAAGCTGCCGACAACCTCTTCGGCTGTCTCTGTTTCGGGCTCCTCAAGAATACAAATGTCACCAAACCGGGTGGCTTCGCATGGGTTAATCCAAGGAAAAGCGCAAGACAGGATAGGATGGCAGGGATGGTCATAGACCCCATACCTGAAGGCAAGGGCATCTCGCGGCGTTTGGTGAACTTCAACAAAAACCCTGGTACTGCCAGGGCGAAATGGAGGCGGAGAAATGCAAACACCCAGAGACATAGTTGCTACGTTTTCCATTGTAGGTTTTGATCCGGAGACCCAGGAACTGGGTATCGCGGTGCAGTCCAAGTTTGTGGCGGTGGGCGCTGTGGTGCCGTGGGCGAAGGCCGGAGTTGGTGCAGTGGCGACCCAATCCCATGCCAACACCTCGTATGGGCCGGAAGGCCTCCATTTGATGGCCGCCGGCAATACGGCCCAGCAAACTCTCGATCAGTTGATCGCCGGGGATGAAGGCAGAGAAAAGCGTCAAGTGGGTATTGTGGATGCACAGGGCCGGACAGCCACCTTTACCGGCAGCGAATGTTTTGATTGGGCCGGTGGTTTGACGGGACACCATTATGCAGCCCAGGGCAACATTTTGGTGTCCGAAGCCACAGTGCAGGCCATGGGCAGGACCTTTGAGCAAACCGAAGGTTGTTTGGCTGAGCGCCTGTTGGCCGCTTTGGATGCCGGCCAGGCAGCGGGCGGAGATTCCCGAGGTAAGCAATCGGCTGCTTTACTGGTTGTGCGGGAGCGGGGCGGTTACGGTGGTTATAACGATAGGGCAGTGGATCTGCGGGTGGAAGACCATCCGGAACCTATCAAGGAACTCATCAGGGTCTATGATATCCACTCCCTCTACTTCGCCGACCCGGCCACGGCCAAAGTGGCTGCCATCGATGAGGCCATCTATGCAGAAATCGTTGATGCCTTGACGAAGTTAGGCTATCTAGACGATGGAAACAGCGGCGAAGACGCAGTATATGAAGCCTTTACGGCCTTTATTCAGACTGAAAACTTTGAAAACAGGCAGCGCCCTCGGGGCCAAGTGGACCGCGCAGTGCTGGAGTACTTGAAGCAGCAGGCAGACAGGACATAAAGACGAGGCCTGGCGCTAAGGATGATCTCCATAGATTGGGATCTGTGGTTGGCGATGGCGATTCCGCTGGGATTTCTGTTAATCCTGACAACAGCATGCAATGCGGCAACGGACTTCGATGGCCTCGAGGCTTCGGCCGAGGGTGTAGGTTTTGCCCAGCAGAAATACGATCACACACCCGCAGAGGCAGTGAGCGGCGCAGGTCGAGGGCCATGAGATCCGGTTTCCATGAGTCCGCTGGGGAAAACGGTTTCAACACTGTGTTCTTTCTAACCCTTACGGGGTCCCTCAATCGGCCGTCCTGATTTACCAAGACGAGTCTTTGCGGCGGTGATGGATCCGGAATTTCCAGCGAATGGCGGTTTTCCCATGGGCCGCCAAATAGTCCATGGCCTTGCGGCCAAAGATGAATCCGTAGGTACGCAGGATTTTGTCTAGCGATCCATATTCCTGGTCGGCTTCGTAGTCAAAGAAGTCAAAGTGAAGTTCGTCGGCCAAGACACGGTGGGATACGCCTTCTGTATCCACTTCGGTGACCCGTTTCTCGCCTAATATGATGGGCGCTAGTTCACCGCCATACCAGAAGGGAGCAATGCCGACTGTGATCACAATACCGCCTTTTCTTGTGACGCGCAGGCTCTCACTGGCGAATTGGCGAATGTCTTCAGGCTGGAAAAGCGGCAGCGTTATGGCCAGAACGAGATCAAAGTAGTTGTCTTTAAAGGGGATGTCCAGGGCAGTGCCAGGCACAAATGATGCGTTGAGAATTCCTGTGGCAGCGGTCTGCCTTAAGGCCACCGCTCGCATCGCGTCTTCGATTTCCAGGCCGATGACTTGCTCAGCCCATTGGGCAGCGGCCAAGGTGGAGCTGCCAGAGCCGGAGCCAACATCCAGGATGCGTCTGCCGGCCAGGTCGAAATGCTGTTGGAGAACCTCGAAGGTATTCGGATTCTTCGGCACCGCTGCAAATGCATCGTATACTTCGGGGAAGTCCCGGTAGAGGATGTCCCAGCGGTTTTCGATGGTTAACGGCAGTTCTTTGGGCATACTTAAACCTCCTTGGCGGTGCCCGAGTTGCATGTATCCGGCGACGCTGCTGTCTTTGTGTCAATTTGGCTGTGGCGGCGGTGGGGTGAGTGTTATCTGCTGAAAACAGTGAAAGGGAAGAGAGGTTCCTTTAGAAGGCATCGGCAGGCTTTTTCCGTATTATAATCAACCGATCTTATTGTAATTCTATCAAACGCAAGAGCAGTTATCAAAATTTCTAGGAAGCCTATAAGGTTCTGGGTGACGCTCTGAACGCAATTCTGGATGTTGGAGACTTTCCATTCCGCAAACGTCTGCAGACACGATGGCCTGTGTCGGCAGCCGTTGCCCATCGGAGGGGATGTCCCTGAAATCGGCGCTCAGCAATGGCTGTCGCCATTCTCCTTAACGACTGAAGGCCGATGTAAGTGGACTGCCTATCATAATGCTAACGAGAAAGGAGATTTGCATGTCAGATTCTTCGTTTCACCGCAAGAACGATTGGGAAAACTTAGATGTAACCAGTATCAACCGCGAAGCATCCCATTCCCCGTGGGGTGCCTATGAGACGGCTGATCAGGCTGCTAGCTGCCATCGGACTGTATCGGCTTGGACAGAATGCCTGGACGGACAATGGAAATTTGCGTATTACGGATCACCGACGGAGGTCGAGCCCTTCTGGCAGACCGAATTCCCTGTGCAGTCTTGGGCGGAAATTCAAGTTCCTGGAAATTGGGAACTGCAGGGGTTTGGTGAACCGATCTATACCAACTATGTCTATCCGTGGGATCACCGCATAGACAGTGCCGAAAACCTGCAGCCCCGACAGCAGGGGTCTGGAAGACGCGGGGTGCCCAATCCGCCTCATGTTCCGCAGGATAATCCTACCGGCTGCTATCGCCGGACGTTTCACATTCCCGAGGGGTGGTTGGATCGGGACATCTTTGTCTATTTCAAGGGCGTGGAAACAGCCTACTACCTCTGGATAAACGGTGAAGCTGTCGGGTATTCCCAGGACAGCAAGCTTCCTAGCGAATTCTGTTTGACCCCCTATGTCAAGGCGGGCGAAAACACCATTGCTGTGCAGGTAATGCGCTTTGCCGAAAGTATCTATCTAGAGGATCAAGATTATTGGCATCTGTCGGGCATTTTCCGTTCGGTGTATTTATACGCCAAGCCCAAAACGCGGATTGTTGATTGGAAGGTTGATGCCGTTCCCGATCTGCATCATGGCTTTGGAACTGTCACCGCCGACCTGCAGACCAACCGCTTCCCTGGTTTTGCCGATTGCCAGGTGAAGATGGACATTCTTGACAGCCATGGGCGGGCTCTAGCCAGCGCTACAGCTCCTATCCAAGCTGTGGCTGGATATCGGTCGGATGAATATCCCACTGCGAATACGGCCAGATTACAGCTGCAGTTGGATGCTGTGGACACTTGGACTCCGGAAACCCCGACATTGTATACAGTGGTCTTTACACTGGTGGCCAGAGACGGAGGCGACCTGGATTTTGAAAGCTGCCGGATTGGCTTCAAGACTGTCGAAATCAAAGACGGAGTCATTTTGCTCAATGGCCAACGACTGTTGGTGCGGGGCGTCAACCGTCATGAGCACGAAGCCTACGGAGGGCGCACGGTATCGTCGGAGCACATGGTAGAAGAGATCAAGCTGATGAAACAGCTCAATATCAACTCGGTGCGCACTTGCCACTACCCCGATGACCCTCTGTGGTACGATCTCTGTGATCAGTGGGGGATTCTTGTTGTCTGTGAATGCAATGTGGAGACGCACGGCGTCATGGGAGCGCTCACGCACAACCCCGTATGGGGGACCAACTTCCTGGAGCGGGCCGTTCGCATGGTTCTGACACATAAGAATCACCCATCCATCTATTCCTGGTCATTGGGCAACGAGAGCGGTACCGGTCCCAACCATGCGGCCATGGCCGGCTGGATTCGGGAGTATCAGCCTTCCTGCCTGTGCCAGTACGAAGCCGGCGCTCCCGGCCCCAACGTTTCTGATGTCCGGGGCAATATGTATGCCCAACAGGAAGACATTATGAAGATGCTCACGGATCCATGGGATACCCGGCCTGTTGTGTTGGTGGAGTACCTGTACCAGATCCGTAATGCCGGAGGCGGTATGCATAAGTTCTACGATCTCATGGAGAACCACCCGCGTTTCCAAGGCGGCTATATCTGGGATTGGCAGGACAAATGTCTGATCAATACCAATGAAGACGGCCAAGAATACTTTGCCTATGGCGGAGATTTTGGCGAACGACTTGTGGATTGGGAAATACCGTTGTTCATGACCAATAACGGCATCGTCCTCCCGGACCTGACACCTAAGCCGGTGGCTTGGGAAGTGAAACAGGTGTATTGTCCCATCGTCCTTGAGATACCGCGGCCATCCCCTTGGGACCTGAAGGATGGCTTTGGCCGTTATGTGATTAAGAACCGCAGTCTGAAGTGGGATTCTTCGCACTATGCCGTGTACTACGCCGTTCGCGAGAACGGGCGTGTGGTTCAAAGGGGCTCCGTGCCCATACCCCATTTGGAACCTGGGCAGGACGCAGACTTGACCTTTGATGAAACGTATCCTCAGAATCCCAATGCGCAGTATCATGTGGAATTCGTTGTGACATACTCCCAAGATACACCCTACGCCCAAGCAGGTGACGAGTTGGGCTGCTATCAGTTTGCGCTGCCTAGCGGTCGGTTCGCCAGCGAGAAACGAGCAAAGCAAGCAGATACTGCTGGGAATCTTGTGTCCATTCAAGAAGAAGCTAGTCAGTACCGCGTTGCCGGAACCGATTTCAGCGCTGTGGTAGATAAGCAGTCAGGTCTTCTTCGATCCCTGGTAAAAGGCGGCATGGAGTTTCTCGAGGCCGGACCGGTGGAATGTTTCACGCG
>Ga0207421_10005831_pt1 | contig 13643 bp, 10 predicted proteins | sample SodLakKL_010_SED_4_FD_187542 | JGI IMG/M metagenome (GOLD analysis project Ga0207421, IMG submission 187542) | Alkaline sediment microbial communities from Lake Tanatar, Kulunda Steppe, Russia - 8KL_010_SED (SPAdes) (version 2) | ecosystem: Environmental > Aquatic > Non-marine Saline and...
TAGCCAAAGGTTTTTCTTAATGTATGTGTGCCGGCATTGATATCCAGACCTGCTTTTTTCTCAGCTGTATCTCTTATTATGCGATAAGCCTGAGTTTCGCTTATGGGCTTATTATCACCTTTGCGACTCTGAAATAAATAATCCTCACCTTCTAATCCATTTTTCTCTATGTAGTTCTCCACTAAATTCTTGGACTTAGAGTTGAGTTTTACTTTTCTGGTTTTATCAGTTTTTTTTTCTTTTATGCGAATGTGGCATTCATCAGTCACATCCCTGGCCTGGATTTTGAGGATATCGCTGATCCTCAATCCCGAGTTCAAACCAACTTCAATCATAATCCTATCTCTTTCATTTGGAGCTGCTTCTTTAAATTTTTGAATATCTTCTTTATTTCTTATGGGATCTACCTTCATTATACATCCTCCTCAGCACTTATTTAAGGCAATTATAACAAGCTAATGTATAAAAGTAAAATAAAAATACATTCATACTAATAATATTTGGAGGTTGTTGTTATGTAAGGTATAAAGGAATATTATTAAACTATTCACAAAAGCACTTGATTGCTCTCCTGGTTAGCAGATTCAAATTACATTCATGCTGATACATGCTATTATCTTTGTTATGTCGGTGATAATGGTGTTTATGGTCAACGTAAGAAAACATAACAATTATTACATTGGGTTTGCTAGCACAATAGAAAAACTAAGAGTTTTTGCACTTGAAAAGTGGGGCTTAATTTTATTTGGCTGTAAAATTTTGCCAAGCAGAGACATTAAGAATTATATGATTTTTGTCCTGCTGTAAAACGGGAAATATTATTGTAAAGACATTGTGACGGACAAATTTTTTTGCGATATAGTATCACTTTGACATTTTAACAGCATTGTATTGCATCTGCCTTAAGCTTATGAGGGAATCTTCCTACTGCCAGATAAAAATATAGCATATCACAATTGAGTATAATCATGCTTTAATTATAACCATGATAGAATCTCAACAATATAAAAAGGTGTTTAACATTATATCTTTAAGTATAATTATGACAGATTAAGAGTTTTCAAAAAAATAAAGAGGTGAAAAATTATTTGCAGAAAATCTTCGGGTTATATAATAAACTCAGTAGTTAATGCTTTTGAAGCCCTTGAAGAGATCTGTGATGAAAATGGACTTGGAGTATCGGATTTATCAAGAAGGCTAAATACTTCAAAAACAACAGCATTTAATATTCTGTGTACTTTAGAGCATCTTGATTATATAAAACAAGATAGCGAAAAAGGGGAATATACTCTTACTGCTAAAATAATGAAGCTGAGTAATGATCTGGAATTTGAATTAAGAGATGTTGCAAAACCTCATTTAAGAAAGTTATCTCGTCAAATTGATGAAACAATTAATCTGGTAGTTAGGGCAGAAGAAAAGGTACTTTACATAGAAAAAGTAGAATCATCACAGCCCATCCAAATCAATACAAAGGTTGGAAAAAAAGAAGATATATATTGCACTGCAGTTGGGAAAGTAATACTGGCTTATACTAATGAAGATACCCAAAATGTTATTTTTGACAAAATTGATTTTTACCCACACACAGAAAACACAATAGTATCATTAAAAGAATTAAAAAAAGCCTTAAAGGAGATCAAAGAAAGAGGTTATGCTGTTGATAATGAAGAGTTTAGCGAAGGGGTAAAATGCATATCAGCTCCAATTTTCGATCATAAAAGTAACGTTAAGGGGGCAATAAGTATAACCGGACCTGTGGAAAGAATGGAGAAAAGAGGAGAACAAGAGCTGGCTTCTTTTGTTAAAGAAATTTGCAAAGATATAACTCGAGAATTAGGTGGAAAGTATAAAGCAATGTAAATATTAACTATATAAACATCTTAAACTTTCTAATTTTATTATGTAAAATTAATTGAACGGTTTTCAATTATACTAAACAAATCCCATGAAGGGGGGATAGCAGTTGACAGATAAAAAATCAATTTTAGACTTCAAAGAAATGAAAGATCAAGATGAAAAGGTGGCCTGGATTACAGCTTATGATTTCCCCACGGCTAAGTTTGCGGAAGAAGCCGGCATAGACATGATACTGGTGGGTGATTCTTTAGGAATGGTGGTTAAAGGTTATGATGGAACGGAGCCTGTAACTATGGAAGACTGTATTGCTCATTCACAGGATGTAAGAAGGGGGGCGCCCAATACATTCTGTATTGGCGATATGCCTCTAGGCTCATATCAAAGTTCATGTGAAGATGCAGTAAATAACGCTATGAGATTTCTAAAAGAAGCTGACATGGATGCTATAAAGTTAGAAGGTGGTCGTAGAGTTTGCGATCAGGTAGAATCCATTACGGAAGCTGGAATTGTGGTTTTCGGACATATAGGCTTAACTCCTCAAAGTTCCGGTCAGCTGGGAGGTTTTAAAGCTCAGGGTCTGCATGTGGATAGCGCCCGAGAGCTAATTAAAGATGCAATAGCTTTAGAAGAGGCCGGTTGCGAAGCATTATTAATTGAAGCTGTACCGCCTAAGGTCACAGGATTTATAGCAGAAAGACTGGAAATCCCGGTATATTCCATAGGTGCTGGTAAGCCCTGTGATGGGCAGCTTTTAATATGTGGAGATATGCTGGGCATGTTTGAAGCATTTACGCCTAAATTTGTCAAACAGTATGCCAACCTTTCAGAAATAGAGACTGATGCCTTTGAAAAATATATTGAAGACGTAAAAAATGAAAAATTCCCTACAGAAGAGCATGTTTATAAGATTAAGGATACAGAAGAGGCGTTCGAGCAATTATTTTCTGAATTTGATTAATTTCACCATTTGACCGAGCAGCTAAATTTATCTTTACTCAATTTTTATCACAAATAAATGATTGCACTGCATATAATCGATATCATCAAAACTTCGAAATTATAATACCCTGCAAATCAGGAGTTTTGTCAGTCAAATTACCAGTAAAATGACTTTTTGTAGTACAACCATAAATAAAGCAAAAATATGGAGGGGCAGAATGAACTCTCTAATTTCTTCTCGCAGCCAGAGGATAGTGAGATCGGAAATATTTGAAATGCTGGCTCAGGCAGAGAAATATGACGATGTAATAAATTTTGGGGTGGGAGAACCTCATTATAATACCCCGCAGGAGATAACAGATTATGCCTTTAATCGGGCCAGGGAAGGCTATACTCATTACACTGTTAATGCCGGAGATTTAGAGGTGCGTAAAGCCATAGCCAAAAAACTCAAGCAAGAAAACGATATAGATGTTAATCCAGAAAAACAGATTATTATTACTGTAGGAGCCATAGAGGCAATTTTTCTGGCCCTTATGGCTCTGGTGGAATCAGGAGATGAAGTCATATTTCAGGATCCCAGCTGGGTAAATTATGAAGCTCAAATTAAACTTATGAATGCCACACCGGTGCGCGTGCCGGTGAAAGAGAAGAATAATTTTGCTCTGCGGGCAGATGACATTGAAAAGAGAGTAACTGAAAAAAGCAAAGTTTTAATGATAAACAGCCCCAATAATCCCACGGGAGGGGCCATAGAAAAGGAAGAACTGGTTAAAATTGCAGAGCTGGCCCATGAAAATGATCTGATTATCCTGACTGATGAGACCTATGAGAAGCTCTGCTATGATATAGAGCACTTCAGCCCGGGCTCAATGGAGAAATACGGCGATAATATTATCAGCATTTTTAGTTTTTCCAAGGCATATGCCATGACGGGATGGCGGGTTGGTTTTGCTGCCGGCCCGGCTGAAATAATCAGGGAAATGGTAAAAATTCATGATAGTGTGGGGTTATGTACTCCTACAATCTCTCAAGCAGCTGCCTTCAAGGCCCTGCAGATGGATGATGAGGTTGTCAGGGAAATGGCGGAAAGCTATCGAGAAAACAGGGATTTGCTGGTAGAAAGCATTAACTCTATAGATGGTTTTTCCAGCATATATCCCCGGGGAACATTTTACTCTTTTGTGAATGTTAAAGATGTTGCTCAAAACTCCCTGGAGCTGGCCCGGGATATGCTGGATAAAGTTCAGGTTATGACAGTAGCAGGAAGTTCCTTTGGGAAGACCGGGGAAGGTTATCTGCGCTTTTCCTACGCCAGCTCTAGAGAAAATATAGAGGAAGGCGTTGAAAGAATTTCTCGCTATGTCTCCAATTATCTATAGTTTACCTCTAAGTATTTGCCTTTAATCGTTATTTATTCATCGGGCACATAGAAAGGAAGGGTTTGTTTAATGGAATTTAATAAGGATAATCTTCATCCTGAAACACTTTCAGTTATCGGAGGTTATGATCGACAGGATTCTATTGATATGAATTCACTGGCTGCCCCAATTTTCAGCACCACAGCCTTCCCATTTGAAAGCGCTGAAGAAGCAGAAAGGATATGCCAGGAAGAGGAAGGACTTGGTGAGGGCTATATTTACACGAGAACGGACAATCCAACTACCAGAATTCTGGCTGAAAGGATTTCTCTCCTCTCGGGTGACTATGCATCGCTTATTACTTCTTCAGGGATGGCGGCAGTTTTTACCACCGTCTTCAGCCTTACAAAAGAGGGAGGAGAAGCTGTTGCTTCCAATAGAACTTATTCAGCCACATATAGCTTATTTCGGGAGATATTGCCCGAGAGAGGGGTTAAAACAACCCATATTGACTCTCCCGCAGATTTATCTGAGTGGGAAGATGCTGTAACGGATGATACGGAATTATTTTATATTGAAACCCCCAGCAATCCCGGCCTGCATATTATTGATATTGAGAAGCTGGCTGCGCTGGCCCATGCAAATGACATTTTGCTTGTGGTTGATAATACTAATTCTACGCCGGTTCTGCAGAAGCCTCTGGAGCTGGGAGCAGATATTGTTGTGCATTCTACCTCTAAATATATCAGCGGTTATTCCAACGTTCAGGGGGGATCGATAACTGCGGAAAAAGAATTCATTTCTTCAATCAAGAGAGAGGAATATATTGCCATAGGTTCCTGCCCCTCTCCATTCAATTCCTGGTTGACTCTCATTGGACTGGAGACACTTCCTGCCCGCATGGAAAAGCACTCGCAAAATGGGAGGAAGGTAGCTGAATATTTAAATGATCATCCTGATGTGAGTAGAGTCAATTATCCTGGCCTGAAAGAACATCCCCGCCATGAAATAGCGAGAGCACAGATGGAGGATTTTGGCGGCCTTCTATCATTTGCTCCCAAATCTGAAGCAAGAGAGGACGTATATACATTCCTGAATTCTCTTAATATGATTCCCTATGCCACCCATACAGGCTGCAGCAGAACCGTGGTATGTTTTTCTCCTGTTACTCACTATAATGTTTATCCGGAGGCAGAACTGGAAAAAATGCCGGAGCTGCCCATGAATCTTATTCGGCTGCAGGTGGGCCTGGAAAAAGCTGAAGATATCATAAAGGATATTGAACAGGCCCTGGATAAAATTTAAATCTACTATTTTAAATGCTGATATTCCCCGGGGATTTTAAGAGGTAATGTTTTGGGCAGCAAATAATGCTATATCCTGAAGAATATATTAGATCAACAAATTGATTAAATAAAAAGGGAGAGATTTTGTTTATGAAATTTACTGCTTTAAATGAAAAGGATCTGGATAGAATTCACAATAAGACGCTGGAAGTGCTCTCTGAGGTGGGGGTAGCTTTCGGAGATAATCAGGAGGTTAATGATATACTTGCCCGGGGGGGCTGCAGAGTTGAGGGGGATCGGGTATATTTTCCTCCGGAGGTGGTAGAAAAATCTCTAAAGGAGGTACCCAACCGCAGCAGCCTGGGTCTGAATATAAACCGTTCCTATGAGGAAATTAATTCTCTTAAGGATAACTTCCTTTCTTTAGAAAAAGGTGAAGTGAATATCGGATTAATTGGCAACCCTTATTATATTTATGATTATGAAGAAAATGATTTTAGAGAATGTCGTGCAAGCGATGTGGAGGATAAACTTTTAGTTCTTGATAATCTGGATAATATTGAATTTGATTACTGCAATCTTGTTACTGCTGCTGAAAGGGGTCTCGGAGAGTCAGATAGGCGTTCTTATAAGGAATTGGACAACTGCTTAAAATTTTTGCAGCGCTGGGTATCCAGCCGTGCTGGCAGAAAAGATGGCAGCATTTACTGGACAACAAATATGTCTCCGGTGGAACAGAGGCTGGCTTTTCTTGGTATGGCTGTGCTGGAGGGAAGAGAGGCAGTTGAGGAAGTATTCCCCCGCAGGCCCGGACTTTCCATCTGGTGTAATCCTTTAAGCCCCCTGCAGTATAAACCTGAAGAAGCTCATGAAATAGTAAATGTTGCCCGCCATGGGGGCGATAGAGGGTGGATTATGATTGCTCCTGAGGTTATGCTGGGACTTTCAGGTCCAATCACTATTTCTGGAGCGCTTATTCAGCATAATGCGGAAGTTCTGGCGGGAGTAATTTTGGCTCAGCTGGCTGAACCGGGAGCCCCCTGTATGTATGGTAGTGTATCGGCTCCTGCTGATTTAAGAAATGCAGAAATATCACAGGGAAACTTTGAAACAGCTGTTTTTAACGCGGCGGTAGTACAGCTGGCGGATAGATATGGGCTGCCCAGCCGTATTTCCCCCGGCAACACCAGCGCCAGAAAGCCCGGGACTCAGGCGGCAGTAGAGCAGATTGCAGGCCTGATTATGGGGGCGAGCGCCGGCGGCAATATAATAACAACAGGTCTGCTGGATTCAACTTTAATGATAAACTATGAGCATCTGGTTTTGCTGGACGAATTAATAGAGCAGACTGACCTTCTTAAAACATCAATAAGTATGGATGAGGATAGCCTGGCTCTGGATACAATAAAAAAGGTGGCGGAAGGAAAAGAAGATTATATCAGTTCCAGTCACACCTACAGCTTTATGGAGAAAGATATTTATCTATCCGACTTTTGCGGTAGGCTGGAAAGAGATTATGAAGACTGGTATGATAGGGCTCATACCAGGGTGCAGGACCTGTTAAAGCAGCGAAAAACGGAAATGAATTCACAGGTCCAGGAACGGCTGGAATGTGTAAAGGCCCGCTTAAAGGAGGATGACAGCAGCTGGCTTCAGGGTTCATATGAGGAATTCTGGGGGGTAAATCTCGACAATCACAGTCTTCCCTGGCAGAGTGACACAGAAGACTGGTGGTCATTTTACCTGCAGGATTTAGCCTAGGTCCGGAAACCGGAAATAGCTATTTTCAGGGCAATATAAACTGTGTAAAAAGCTACTTTTAATGCACTGAATACGCTGTGAACTGCCTTGTAATAAATTAGCTAATAAACAGGGAATAATAAGGGCTGCCGGTGGTGAAAGCGGTCTGTTTTTACAGGAGGGATCGTCTTAAATGTTCACATATCTTATTAGAAGAGCTTTCGGCTTCTTAATCTCCTTACTGGTTATCTCAGCAGTGGTATTTATCCTCACCGAGTTCATGCATGGAGATGTGGCCCAGATGGTGTTGGGCGAGCATGCCACCCCGGAAGCCTTAGAGAGCCTTAGAGAACAAATGGGATTATATGAACCCGCTCATACCAGATATTTTGACTGGCTATCCGGGGTTTTTAGGGGGGATCTGGGCACCTCCCTTTCTCGTGGGAGGGTAAAGATAGCTCCTCTCCTTTTGTCCCGGATAGTCAACTCGGCTGCACTGGCCATCTCCAGCCTGGCGGTTATAATTCCTCTTTCGCTGGGGCTGGGAACTCTGATGGGGTTGAAGGAAGACAGCCTGCTGGATCAGATAATGTCTTCCCTGACTCTTGCGGCCATTTCTCTGCCAGAATTTATCTCAGGAATTTTTCTGATCGTTATATTTGCGGTTACCCTGGGAGTGCTGCCGGCTACAAGTTCGATAGACCCAAATGTCAATCCATTTTACCAGATACCACACCTTGTTTTGCCTGTAATTACTTTGAGCCTGGTGCTTCTGGGTTATATTGCTCGAATGGTTCGGGCTACCACCATCGAGGTGCTGAAGGCAAATTATATCAGAACCGCCATTCTCAAAGGCCTGCCCCGGCGGATAGTAATTTTCAGGCATGTTCTTAAAAATTCACTTCTTCCTTCAATTACTGTAATTGCCATGCAGGCTGCCTGGCTTTTTGGAGGATTAATTGTGGTAGAGGTGGTTTTTGCCTATCCTGGAGTGGGAAGATTGACCATGCATGCTCTGAATAACAGGGATGTTCCCATGATTCAGGCCACTGTAATTTTTATCAGCGCCTGTTATTTGACTGCCAATGTAATTGCAGATATTTTATATGGTTTTCTAGATCCTCGAATCCGCTATGATTGATGTGAATTATCAACTTCATATTCTGCCTGCTAAGAAGTTAATATTTACCGCAAAAGAGGGGTTATAGCTATGACAGGAATAAGAAGCATCCCCAGAGTCAGCCAAAAAATATTATCTCTGTTAATTTCTAAAATTACCTCCCTCCCTGCTTTTATGAGCCGTTTGAGCGGTTCGCGCACGGCTACAATTGGTCTCATTGTCATTGTTTTATGGGGGCTGGTGGCTATATTTGCTCCTTTGTTGACTCCATATCCTCACACCCAGTTTCAATATGATAAAACTTTTGAGGCCCCTTCCACAACTCACCTGTTTGGTACGGATCAATACGGTCGAGACGTTTTCAGCCGCGTTTTGATGGGTTCCAGAGAGGTTTTTAAGCTGGCTCTGCCAGCCACCTTTTTGGGACTGCTGGGAGGGATTATAATTGGTTTGATTTCAGGTTACTACGGCGGCTATATTGATGAATTGCTTATGAGAGCTATGGACATTATGATGGCCTTTCCGGCTCTGCTTTTGGCCCTTACCATCATTGCCCTATTTGGGGCGGGATTGAGCAACGTGGTTATAGTGATTGCTATTGTTTTTATTCCTCGAATTGCCAGGGTGGTAAGAAGTGGGGCTTTATCTGTTAAATCTCATGAATTTGTGGCAGCAGCCCGCGTGCGAGGAGAATCAACCCCCTATATCCTGGTAGTGGAGATATTGCCCAATATACTGGGAGAAATAATAGTGGAGGGTTCGGTCCGCTTTGCCTATGCAATATTTATTGGAGCTTCCCTCAGTTTTCTTGGTCTGGGGATTCAACCTCCTTCGCCGGATTGGGGTCTTTTGATAAATGAAGCCCGGGGCTTCATTCAGATTGCCCCCTGGCTGTCTATTTTTCCTGCTCTTTCCATAGCTTCTCTCATAGTGGCTGCTAATTTTCTTTCTGAAGGGCTGCAAAAAATTTTTGAAGGGGAGCTATAATAATTGCAGTAAAGGAGGAGGAAACTTTTGACACTCAGAAATATCGAGCCTGCCCTAAAAATAGAAAATTTATCCCTGACCTATAAAACTCCTAAAAAGACTGTAAAGGCTCTAAGGAATATATCCTTCAATATTTATCACGGTGAAATATTTGGACTGGTCGGAGAATCCGGCTGTGGCAAAAGCACGCTTGCCTTTGCCATAATGAGCTATGTGGCTGAAAATGGAATGATTGAAAATGGAAAAGTATTTTATGAGGATGAGGATATACTGCAAAAATCCCGGGAAGATCTGAGAGAACTTCGGGGCAATAAGATTTCCATGGTATATCAGGATCCTCTGGCCTCTTTAAATCCTTCTCTTACCGTGGGATCACAGATTGCTGAGGTGTTGATAACCCATAGAGACCATTCCGGCAAGGAGGCCCGACAGAAATCTGTTGAGATATTGGACAGGCTGAATATTTCAGATCCTGAAATGGTGGTGGATAAATATCCTCATCAGTTAAGCGGAGGCATGCAGCAACGTGTTTGTATCGCTATGGCCATCTGTAGTGACCCCGATTTGTTGATTTTAGATGAGCCTACCACGAACCTGGACGTTACTACTGAGGCTGTAATTACCGACTTAATTAAATCTATTAAACAGGAAATCGACTCTGCAATTCTCTATATATCACACGATTTAGGTCTTGTGAAAAGGATCTGTGACAGGTTGGGCATTATGTATAAGGGGGAAATTGTGGAAAAGTGTTTTACCGAAAACTTTTTTTCCGCACCCCGGCACCCTTATTCAATTGGGCTTTTAAAATCTCTTCCAAAATTGAGCACAGATAAAGAGGAAGAAGTTCTCCATTCCATTCCCAAAAAATTAAATGATGTAAATTTAAAAGATATCGAATTCACAGGCTGTTCATTTGCTCCCCGCTGCCCTTTGATGATGGAAAAATGCACTCAAAAAAAGCCCGAGTTGACCAAAGGAGCAAATGACCATTATGCGGCTTGTTTTGCAGAAAAATCTTCTGTGAGCGGAGATATTTACAAGGACATTACCCCGGATCAGGAAGGAAAAACTGCTAAGAGTGCAGAGAAAAAAGAAGAGCAGGCTCAAAATGTGCTCACCCTGGAAGATGTGAAAAAATATTTTGAAGTTAGCAAAGGCTGGCTATTAAAGTCCAGGAAAAAAAGTTTAAAAGCCGTAGACGGAATTTCTCTGCAGCTTGTTGAAAATAGCACACTTGCTGTCGTAGGTGAAAGCGGTTGTGGAAAATCGACTCTGGCCAAAACCATTATGGGGCTTCTAGAATTATCTGAGGGCAAAGTTTATTTCAAAGATAAGGATATATCCAAACCTGTGAACAAGAGGAGCAAAGAAGTTTTAAGAAAGATCCAAATTGTGTTTCAGAATCCCGATACGACTTTAAATCCAAAGCATAAAGTATTGCATACCATTTCTCGCCCTCTTTATTTATATAATATGGTAAGTTCAAAGAAAAAAGCTAAGAAAAAAGTCCAGAATTTGCTGGCTTCGGTGGGGCTGGATGAGAGCTATCTAAATGCCCATCCCACAGAATTGAGTGGAGGCGAAAAGCAGAGAGTGGCCATAGCCAGAGCATTTGCTCCTGATCCTGAAGTTGTCATATGTGATGAGCCTACTTCGGGACTGGATGTTTCGGTGCAGGCTTCTGTTTTAAATCTACTTTTGAGATTGCAGCAAGAAAGAGGAACTTCATATATTTTTATCTCTCATGACCTCAGTGTGGTTCACTTTATCAGCGATTATGTGGCAGTAGTTTACCTGGGAGAAATATGCGAAATTTCCCACACTGAGGAGCTGCTCAATCCCCCCTATCATCCCTATACCTCGGCACTTCTTTCAGCAATTCCGGTCGTTGACCCTGGCTTTGAAAAGGAGATAGTAAAGCTGGAAGGTCAGATACCCAGTGCCATAGATCCTCCAGCTGGCTGTCGTTTTCACACAAGATGCCCTGAGAAGGCAGGAAAGATTTGTGAGGAGGAAAAACCGCCTGCTTGGGAGATAAATGAATATAATGTTATTCACTGTCATCTTTCCAGAGAGGAGCTAGCGAGCAGGCAGAAGCAAATTATAAAAAATGCTAAAAAAGCCTGATCGAATTCAACCCTGTTCATGGAAGCCAGAACAGACCGTGCATCAAATATTTTAAACGACTGTGAATATTACGGGCTTTACACCCGGCTTGAATGCTGCTGGCTGTTTAAATAAGTATTTGAATTATGAGATTTTCGGGGGGAGCAGGCTAACTCGAGTTCATATAATTTGACACTACGCGCAATGAGAAAGGGGGGCAAATATGTTTGGACTGGGAGCTCCTGAGCTGGTTGTGGTGCTGGGAATAGTTCTAATAATATTCGGTCCGAGCAGGCTTCCGGAAATCGGCAGAGCTATCGGTTCCGGAATCAGAGAATTGAAAAGTGTCAGCCAGGAAGTTGAAGATTCTGCCAATCTGGAATTAGAAGAGGATTAAGCTTCTGCAAAACAGGTAGAGCTGATCTATTTACGTCCAAAATTTCTTTTTTGATTAATAAAACTTTAAACCTGGAGGGAGAAAATTGGGAAAAATAACAATTCCTCACGATATGGACAGGGAAAAGAAGTTAAAATTGTTGAATAATGATTCTGATGACAGCTATTTTAGCAGACATATTAGCCGCAGGAATTTTCTGAAAAAATCCGCCGGATTTGGAGCTTCAGTTTATCTAATGAGCATGTTTAATCCTTTTTCCACTTTAAGTGCTGCTTCCGGCGAAAAATCTGTGAGGGTGGGAGTATTCCCTACCGGAAATTTGACCCCGGGCTTTATGGTAACAGGTACCGATGCCCACATAGCTAACACTGTATATGATAAGCTGGTAGATTATGATCCCTTCACCGACGATATCCGGGGAATGCTTGCTGAGTCCTGGGAGGTTCTAAATGATGGCCGGGAATGGATTTTTGAACTGCGTAAGGGTGTTAGGTGTCATAATGGAGAAGAATTTACCGCGGATGATGTTCTTTTCACCTATAATTACTGGCAGGAAGTTGGTGCTCCTGTAAAAGAGGATTTTTCCGAGGTGGAAGAGCTGGATAAGCTGGATGATTATAAAGTAAGGTTTAAGTTGAGCAGCGGTGATGTTCTTTTTCATAAAAAATTCATAGATTATAATGCCGTTATGCTGGTAGAGGATTACGATTATATGGAAAGAGGAGAAAGAGAGCCTCTGGGAACCGGTCCTTTTAAAGCGAAGGATATGATGCCCGGAGAACGCTTTGTTTTTGAAAAAAATGAGGATTACTGGATGGAGGATCAGCCCTATATTGATGAAGTAGTATTTATCATAATCCCGGAAGAATCAGCACAGATTGCTGCTATGACCACGGGAGAAATTGAGGTGATTCCTTCTTTTGAGGAAAAGACTATGTTTGATACTTTCACACAGCATCCGGAGGTGAATGTTCAGAGCAGATCTTTAGCCGGTCACGAAACTGCAGCTATGAATGTACAAAATCCTCCCTTCGATGACAACAGAGTGAGAAAAGCCATGAAGTACTGCCTTGATCGTGATGGTATTGAAACTATGTTATTTGAAGGAATGGATATTTCTCGTGGAAACGATCATCCGGTTGCTCCCATTTACGAAGATTATGCGGAAAGAGAACCCAGAAGAAGAAATGTGGAGAGGGCAAAAGAATTACTGGCTGAAGCCGGTTATCCCGATGGCTTTGATATTGAACTTTACTTTGCCTCTAATTTATACGCCCCCCGCAATTACGCACTGGCAATTCAGGAGATGGCCCGTGATATTGATGTGCGTGTGGAGCTACAGGGGTTTGATAGAGATATATATCTGGCTGAATACTGGCAGAATGTAGATTTTTGTGTTACTCAATGGGGACATCGTCCCAGCCCCATGACATTTTTTGAACTGGCTTATGTTAGTGATGCCGTCTGGCCAGAGGGTCATTATAACAATCCGGAGCTGGATCAGCTGGTGAAAGAAGCTAAATCTGAGCCCGATGATGAAAAAAGAAAGGAAACCTTTAGAGAAATACAAAATTTAATGGTAGAGGATGGACCTGTTTTAATTTCTTATTTCCATTCCATGAATTTTGCCACTCAACAGCATATTGAGTATCATGTAACCAATAACTGGCATTTTGATCCCAGGTATATTCGCAAGGAATGATGCTTGTAATATATCATGTATTTTTTAAGGAGGTTAAGTATATATGCCAGATTACGAAAAGTTGAGCGAAAAGGTAATCGAAGGTGCCCAGGAAGATGTGGAAGAACTAACTCAGGCAGCAATCGATGAGGATGCCGATCCC
>Ga0207421_10005832_pt1 | contig 13642 bp, 14 predicted proteins | sample SodLakKL_010_SED_4_FD_187542 | JGI IMG/M metagenome (GOLD analysis project Ga0207421, IMG submission 187542) | Alkaline sediment microbial communities from Lake Tanatar, Kulunda Steppe, Russia - 8KL_010_SED (SPAdes) (version 2) | ecosystem: Environmental > Aquatic > Non-marine Saline and...
AGCCCGATTGCGCCCCGGTAAAACGACACCACGACCGGGTCCCAGCCCTCGGCCGTGAGAATGCCGCCGATCCCGCCTGATAGTCCCCAGCATATTGCCGCAGCCGCAACGAACATCGTACTCAGATTCATTGAGGTGAGATCATAGCACATTACCCGCGGTGTCGGGATACCTCACCCGGTCTGAGGTGATAGGACTTCCTCGCAGCGTAACGGGGGCTCCTGTTTCCTGTACTATGTGCGGATCCCTTTTATCCTTGTAAAACATAACTTTGACTTACGGTTTGCAAGGAATTATAATGGTGTTATGGCGCGTGAAGAACTCCCCCGGCGGGTTGAGGGGTATCTGCTGGAACTCATGGACCAGTTTCCTGTGGTAGCAATCGTGGGTCCACGACAGGCCGGCAAGTCGACACTTGCCCGGCGAATTATGGCACGGATGACGGCCGGTCTCTACCTGGACCTCGAGCTTCCCTCGGACCTCGCAAAGTTGCGTGACCCGGAGGCTTACCTCTCCATGAACGCAGCTGCAACGGTCTGTATTGATGAGGTGCAGCGCTTCCCCGACCTTTTCCCGCTGCTCCGTGCCCTGGTTGACCGCGACCGCCGGCCGGGGCGATTCCTCGTCCTGGGGTCGGCATCGCCTGATCTGCTCCATCAAAGTAGTGAGTCGCTCGCCGGCCGCATTGCCTACGTTGAGCTCCAACCGTTCAGCTATGACGAAGTGGCGTCGCACGGTGAGCTCATGCAACACTGGCTGCGGGGCGGGTTTCCCGAGAGCTTCCTGGCTGCGGATGAAGCAGCTTCGTATCGGTGGCGCGAGCAGTTTGTGCGAACCTTTCTTGACCGAGATCTGCCGGCGCTTGGGATCGATGTCGGCAAGCCGGCCTTGGAACGCTTCTGGACGATGGTCGCGGCATCCAATGGTTCGCTTCTCAACAAGGCCAAGTTCGCCGATCCCATAGGGGTATCGCCACAGACCATTACTCGGTACATCGACATTCTTGAAGCCACCTTCATGGCGCGGCTGTTGCGGCCGTTCTTCTCGAACACCAAAAAGCGGTTGGTGCGTAGCCCCAAGATCTACCTGCGCGACAGCGGTCTTTTGCATACGCTGCTGGGACTGCGCTCTTGGGACGCGCTGTTCGGCCATCCGGCAATAGGCGCTTCGTGGGAGGCGTACGCGATAGAGCAGATACTGGGGGTGCTTTCGGAATGGCAGGGTAGTTTTTATCGGAGCTCCGGGGGTGCCGAGATTGATCTTGTGCTGCAGCGCGGCGGGCACACCGTGGCGGTTGAGCTCAAGTCCACCCGCTCACCCCGCGTATCCAAGGGCTTTTACCAGGCTGCCGACGATATCCGTGCCGACGAGCGCTACATCGTCGCCCCTTTACCAAAGCCGGAGCTCGTTCCCTACGGCAATGGGGCGGTGTTGTGCCGGCCTGAGAGTCTGATCCGGCGACTGAGCGCCCCGTGACCGCCAGGGGCAAGGCCACCCGAACCGGAACCCGCGTAGCCGACCGAGGGCAGCTTGCGGCAAGCAGCGGCAAGCAACGCCGGCCGGGGCGTGCGTGCCGGCGCGGCGGGCATCGCGGGTGCCGGCGCGTGAGTTCACGCTTCACTCAACCCGGTCACGGTGACGACACGATCACGGTGACGACACGGTCACGGTGAGCGCGGTGGGTTCTATTGAAGCGGTGCCGCCCATCTGTTCTGCAAGGGCTGTAACGATGTCGTTCTGGAGCTCGGTGTCGGGGTTTTCGGCAACGAATATGGTGTGGTCGCAGATGAAGGTGAGGTGCAGCCCCTCGGTATCGGGATGCCGATCGTGAGCAGGTTGGGGCTGCGTGAGGGTGAGCTTGATGTTGCTTCCCGGCCACGAGAGCAGAAGCAGCTCATTAATCAGCAAACCGCACGGAATAGCCAAATCGAGCGAGAGTGCCGGCTCTTGGTCTGCCGACCACTCAATGGTTTGGGCTTGGTCGTCGGCTCCCTCGCGCTTCGAACTCTGGTGTTGCGCTATCAGCGACCGCAGATAGGGGTGCATCAAAACACGAGTAACCGAGTTGGATTGGTAGATGATATCGTGCGTAAGAGCCATGGAGTAAACTCTGGACAGCGATGCCTCCAGGTGCTCGGCGCGGGGGCTATACGCGGAGTTAACGGCTCCGGCGCCGGCGCTCTTTCAGGATTGCCTTTCCCTCCATCACAAGGTCGGTCACTTGGCGGTAGGCCGGGCAGACGTAGCTGCAGATCGCGCACTCGCAGCACTCGCTGATATGCAGCCGTTCGGCGGCCTCAGGCGTTCCGGCCTCAACGAGCTGGCTGATCTCGTTTGGATACAGCCCGATCGGGCAATGCTTCACGCAGGCGCTGCAGCGGATACACGGGTTAACGCGCTCATAGGCCGGCTGAATCGCGGCCGGGGGCATGACCAGAATGCCGGTGGCGGCCTTAACCACCGGCGCTTCGAGCGTATCCACCGCCGTGCCGGTCATCGGGCCGCCGCGGACAACCTTGTATCCACCGAGCGCCTCGAGGTCCACTCCCACATGCTCGAGAATGTGGCGTAGGGGCGTGCCGATCGGCACCCGATAATTGCCCGGCCGCGCAATCTCATGCAGCCCGCTGACGGTTACCACCCGCTCGAACAGCGGTTTATTCAGTACCACCGCGTCGTAGATCGCCGCGGTCGTGGAAACGTTACGCACGATGCATCCGACATCGGCGCTGCGACCGCCGAGCGGCGGTTCCTTCCCGGTAATTGCTCGCAACAAGGTCTTTTTGTAGCCCTGCGGATACTTCACCGCCACCGGCACCACGCTGAACTCCGGCAGGTTGCGGGTTCTTTCGGTCAGCACCTCTATGGCGTCGGGCTTGTTGTTCTCAATGCCGATGTAGCAATGATCGGCCCCGATTACCCGCGCGATGATGCGCGCGCCGCCGATCACCGCATCGGCGCGTTCCACCATGATCCGGTGGTCGCTGGTCAGAAACGGCTCGCACTCGGCCCCGTTCACGATCAGAGTCGGAATCTTCGTGCGGACCTCGAGATTGATATGCGTTGGAAACCCGGCGCCCGCCATGCCCACGATCCCATTGTCCTTGATGACGGCGAGGATCCGGTCGCGATCCAGGCTCTCCCAATCCCCGCGCGGGGTGAGCTCCGGTACGTTCTGCTCGCGATCGGCCCTGATGACCACACTCGGTAGTTCGGTGCCGTCGCCGAACGGGCGCGGCTCAATATGCGTGACCACCCCGGAGACACCGGCGTGCACCGGCGAGCTCCATTTCTCCTCGAGGTCTCCGATCTTCTGTCCGATGGTAACACGATCGCCGACCGACACTATCGGCTCCACCGGCTCCCCAGTGTGCTGATTCAACGGCACCACCACCGTCTGCGGGCACGGGATCGCCTCGGTGGGCTTGTCGGCGGTATAGTGCTTATGCTCGGGAAGATCGATCCCGCGATCGAAGCTGCGCGCCCGGCGTCCTTGAATCACCGCTTCGAGCCTTTTCGTAATCGCCTTGAGCGTTAAGATCGCCATAATCTGCTCCGTTCGTTTTCAGTTCGTTTTCAGCGCGTTATCAAAGGCCCTCGAAGCCCGCGATAGCCAGCGCGAGCATCCCCAAGGTGATGAACTGTAGCGGCATGCCGCGCAGCCATGACGGTACCAGCTGCGTCTCGGGCCGTGTTTCGATCGTCTCAACAAGGATCAGCAGCGCCGTAAGCCCCAGCCCGAACCCTATCGCGGTGCCGACTGCTTCGCCCAGGCCGTTCCCGTTGCCGAGGTAGAGCAGCACCGTTCCGAAAACGGCGCTGTTCAGGAAGATCCGCGGCAGCAGATGCTGAAGGTAGCTGCGAAACAGCAGGTCGGCCGCCGCAACAATCATCAACAACAGCAGTATCGTAACGAGGTACTTGAGGTAGACAAGCTCGAGCGGTACCAGCACGAGCTCGTGCGCGCCGTAGGAGGCAACGACCGCCACTGCCATCACCGCGGTGGTTGCAAGCCCCAGGCAGAGGTTCGCTTTCACCGTACCCGGCCGCTCGCCGAAAAACGGAAACAGCCCGAGCAAATACGTCAGCACGATGTTGTTCCACAGCACGCCGCCTATCACGATGTAGCCGAGTTCGGCCATTGCGGGCATCCTCCTTCGCTCCTTCACTCATTCGCTATCGGTCTTCGGCCGGGCTGCGCCGAAGCGCGCGCCGCGCGGCCAAAACGGTGCCTACCACAATCAACAGCCCCGCGGGCTCGCCGAAGAATGATAGGTCGATCGCGAGGATCGCGGTGTCGAGTAACTCGCCGGTGAGGAGTATTTCGCGCAAGCCGCCGAGCGCCGATAGCAGAACCACGAACAGCACACTCAACCAGAGGCTTTGTCGATACTCATGCCGGCGTTCCGTTCCTTCGTAGAGTACGCACTGCCTGAGCACCAGGATGTTGATCCCCGTTAAGGGGAGAAACACGTTTAGGGTTTCGCGTACCGCGGGGTTGTTGGCCTCGAGGAAGAACCCGTACAGCGAGGCGCAGGTAACCGTTATCGCTACGGTGCAGACCAGGCGCGCGATCCGCGAGATACGAACGGCGAGCACCATATTGATGATACCGGTAAGCGCCACCGCAACCAGAACGACCGCCGCCAGGCCGAACGCCGCCTCGGCACGACCGGTACCACCGAGTGCCGGTGCCAACGCTGGAAACAGCAGAACCCGTGATGAACGCTTTAGAATCGGTAGCGCTATTGAATCGTTCAGTTGCATGCGGGGCTCCTCCGTTTGCTCACAGAGCATTGCTCCCAAACCTCCACAGGGGGAGGCGGCCGGTGCTCAGCCGTTTTCGGCGTCCGCGAGGTGCGCGAGCGCTGCACGGACCGCTTCGGCCACCGCCTCGGCCGATTCGGTTGCTCCGGTGATATTGTCGATATCTTCATCGATCCGAACGGGGTCCGCTTCAGACTTCCCGTGAAAGCGCGAGAGAAACTCGTCCTCGGCCACGACGTCACCGAGATCGGGTGTCTCGTCATGATCGAGCACCTTAACGCCGACGACCGAGCCCTCGGTATCAACGCCGATCAGCGTCTCGATCGGCCCGCCGTAGCCTTCACCCTCGGCAATTGCGGCGCTGCCGATGTGGTCGCCGTTTTCTATTGCGCGATAAACCATGCGATCGTCGTGCTCAAACGCGGTAAACTCGGTAGCGTCGGCGAAGACCTCTTTCAACGCGTCCTCGAGCTCGGGCGCCACCTCCTCCAGCTCAACCTCTTCAAGCGCGAGCAGCGCGTGCCCGGCAGTCAACAGCCCCACACAGGCGGCAAGCGTAATCGCGACCGCGAGCATCGAGCCGACCGCGCCGCCGGCGCCGCGACTCGCCGTATCTCTATCTGCGGTCATAGCAGTTATGCCTCCCCCAGCGCTTTGCGTTTCAGAAAGCGGTCGAACAGCGGTGTGCAGGCGTTCATCAACAGGATGGCGTAGGTTACGCCTTCGGGATACGCGCCGAGCTCGCGAATAAGAACCGTGCCGATGCCGCATCCTATCCCGAACAGAATCTGGCCCGACTCGGAGTTCGGTGAGGTCACCCAGTCGGTCGCCATGTACACCGCCGCGAGCATCAAACCTCCCCCAAACACATGAAGCCACAGATCGGCGCCGAACAGCGCAGCCGTGATCGCGGTCGCCAGAATGAAGAACACCGGGATCCGCCACTCAATTCGTCCACGAACGAGTAGAAACACGCCGCCGATCAGCAGCAGCGGAACCGAGGTTTCGCCGATACTGCCGGGAACGGTGCCGATAAACACCTCCCAGGCGCCGAACTCATCGGCCACCAGCGGCGTAGCGGTTGTGGCTCGGTCCACCGGGCCGACATACGTGGTCATGAGGCCGGGCCAGACCGCGAGCATGATGGCCCGCCCCACCAGCGCCGGATTAAAGAGGTTGCGCCCCAGTCCGCCTTGCAGGATCTTGCCGAACAGGATTGCGCACACCGCACCCGCCGCTGCGTACCCTGGCCCCAGCGTCGGCGGCAAGGTCAGCGCGAGCAGAAGGCCGGTCAAAGCGGCGCTTCCGTCGCCGATCATCTCCCGCAACCCCGACAGCCGCTGCTCCGCCAGCGCTTCGGTGAGAACCGCGGCCGCGACGGTTGCCGCTACCACGGCGAAGGCTTCGAGTCCGAACAGATAAATCCCAAAGACGGTGGCGGGCATGAGCGCGACCATGACCTCGCTCATGATCTGCAGGGTGGTTTCCACCCTGATCTTTAGGTGGGGAGCTCTGGTCGCGACGAGTTGCGATTGTTGCGCCATGAGATAGCTCCGAAAATTGCAAGGGTATACCCCATTATTGGGACGAAATTATCAATTCGTCAAGGAAAGGATACATGCTGTTGCTTTTGGGCAACACTCGTGCGAGAATTGCCGTGTGTGAGGGTGGTATGAGCGCGATGCTCATACCATGGTGGCACATGAAACCGTTGAAACCGGTTTTTTCGGATATCGGATACAAGGGGGTAGCGATGTATCGTGTCCTCAACACAGACTATGTGCCGGTGCCGGCCGACCTCGGGTTAACGGTGGAAAACGCCGAGGAGCTGCGCCAACTTCAGCCAAAATTCGGTACCGAGCTCCCGGAGATCGAGGAGCGCGAAGACGGCATCTATACCAAGTGCGGGGTAGTGCTGGCGTTCGAAATCGAGGAAGCGCCGGTTACCGACGGTCAAAAGTACCGCCGTTTGCTCGCCGCGGTGTACGACGCCGTGCAGATGTTCGAGCGCTGGGCCGACGAAGAGCAGACGCCTGAGGATGGCGACGCCGAGCGCAATGCGTGTGCCCAGGCGCGTGAACAGGCCTTTCGCCGTGCGGCGGAGCACCTCCGCGCCGAGACGAACAACGCACTCGGGCGCTCGCTGTTTCGACGAAAGCGATAGCACTACGCCTCGTGGACTTGCGTCAGTCGGTAAACGTCTCGAACGATGCTGTGCCGGGCCCGATCTCGCTGATCTGCCTGACGAAGACGTAGCTCGATTCATGACGACCTTCCACGTCATAGAAGAATACCGCGTGGTCTTCACGCCAGAGATAAACGCCTTCGCAAGAGAGAAAACGATAACGGTAGACGGCGCCGTGCGATCCTTGCGCAATTGCCTGGTTGATCTTTGCTACGATATGCTGGTCATCGGGATGGATTAGCGCTGCAATCTCGGAGGCCCCGGCCCCCAGCAGTGTTTCGGTTGGGCAGCCGGTAATCTCGGCGTAGGCCGGGTTAACCGAGCGGATCTTGCCGCTCGAATCCAGAAATAGCATCCCAACCCCACTGCGTTCAAATACCTGCTGCACCGCTTGGCTTTGCTTTACGAGCCGATCCTGAACACGCCTGCGTTCGGTAACGTTGTGTTGAATTGCGACGTAGTGGGTAATCCGTCCGGCCGCATCATGTACCGGGTTAATATGCATGCGAATCCAGTATGGTGCGCCGTGCTTAGTGTAGTTCAGGATCTCGCCGGCGTAGGAACGTCCCGCATCCAACGCAGCGCGAATCTCGCGTTTGAGCGCGGGGTCGGGATTGGGACCTTGCAGGATCTCCCCGGGGTTGCGCCCAAGCAGTTCCTTCTCACTGTAACCTGTTAACTCAATGCCGGCGTCGTTTACCCATTGCGTGCGCCGCTCAGCGTCGGTAATGAAAACAATGTTGCCCGGGTTGTAGGCAATGCTGGAGAGTAACTGCGTGCGCTGCCGTTCAAGTCGAGTGGCGGTGACATCTTCGATGTTGACGAGGGCAGCCGGGCGGCCGTCCAGCGACATTGAAGCTGTGCTGTACCGAAGAAGCGCGGCGCGGCAACCTTCTCGCGACTGTAGCTGCATCTCGCGTTCCTTACCGTATACCGTGCGTTCGCCGGCCACCGTGGCTTGGATGTCGGCATAGAGCTCGCATTCCGGACATTCCGGTGCATCGCCGCAGAGCTCGGTCGCGTCATAAGCGTGGGCGCATCCAAGGAAATCACCACAGCGCCGTTGTTCAACCTGATTCAACTTACGGCCGGCGATTCTTTCCGCCGCTCTATTCGCATCGATTACGTAGAGTTCTGAGTTGATGAGCATCATTCCTACCCGTGACGAGTCCATCATCACGCGCAGCTTGTCGCGCTGCTCCGCAACCCGTTTCTCCGCGGCCTGAACCGCTTGTTTGGCGGCATGTAGTTTGAACGCCATCTTCATTGATGCAAACAACACGGTAGGCGAAGAGCTCTTCACGACGTAGCCGTAGGACGTAATGCCTTCGGTTTTCTCGACAACTTCAGGCTCGGTATGGCTTGAGAGAAAAACCACCGGAATGTCGACCTCGGAAATGATCTGTTCGGCGGCTTGGGTGCCGTCGATACCGTCGCCAAGATCGATATCCATCAGCACGAGCTCGAAGGCCTCATGATTAGACTCCACTGCGGCAACCGCGGTTTCTCCGTTAGGAGCGGTCTCCACGGCATACCCAGCTTTCTCCAGTATACGCTTATTTGTTAATGCAACTACTGCGTCGTCTTCAACCAAAAGCACGCTTCTTTTCATCGCGGGCATTATACACGATTCCGCTGCTCCGCGATAGAAAATTCGTCTTTGTGGTCTTTGTCGATTGTTTGTATCCCGACAACGGTTGTTACCATCGAAATGCAACACGGAATTCGCATACATATCTTGACAGTGTTGATAATTTTTTCGATCCTGTGCTTGCATGCAGCATATGTCAATAAATATGCAAAGGGAGCGTATGCGCTCAGCTGGGCAGCAGCTCAGAAATGCAGGTGAAAGCAACTACGAGGGAGGTTCTGGTGCTCGAGAAACTGCGAGAGGGGGACCCTGAGATAGCGGCCGCGATCGAGGCGGAGTTCAGGCGTCAAAACGAGAAGCTCGAGTTGATAGCTTCTGAGAACTTGGTTAGCCCACTGGTGATGGAGGCCCAAGGTTCGGTTCTTACGAATAAGTATGCAGAGGGCTATCCAGGCAATCGGTACCACGCGGGGTGCGAGCATGTAGACGTGGTAGAAACTCTAGCAATCGAGCGAGCAAAGGAGCTCTTCGGCGCCGAGTACGCCAATGTCCAACCGCACTCGGGCGTAAACGCCAATCTGGCGGTATATGTTGCGGTACTTAAGCCCGGCGACACTATTTTGGGCATGCAGCTTGACATGGGTGGGCATCTGTCGCACGGCAGCAAGGCCAACATCTCCGGGAAGTTCTATAACTGTTTGTTCTACGGATTAGATCCGGAGAGTGAACTCATCGATTACGATGCAATGCGAGCGCTCGCGCGGCAGCACCGTCCGCGCATGATCGTGGCGGGCGCAAGCTCTTACTCACGAACTATCGATTACGCCGTCTTCCGCGAGGTTGCCGACGAAATCGACGCTTACTTCTTGGTTGATATGGCGCACATCTCGGGTATCGTTGCTGCCGGTCTTCATCCTAACCCGGTTCAGTATGCAGATTTTGTAACCTCAACGACAACCAAGACCATACGCGGGGCGCGCGGCGGCATCATTTTGGCGAAAGGCGAGTACGGCAAAAAACTGGACAAAGCAATCTTTCCGGGCATACAGGGTGGGCCGCAGTTGCACGGCATAGCCGGTAAGGCGGTATGTTTCCGTGAGGCCATGACTCCCGGCTTTCGGGATTACATCGGCCAAGTCGTCGCTAATGCGCGAACGCTCGCCTCGACCTTACAAAACAAAGGCTACCGCGTTGTATCGGGTGGAACCGATACCCATTTGTTTTTGCTGGACCTCCGCGAGAAGGGCATTAACGGCGCAACGGCGGAAGCCGCTCTGGAAAGTGTCGGTATCTCAGTCAACAAGAACATGATCCCGTTCGACCCCGAAAAACCGCAGGTTACCAGTGGAATCCGGATAGGAAGCTCCGCGGTCACCACGCGCGGTATGCGTGAAACAGAGATGCAGCAGATTGCGGACCTCGTTGACCTCACAATTACTGCCGCCGGTGGCGCTGATAACGCCGACTACTCCGGAGCCCGGTTTCAGGAGGCTCGCGAGGCGGTTCAGGAACTGTGCTCGCGTTACCCGATGTACGAAGACGAAGGCAACTAGGCAGGAGGTGCACGGCATGATTGATACAGTACGCAACTTGATGCAGCAGTATACTCCGACTCTTACCGAGTTTCGGCGTGACCTGCACATGTACCCTGAGTTGAGTTTCAAGGAACACCAAACCACCAAGAAGATACTGGAAGCGCTGGCCGAGTTGGATGTAGAGGTGTTGGATCTCGGCCTCGAGACCGGTGTAGTAGCCGACATTCACGGGAGCGGTGATGGGCGCACCGTAGCGTTGCGTGGCGATATAGACGCACTTCCGATCTATGAAGAGAACGACGTGCCGTATAGATCAACAGTTGACGGCGTAATGCATGCCTGCGGTCACGACGTTCATACCTCGTCTTTGCTTGGTGCGGCGATGATTCTGTCTCAGATGCGCGACAAATTCCGCGGAACGGTGCGGCTGCTGTTCCAGCCTGCCGAGGAGATCAATGAAGGCGCGAGATTGCTGATTGATCGCGGCGCGATGCAGAACCCTACCGTTGATGCAGTTTTTGGGCTCCATACTACGCCTATGTTCTCCGCCGGTGAGGTGGCGGTGAAAGCCGGCGGCCTGATGGCGGCGGTCGACACTATTCGCATCACGGTCAAGGGCGTCGGCGGTCACGGCGCCATTCCTAACGCTACGGTCGACCCGATCGTGGCGGCGTGCTCAATGGTGAGCTCGCTGCAGTCTATCGTGAGCCGCAACGTAAACCCACTCGACTCGGTGGTGGTCTCGATGGGTACCATCAACGCAGGGATCGCGAATAACGTCATTCCTGAAGAAGTAAAGCTGACAGGCACAGCCCGCAGTTTTGAGCCCAGCGTGCGTGAACAGCTGCCGGATCTCGTGCGACGAGTTGTGGAGAACAGCGTCGCAGCCTACGGTGCCCAGGCCGAGGTGGAGTACATCTATCATCTGCCTGCGGTGTACAACGACGACGGGTTGACGGATCTTGCCGCCTCGGTTGTCGCTGAGGTGTGCGGTGAAAGCGGTGTCGTGGATCCCCAGCCGAGTATGGGGGGAGAAGACTTTGCGCTTTATATGCAACACGCGCCCGGATTCTTCTATTGGCTTGGAACCGGTAACAAAGAGAAGGGGTTCGTGCATCAGTGGCATAACCCGCGCTACGACACCGACGAGGACGCCCTGCCGATAGGGGCGGGCGTGTTGGCGACGTCCGCGCTGCGGTATTTGTCCGATTAGTCTGTATTGCGCTGTAGCGACCATCGCGTTGCGGTGGCAGAGATAGTTGTTTCAGAAGGAGAACCAAGTGAGTGATCAAGACACCAGGACTGAAGCTCAGTTGATCGATCCGAAGGGCCGGATTCCGGTTTTCTTGCGGCTGACATTAACGGTGCTTGGGATCTCAATGATCAGCGAATTGATCGGGATCCAGGAGATTCCGACCGGCATTGCAACAATTGTGTTGTTGCCGATGCTGTACGCGGTGGTCATTGGGATCATCATAACACCGGATGTGCTCGGAAAGCCGATCGGCGTTTTGCAGAAGTTGATCTCAACCGAAGAGATCAAGCTGGCGAGCCCAATGGTGATGCTGGCGTTGCTACCGCTCGGCGTAAAGTATGGAACGCTGGTGGGCCCCAATATCGTTGAGGTTGTACGCGCCGGTCCGGCCTTTTTGCTTCAAGAGTTCGGAAATCTCGCTACTATTTTTGTCGCGCTCCCGATAGCGTTGCTGCTCGGGATGAAACGCGAAGCGGTTGGGGCCACCGTATCGATCTGTCGTGAGCCGACGCTCGGCGTTATCGGTGAAAAGTACGGCATCTCTTCGCCTGAAGGCACCGGGATTCTCGGAACCTACCTGATCGGTACAGTGTTCGGTACCATTTTCTTCAGCTTGCTCGCTACACTCTCGGTGGCGACCGGCTTGCATCCGTTGGCGTTGGCGATGGCGAGCGGGATGGGAAGCGGAAGTATGATGACCGCTGCATCTGGAGCTCTTGCGGCCAGTGTGCCTGAGTTCAGTGATCAAGTCCTGGCGTTTGCGGCAACCAGCAACATGCTCACCGGGGTTACCGGGCTGTATATGGTTGTGATCGTAGCCGTTCCGCTTGTGAATTTCATGTATCGCAAGCTTGAGCCCGTTATCGGACGCGGCGGCTCTGCTAAGGAGGAATGAAATGGCGCTTGACGGACCCAAGCTTCTTAACCAGCTAAAGCTTTTGGTTGTGATCGGTATTATCATCTTGATCGCTCAGCGGATAGGCTGGGATCGCGGAATAATCGACGCAATCCCGGGTATGATCTTGGTAGTTGCGATTTCGTTTTTCGCTTTGATCGTGAAAGGAATACTGCCTAACGTTCCGATGCCGGCGTTTGCATGGGCGTCTCTTGCGGCGCTTATTCTCAGCATGCCGTTCATGCCGACCGCCGACTGGTTCTTGCGTTATACCGACGAAGTGGAGTTTCTCGGCACCACTGCTCCGATTCTGGCGTTTGCGGGAATTTCGGTAGGCGATAAGCTTACCACGCTCAAGAAGCTGAGCTGGAAAGTGGTGATCGTGGCTATCGCGGTGTTCATCGGTACCTTCTACGGCTCAGCGATCATATCGCATGTTATTCTAACGATTCAGGGAATCATCTAGTATCTATACAAGTATCTGAACGAGCGCGCACATGCACGGGGCACGTAAGGGCTTCGTGCGTTACGCGCTTTCGTTTCGCTTCGCAGGGGCTCCGTACCGGCCGGTGTGCACACAGGGCCGTAAGAAATGTACGGGCCGGGCGGCACGCGCGGCACGGGAGGCACGGGCGGCACGGGAGGCGCATGACGACGGTAATCTTGGTTCGCCACGGGCAGACCGCCTGGAATGTGAATGAACGCTTCCGTGGGCAGGAGGACGTTCCGCTCGATGAGGTTGGAGTCAGGCAGGCGCAGCTCACGGCCGAGCGTATAGCCCGCCAATGGGCACCCGCGGCGGTGTACTGCAGTCCACTGTCCAGAGCGAGAGTAACCGCGGAGACGATCGGCAAACGGTGCGGCGTAGTCGCCCAGGTTGACCGCATGCTTTCGGATATCGACTACGGCAGTTGGCAAGGCCTTACACCCGAGGAAGCCCGGCGGCGCTACCCTCGGCAGATGCGCCGCTGGCAATCGGGCTCGCGATGGGCGTGTCCCCCCGGCGGCGAGCCGCTTCGAGCTGTACAGCGGCGCTGTCTGGACGCGGTCCTGAATATCGCCTGGCGACATCCCGAGGACGTGGTTGTCGCGGTGGCGCACACCGTCGTCAACCGGCTCGTGCTTCTGGGCGCCCTTGGGGTTGGATTACGCCATTTTTGGCACATCGGGCAGGACCCGTGTGCCGTCAACGTTGTCGAGATCGAAAAGCGTTCCTTCACGCTGCAATCCGTCAACGACACCTGCCACCTTACCGCAGAACAAGAAACCTAGGCAGCCCGGTTCAGGAAGGTGTAACTCGTCGGTTTACCGGGCAGAGTGTCCAAAGATCGAGCGAGTCGTTCGCGGAGAAGTGGCGGATCCAAACAGAGGTGTCAACGAGTGTCCGCATGGTCCTCACGCATGACTGCTAGAT
>Ga0207421_10005833_pt1 | contig 13641 bp, 10 predicted proteins | sample SodLakKL_010_SED_4_FD_187542 | JGI IMG/M metagenome (GOLD analysis project Ga0207421, IMG submission 187542) | Alkaline sediment microbial communities from Lake Tanatar, Kulunda Steppe, Russia - 8KL_010_SED (SPAdes) (version 2) | ecosystem: Environmental > Aquatic > Non-marine Saline and...
CCGCCGACCGTCCGTAATCTCACTCTCGACCATGGCTCGAGGTTCGAGCGTCCCAGCCTAACCCTCTTCGGTCAGCGCCGAGCGGGCGACGGGTGCGAGTTCGTCGACTGGCAGCCCTTCCCGGCGGGCATAGACGACAGCGGCCGCTTCGATCGTAATCGCGTACTCCTGTTGGAGTCGGTTGATCGCCCCGACGGCTTCGTGTTTTTCGATGCCTTCAGCGACCAGCGCATCGAGCACCTGCTCGAAGGCTGATCGTTCACGAAGCAGGTCTTCGTCCGGCTGAAACTCATCCGGGATACGGACCTCACTCGGATCGAACGACGGTGAGAGATCAGCGCCGGTCCGCTCGAGCAGTCCTTCCTTGGTCGCGATATCGATCAGCCGCTGTGCCTGATCGGGTGAGAACCAGTCGCGGTCGAGCGAGAGGGCCACGACGAACTCGTTTTCCCGAAGGCTCCTCGTGCCGTGTTGGGTGAACGGCGCGGCGACGACGACGCGGAGACTCATCGACGCTCACTCTGGGTGGTGGAGGAATAGTCCTGACGGTTCTCGAGACTCGCGAAAGGAGTGTACACCAACGAGCCTCAATCCGACGCGCGGCCACCCTCGTTTCGATTCGCTCGAGACGGCGGTGGGAACTGGGTTCGACTCGAGTCGGTGCTTGCTCGAGGCGGCTCGGGGAGGACACACCGGTCGAGTTCCCGGTTGACGTGGGCGTACTGGTCCGGGGCGTTTGCGAGGGTGTGTGCGGGGTTCTCACGGCTGTCGATCCTGGCGGCTCGAACCTCCCCGAAGCGGTTGAGTCGGGCGATAATACCGCGCCAGTGATACCGCGTCGTCGAGGGGACGGTGTACGGGTGTGGGGGCTTTCGATCCGGATGTGCTGTGGCCAGGATGGCCATGTTGACGTTACTCGCGAGTTGGTCGTGATCGACGAGAATACCCACACGAGCCTCTGGCGGTGCGCGGGCCGCGAGGATATCGAGACCCAGGTGTAACGCACGGTACTCGGCGACGTTGTTATCCGGTGGACTATCACTGGTCGAGACTCGGCCGACGCGCGTCCCGTCACGCGTTTCGATGACTGCACCCAACCCGCCGCCGGTATCCCGAAACGACCCGTCGGTCGCCACGTAGAAGTCTCGGTGATGGGTCGACGGCGGATGAGCAATGTGCGGTGTCGGGGACGCATCGAACAGGTCCCGCAATGCTGGACGGCCGTGAGCGGCCATACTCGAGGTATGCGAGTCAACGAACTTAAACTTGTGGACGGAATCACGGCGTGCGACCTGTCGCTCGAGGGCGGTTTGGGTGTCGAATGTACACGTCTATGACCGGGGCAATTTGTATGCGGAAAACTACCCAGCAGTGACTGGAACTGCGTACTGCACGTTACCACCACCCCGACACCACACCACATCGATCAGCCGCTTCGGTCGTTTTATTGCCAGTCGTTTCCTCCACCTTGGTATGAGCGAAGACGAGTCAGAGCCAGCACCGTCCCCTGCCGAAACCGACGGCGGCTCGAGCAGCGTCGCGGGTCGAACCGAAGTCTGGATCGAAAAGTATCGCCCCGACACCCTCGATGAGATCAAAGGCCACGAAAATATCGTGCCCCGCCTACGGAGTTACGTCGAACAGAACGACCTCCCGAATCTCATGTTTTCTGGCCCGGCTGGCACCGGCAAGACGACAGCGGCCCAGGCCATCGCCCGTGAACTCTACGACGATGACTGGCGCGAGAACTTCCTCGAGCTCAACGCCTCCGACGAGCGTGGGATCGACGTCGTCAGAGACCGGATCAAAAACTTCGCCCGCTCGAGTTTCGGCGGCTACACCTATCGTATCATCTTCCTCGATGAGGCCGACGCCCTCACCAGCGATGCCCAGTCCGCACTCCGACGGACGATGGAGCAATTCTCACACAACACGCGGTTTATTCTCTCGTGTAACTACTCGAGTCAGATCATCGATCCGATCCAATCTCGCTGTGCCGTCTTTCGGTTTACCGAGCTTTCGGCCGAGGCGATCGAAGCCCAGGTTCGAGAGATCGCGCTCGAAGAAGGTATCGACGTCACGGGCGATGGCGTCGACGCCCTCGTCTACGCCGCGGCAGGCGATATGCGGAAGGCGATCAACGGCCTCCAGGCGGCGGCCGTCATGGGCGAAACCGTCGACGAAGAAGGGGTCTTCGCCATCACCTCGACCGCTCGGCCGGAGGAAGTCGAGGAGATGGTCGAAAGCGCCATTGCTGGCGATTTCACTGCCGCGCGAGCCACCCTCGAGTCCCTGCTCACCGATCGTGGGCTCGCCGGTGGTGACGTCATCGATCAACTCCATCGTTCGGCCTGGGAGTTCGACCTCGAGGACAAAGCGACGGTCAGGTTGCTCGAGCGACTCGGTGAAGTCGATTACCGGATCACTGAAGGGGCGAACGAGCGATTGCAGCTCGAGGCCATGTTGGCGGCGCTCGCACTCGAAGACGCGACACGATCCGTCGGTGAGTTATAGTTAAGACGACGGATGGGAGGCGATTTGATAGCCTCCCCACCCTGAAGTACGAGGCTCTTGTGTCGGGTTTTCGTCAGCGTCCGTTGGGAGGCGAACCTGAACCACCGGATTTAGTGGCTATACTGGTCACCCAGTTGGGAGTCCTCGGTCGGTTGCACACGGGCGAGAAGGAAACCGGTCCAGTATGCCACAACAACGGTCACCGGTGGCATCCAGAGCAAGGCCAGTGGCATCGACGTCACCCCGAGGAGTGTCGCACCCTCGAGGATAAACTGCCAGACGCTCACGCCACCGATGAGGGTGACGACCGACAGTGCGAGCACAGACTCGAGTGACGGGGTCCGAGAAGACCAGGGGCGAAGCGACGCTGTTTTCCGAACGTCGAGCACGTAGGTGGCCAGCACGATCCCACCGACAGCAGTGGTGATGGCGATTGCGCCATCGAGCCCCAGTGCGTAGCGGCCAGTGGCCAGTTCACCGAGGACGACCGGAAAGAAGGCAATCGTTCCCGCGAGCACTGGCCCACCGTTCCAGACGGCGTACAGATACGGACCCACGATGATCATCGCCGTCGCGAGGAAGATCACCAGCGCCGTGAGGCTGTCGAACAGCGAACTCGTGGTCTCGAGGTGAGTGCCCCCGACCGAAACCGTCGTGGCGAGATGACTCACCGCAAAGAGGACACCAAAACCCCCGAGAAAGGCGAGGGAGAGGGCAGTACGCCGTGGCTGTATCCCAATGAGTGGGGACTCGAGGCGGGACGTCGTCACAAACCCCCGGACTTTTCGACCCCCAGCAGTCACACGACTCATCGTGAGCCCTCCGTGATGAGCGTCGCGTATCCATCGTGATCCGGCGGCTCGTCGTTCTCGAGTGAGAGCGCCCGCGGGGTAACCCGCCAGTCGGCTGCCGCGTACAGTTTCTCGAGATACTCGCGTGTGTCGGTGTACGATTCGATGCCGTGTTTCGGCCGTGCGCCGGTATCCTCGTGGGCTTGCATCGAGACGAGCGTGTCGAACTGCCAACACCGAACGTGACGGCGGCCACTGGTGCCGTAGTAGGTTTCGGCGGCCGTCGCCTCCTGGCGGACGTACTCGTCGGCCTCGTAATCGTATGCATACCGGACATACTCCTCCGGGGCACGCACCCAGCCAGCCGCCTCGAGCACCGACATGACGCGGTCGAGCCCACCGGCAGGCTCCTCGAGGTCGAAGACGAGGTTGATCGGTGCTGTCGGACGGTACGTCGACCCCTCTTGGCGATACTGGTAGGCGACGATCGGCGAGTCTCGTTCGTCAGTGAGCCGTCCATCCTCGAGTCCCGGAACGGTGAGCTGTGCATCAGCGGATTCGACGGTGGTCGCCAGCTCCGTATCCGGTGGCATGGGAACAAGGGCAATACCAGCCACCGTCGCAAGACCTGCAACGCCGACCCGTCGAAGCGCCGTCCGCCGGTTATGCGGCATCCCTCACCCGGTTTCCAGCTACTCGTCGTCCAAACGACATACAATCCGGTTGAATATCCTGTATGTTATAGTTGTCGACGTGATTCCGTGGATGAATACCGCTGAGCGAGCGACAGCTTCCTCCAGTGAACGTGATAGTCCCCCTCGATCACATGGGATCGATAGCCAGCGTTTACGGAACTGTTTTACCGCCTGCACGGTCAACATCCCATACGAATGAGTGAATTGGAGGAAGAGTACCAACTCGAGTATTTCGAGGAGGAGGGGTTCGTCAGGAGCGAGTGCCCGTCCTGTGGGGCATATTTCTGGACCCGAGACCACGACCGAGAGACGTGTGGGGAACCGCCCTGTGAACAATACGATTTCATCGGTGAGCCGGGGTTCGCCGAGGAGTACACTCTCAGCGAGATGCGGGAGACGTTCCTCTCGTTTTTCGAAGCCCACGATCACGAGCGTATCGACCCGTATCCGGTCGCTGCAAACCGCTGGCGTGACGACGTGCTGTTGACACAGGCGTCGATCTACGATTTCCAGCCACTGGTCACCTCCGGCGAGACGCCACCGCCGGCGAATCCGCTCACGGTGAGCCAACCCTGTATCCGGATGCAGGACATCGACAACGTCGGCAAGACGGGCCGACACACGATGGCCTTCGAGATGATGGCCCATCACGCGTTCAACGTGCGCGAGGATGCCGAGGAAACCTACGCCTACGACGGCGAGGTGTACTGGAAGGATCGAACCGTCGAACTCTGTGACGAACTCCTCGATTCCCTGGGTGCCGACATCGAGGACGTCACCTACATCGAAGACCCCTGGGTCGGCGGTGGCAACGCCGGACCCGCCATCGAGGTCATCTACAAAGGCCTCGAGCTGGCCACCCTCGTCTTCATGTGCATGGAACAGGACCCCGAGGGCGAATACGAGCTCAAAGACGGGAACCGCTACTCGTACATGGACACCTACATCGTCGACACGGGCTACGGCCTCGAGCGCTGGACGTGGATGAGCCAGGGCACCCCGACGGTGTACGAAGCGGTGTATCCGGAGATGCTCAGCTTTCTGAAAGAGAACGCGGGTCTCGAGTACACCCCTGAGGAGACCGACCTCGTCGCCCGTGCAGCCCGTCTGTCGGGCCAGCTCGACATCGACGACGTGGATGACGTGGAAGCCGCTCGCGGCGATATCGCGGACGAACTCGACGTCGACGTCACAGCCCTTCGTGAACTGGTCGAGCCCCTCGAGCGCATTTACGCCATCGCCGACCACTGCCGGACGCTCGCCTATATGTTCGGCGACGGCATCGTCCCGTCGAACGTCTCGACGGGCTACCTCGCCCGAATGGTGCTCCGTCGCACCAAACGCCTCTGTGACACCGTCGGTGTCGACGCCCCGCTCGACGAACTCGTCGACATGCAGGCAAAGCGCCTGGGCTACGAGAACCGCGACACGATTCGGGACATCGTTCGCACGGAAGTCGAAAAGTACCGCGAGACGCTCGAGCGAGGGGGCCGCCGAGTCGAACAGCTCGCTGCGGAGTACGCCGACAAAGGCGAACCGATTCCCGCCGAGGAGTTGATCGAACTGTACGACAGTCACGGTATCCAGCCGGATATGGTCGAGGAAATCGCCACCGAGGTAGGGGCCGATGTCGACGTTCCCGATGATTTCTACAGCCTCGTGGCCGACCGTCACGACACGGCGACGGCCGTCGATGAGACCACTGCCTCGACTGACGAGCGGTTTTCGGACCTCCCGGAAACCGAGCAGTTGTACTACGACGACCAGGAGCGAACGCAGTTCGAGGCCGTCATCCTGGACGTCTTCGAGCACGAAGACGGCTACGAGGTCGTCCTCGATCAGACGATGTTCTACCCCGAAGGCGGTGGCCAGCCGGCAGACACGGGGACGCTCTCGACCGATGAGGCCACCGTCGACGTCACCGACGTCCAGATCGAAGACGGCGTCATCTGTCATCGAACCGACGAGGACCCCGGCAAGGGTGAGTTCGTCAACGGCCAGATCGATACCGCCCGTCGACGTCGTTTGATGCGTCACCACACGGCCACGCACATCGTCATGCACGCTGCCAGGCAGGTACTCGGTGAGCACATTCGCCAGGCCGGTGCACAGAAAGGCGTCGACTCCTCACGCGTCGATATCCGCCACTACGAGCGAGTGACCCGGGAGGACGTCAAAGCGATCGAACGCGTCGCGAACCAGTTGGTCATGGACAACGTCAGCGTTCGCCAGGAGTGGCCACATCGCCACGAAGCCGAGGCCGAACACGGATTCGACCTCTACCAGGGTGGGATCCCACCTGGAACGAACATCCGACTGATCCACGTCGCCGAAGACGTCCAGGCCTGTGGTGGCACGCACGTCGGCCGCACCGGTGACGTCGGTGCGATCAAACTCCTCGCCACCGAACGCGTCCAGGACGGCGTCGAACGTCTCACGTTTGCCGCTGGAGAAGCCGCGATCGAAGCCACCCAACGGAGCGAGGACGCGCTGTACGCCGCCGCCGCGGCCCTCGACGTCTCTCCCGAGGAAGTTCCGGACACCGCAGAACGGTTCTTCGAGGAGTGGAAAGCCCGAGGCAAGGAGATCGACGACCTGAAAGACCAACTCGCGACCGCTCGAGCGAGCGGCGGCGGGGACGGTACGGAAGTCGATGTTGGCGAGACGACCGCGGTTATCCAGCGAATCGACGCCGACATGGACGAACTCCGAGCGATGGCGAACGCGCTCGCCGACGAGGGCAACATCGCCGTCCTCGGGTCCGGTGAGAGCGGTGCCCAGTTCGTCGTCGCCGCCCCAGACGGCAGCGGCGTCAACGCCGGCGAGGTCGTCGGGGAACTCGCCTCGAGAGTCGGCGGCGGGGGTGGTGGCCCGCCGGACTTCGCGCAGGGCGGTGGGCCGGATGTCGAGGCCCTCGACGGCGCGCTCGAGGATGCTCCCGATATCTTGCGGCAGGTCCTGAACGCCTGACCCCGTTTTTCGTCACTCGGTAGCCCAGCTACCTGGTTTAGCCTCGCCGTTCGCGATACAGTCCCGTGTACGAGTGAGCATGTACTCGAGGGCCATGCTCGTACACTGATCTCACGAGAGAGACCGGTGAAATCACACTGGGCACATCGTGACACAGTCGGTCAGCCGGTGGCATATTGCTCCCCCTCTGTCTGGTAGGCAACCATGGATGTCAACATCGGTGAACGAACATCGAGAGGTAAGCGGCTCGGTTGGGACGACACATCCCGACTGTCTACCGGAACGAGATTGGGGTCACTGACGGGGATCGATCGAGGCCGTCTCGAGGTACCTCTAGAGGGTGATCGGCATGCGTCGTAATCGAATCACCCGACGTCGAGCACTCACAGTCGGGGCGGCACTCGGACTCTCGACGATGGGATCGGTCACGACTGCCGGGACAGCCGTCGCCGAAGCGGACGAGGTCCCGACGGGAGAGGTACTCTGGCAATACAGCGAAACCAGCAGACAGACAGGGACGCCGACTGTCGTCGACGACGTCGTGTATCTCATCGACCGGAACAGTACGTGGGCCGTGGATGCCCGCACGGGGGAGAAGGTGTGGGAAAGTATCATGGGCGTCTCGAGTTCCTCACCGACGGTTGTCGACGAAACGCTCTACGTTGCGGGTAGTGCCGCGATGTACGCGCTCGAGGCGTCTGGCCCCGATCAAACGGATAAAAACCGCCGGTGGCAACTCACGCTCGAGGAGGGAACGAATGGGTCGACGATGGTTGGTGACGACGCGGTGTACTACGTGGATAGTGAGAACGCGATTCGGGCCGTCGACCGTGAGACGGAAACGGAGTCAGTTCTCTTCGATGAGGCACCGAATCGGATGCAGCTCGAACCGGTACTCGTCGATGGGGTGATTTACGTGAGCGGCGGGTTCGGCCTCGGGGCCGAGGAAGGGGGCGTGTGGGCCGTCGATGCCGACAGTGGCGACCTGGTCTGGGAACAGATACTCGACATCACCACGCCGCCAACGGTGATGGATGGGCAGGTGTTCGTGACGGTCGAAAACGAGGACGACGACGTGTTCGAACTGTATTCGTTCGACGCTGAAACAGGCGAACAATCGTGGTCAGTCGAAGGGGGGACTGATTCGCAACTTCGGCGGGCTACAGTCGCCGACGGACTCGTCTTCACGACCGCGAGTGCCACCGTGTATGCGTTCGATGCCACGGATGGAAGTGAGGTCTGGACACACGAATTCAACGAGCGTGGCCGGGCAGGACCGCTTACGATCGCGGACGGAACCGTCTTCGTCCCGACCGGAGACAGCGAAATCATTGCACTCGAGGCGGACACTGGGAGCGAACGATGGTCGACGACGCTCGCCGATGGATGGGATTCCCCACGGGGAGGTATCGTCGTTGCCGGTGCGCTGTTCATCACTGGAGAAAACGCAGACGGTGATGAGACGCTCTTCGCGATCAATGCGGGTGTCGAGGGCTCGAGCACGGATTCGAACGCACAGTTAGGAATGGGCCATCACCATGCCTTCGCTGGGACGGATCCGCCCGAGGAACCGTACGCCGTCCCACTGGAACCGGAGACCGACGACGAGAGCGAGAGTGAAGACGACGATTCAGCGAGCCGTGGCGACGATACTGAGGATGGAGACGATGGCGGGGAGGGAACCGCGGACACACGTCAGGACGACGACAGTGCCGAGAGTGACGATGGATTACCTGGATTTGGGGTCCCTGGAGCGCTCGCTGCACTGGGTGGCGGTGCATACGTGTTCGACCGGTTCGTCTGTACCAGCAGCGCGGACGAGTTAGACACCGCTGGCGAAGAGCCTGCTGAGAGGGGTGGCCGATGACCTGGAGCGATAGACCTGGGCCAGTCGATCGATCGTACACGGGCCGACGCACGTCTTCGGGTGTCGACCGACGGACGGTCTTACAGGGAATTGGTGGCATCACCGTGCTTGGCGCGGTCGCCGGCACGGGGATGGCAGCGAACGCCCAACAAGCAGCCGTCGAGTGGTCGTTCGAAGCGGCTGGCTTCGTCGAATCGTCGCCGACGATCGTCGACGGGGTCATCTACTTCGGTGACGAGGAAGGGATCGTCTACGCGGTGGATATCGACGATCAAGAGACGATATGGTCGTTCCAGACCGGTGGACAGATCAGATCGGACGCACAGGTCGTCGACGGCTCGGTCTACATCGGCAGCGTCGATCAGAGCGTCTATGCGATCGATGCCGAAACCGGGACACAGGAGTGGCGTTTCCCCACCGATTCCCACGTCAATGCTGCGCCAACTCGGGTGGGGGACACGGTGTACGTGGGAAGCGAGGACAACAACGTGTACGCAATCGACGCCGAAACTGGCACCGAAAACTGGCACTACACGACCGGCGACCTCGTGACGAACGCGCCGACCGTTGTCGACGGAACCGTGTATATCGGCAGCCGTGATGAAACCGTCTACGCACTCGATGCCGACGACGGGAGCCTCGAGTGGCAACACAACACCGGCCTGTGGATCAATTCGGAGGTCACAGTCCACGACGGCGTGGCCTACGTCGGGAGTGACGATTCAACCCTCTACGCCTTCGACGCTGATGACGGGAGCGTCCAGTGGGAGTTCAGCGAGCCAGTCGCGCACCTCATCTCGGCAACGACGTACCACGATGGCGTCGTCTACGTCGCCAGCGACGGCGAAACCTACGGCCGTGCCGACAACCCAACCGATGCCGTCCTCTACGCGGTTGACGCCGAAACCGGCCAAAAGGAGTGGGAGTTCGCCGTCCCAGTGCCGAACGACACGAGCGAGGACTGGCACTTCCACGCCGCACCCACGGTCGCCGACGGAGTCGTCTACATTTCGAACACCAACGGGACAATCTACGGCCTCGACGCCACGGCTGGTGAGGAAGTGTGGCGATTCGAAACCGGCGACGCGGTCTGGAGTTCACCAACGGTCGCCGACGGCACGGTGTACGTCGGGAGTGACGACTACTCACTCTACGCCCTCGAGGCGGTAGGAGACGGCTCGAGCGCAGACACCCGTGTACAACTCGGAACCCTGGGCCACCACGACGAGTGGGGATCCGGAGACGACCCGGAGACCGATGATCCAGCCGACGAGCAGAGATTCGACCTCACCATGACCAGCTACCACGAGGTGCGGTCAAACGTCGTTCTCACCTATACACTGGACGTCACTCACGATGGGGATGAGTCGGTCAGAGACGTCCCGGTCACGTTCGAACTGTTCGACGACGTCCACCTCGAGGACTCGATCGGCGAGCTTGCACCTGGGGAGCAGGAGACGTTCGTTGTTCATCCGAAGACGACCGGCGTCGAACCGGGTGAGTACGAGGTGGTGGTGACCATCGGTGAAACCGAACACACGGACACGGTCACCGTGGTTTCAGATGACGACCCGGAGGCGATCCGGATGACTCGTGACGTCCTCGCTGAGGAGGTCGTCGTCCACTTCACTGGCGACGCGCTCTTTCAGTCACCCCCGAGGGAGATCGCTTACGATATCATCGACGGGGCCGAAATCTGGCCAGGAGATAGTGTCTGGGAGAGCCACTTTGGTGACGCACTCGAGGCGGGAGCAGGCGAACTCTCGGGCTCGCCGCTGCTCGAATACGGTACGGTCTTTTATCCGGGCGGAACGTGGGAGGAGGTCTCCCTCTCGAGCCTCGAGGATCAACTCACTGATGAGGACATTTTCCCAGGTGATCACTGGTTCCCGGGAGACACGTTCCTCGACAGTGACGTACAGGCGGTCGACGGGCGGTCCCTCGAGGCGGCGCTCGACGCTGGCGTCCCGGAACGCGAGGTGATCGCCTTGCTCGAGCACGGGCGGTTACTCATCTCTGGCGAGATGCTCGATCTCGATGAGCGTACCGATCGAGAACTTATCAGCGGTTCTGGCGTGTACGTTCAGGCCGATGCGTTTTACCCGGGAGATATGTGGGAACCCGATGATGTCCTCTTCCCTGGTGATACCTTCTTCCCCGGGGACACCTTCTTCCCAGGAGATATGTTCGACGACGGTACCTGGTTCCCGGGGGATATGTTTGAGGGTGATGAGAGCTGGTTCCCGGGCGATATGTTCCACGGGGATACATCCGTACAGCCGGGCGACACCCGGATATTCGGCACGGAGATGGGGTTCCTCCAGGGTACTGTGGGGATGGAAGACCACAGCGATGTCCTCGGGGGTGCGGAGCCTGCTCCCGAATCGATTCCCAGTTCATCGACGGAAGTAGGACTCGATGACCATCGATCACTGCTCACGCGTGGCGGGATGATGCTTCCGGCAGGGAGTTGGGAAGCGGTCCATGAGGTGATCGACGAGCCGCCCGAGGCAGGTGACGACGAGCCAGCCGAAGCGGATGAAGATGAGGAAGGGACCGAGGACGAACCGACAGCCGACGATGACGACAGTTCGGAGGACGGCGATGACGAAGGTGCTGAGGATGAAGATGACGAGGTCACAGAGGACGCGACTGCCGACACAGGTGATGATCTGACTGGAGACGACGGGTCGCCTGGCTTCGGTATCCCGGGTGCGCTTGCTGCACTCGTCGGGAGTGGGTACGCACTCAGGCGACTAGCCCAGAGTGACAGCGAGGATCACCCAGCTGATTCGTCGGAGTAACCCGACGGAATCCTCTTTTCGAAGGGCGCTGGTCTCTCGAGGGGACGAACTCAGCGCTGAAAGGCAATCGCGCGCATATTCCCATCGCAAATGAGGGGCCCGATCCGCGCCCCCCTCGAGTAACTCGTTACGTGTCGGGTCTCGGCTGCGCCTTCACAGCCTGCTTCAATGGGCCCCACGCTGGCAGTTCTACAGCGTCTCACAGAAAATCCCGGACGTCTGAGTACCACATATCGTGATAATCGACGTGGCCGACCCGACGACCAATCACGACCGCGAGGGCGTGCCAGCACTGTTCGGTCGGGTCGTCGGGGTCGAGATTGTACTCACTATCCTTACACGTACAGCCCCCGCCTTCGACCACGTACTCGTCTTCGTAGCCGACGACGACGGTAAAATCCCGATACACCTTCACCCGTCCTTCGGCAACGGCTTCGATGGCGCGAACGCCTCGGTCACCGTGGAGTCGGGAGATCCGTTCGACGATCCCTGGCGTCAGCTCACCGGCTTCCTCGAGGTCTGCCTGCCACTGCTCGACGCTCACGTTCGCTACTCTCGCTCGAGCCGACAAATCGGTTTGGGTCTCGGACCGGATCAGTTCGTTTTTCGGCGTCGGACGCCGAGGAGTGGGTATGCGCGTGATGGAAGGTGGGGTCGAAATCGAGGTTCCTGGCGAGCAAACAGCGGGTGTCGAGGAGTCGGTCTTTTACAATCCACGCCAGGAACTCAACCGGGATCTGACGATCGCCGCGCTCCGCGCGTTCGCTGACCGAGAGCCACGGGCTCGCCGCTACCTCGACGCGATGACCGCCAGCGGAATCAGGGGGTTGCGGGCTGCCGTCGACGGCTGGGACGTCACCTGTTGTGACCTCGAGCCGGACGCCATCGACCTCGCGGAGGCGAACCTCGAGCGGGCAGGCTTCGAACTGGGTGTCGACGCCGAGGTCGTCCATCGCAACGTCAACGCGCTGATGCACGACGCCGTGTTCGACGTAATCGACCTCGATCCCTACGGGACGCCCATGCCGTTCGCTGACGCCGCGTTCGCCCGGTGTCGACACCTGGTGTGTGTGACCGCGACGGACACGGCACCCTTGTGTGGGGCCCACCAGCAAAGCGGGATGCGATCGTACGGAAGCGTCCCACAGAACACCGAATACCACCCCGAAATGGGTGTGCGAACGCTTCTCTCCGGACTGGCGCGCAGTGCGGCCCGCTTCGACGTGGGCGTCACGCCACTCGTGACCCACGCGACCAGCCACTACGTCCGAACGTTCCTCGAACTCGAGCGAAAGCGCACCGCTGCCGACGGCACCCTCGAGCACCTCGGATTTTTGGCACACTGTGAGGACTGTCTGTTCCGAACGACGAGTCCGGGGATGACGCCCTCGACGGGGTTGCCCGTCGAAACGTGCCCGAACTGTGCGGGAACACGGCTCCTCGTTGCGGGCCCACTCTGGCTCGGCCCGGTCAACGACTCCGCGTTCGTTGCGGACGTTCACAGCCGTCTTCCCGACAGCTTCGGGACGGCCAAACAGGGTCGCAAACTCCTCGCGACGCTCGAGGACGAACTCGACGAGCCGACTCACTACGACCAGCACAAACTCTGTAAAAACTGGGGTGTCTCGGCGAACGCGATGGCCGACTTTCTCGGGGACCTCGAAGCTGCAGGCTACCGGACCTCACCGGCACACTACAGCGGGACCGCGTTCAAAACCGATGCTGACGTGAGTGAGATTCGGGCGGCGACCGCACCTGGTCTCGAGTAGCCCTCGGGGTTGGTGATGCTGGGTCGAGTGTGAGTGTGGCCCGCTTCGAGGTGGGTATCCCCGTCCAAAACAACAGCGCCTCGGGACACTGAGACAGCTCACTACCCGTTGGAGCTTTTTCGTTTGCGACCGACTGGTATGGTGTGACCAAACGGTATCGGCTCATTCAGTTCGTCCGTCGCGTGGCGAGTGTCGCACGGAGGCACCAGCTGCCGCTCCTTTCGGCAGCCG
>Ga0207421_10005834_pt1 | contig 13638 bp, 19 predicted proteins | sample SodLakKL_010_SED_4_FD_187542 | JGI IMG/M metagenome (GOLD analysis project Ga0207421, IMG submission 187542) | Alkaline sediment microbial communities from Lake Tanatar, Kulunda Steppe, Russia - 8KL_010_SED (SPAdes) (version 2) | ecosystem: Environmental > Aquatic > Non-marine Saline and...
GATATTTTTTAGTTGGAGGAGGGCATTTAATGGAATCGCTTGTTTTTAGTGAATTTGATATTATAGGTATGAGATTAAGTTGTAGGGATTTTGCAGACCTAAATTTAGATATACCTGCCCCTTCTTTGGCGTTTGAGGATACAGTGGCGGAAATAACAGTTTCAGTAGATTACTCTACGGAAATAAGTTTTGTAGTGCCGGCCAGTCATGTTACTACAGAGAATCAATCTCAGTCTACACCTGTTAGAAGTAAGGTTTTAATAAATCCTGTTAGAAGTAAGGTTTTAATAAATAAAGATGCGATTATAGAAGAAATTCGCTTGTATAAATATGAACAGGAGGTTCTCCAACTCGATGTGGATTTAAACCATTTTAGTATGGGAGGGCTGACGGCGAATTTGCTATATAATTTTCTTAAGGTTATGGAGGATAAAAAGCTAACAGGGAAGTCTATTTATACTATTATAGAGAATTTTATCGAAGATTATACTAGACCTATTAAGGAAAGTGTTTCTCCTGTATATCCTGAGGTATCTACCCTTGCCGATATATTTTAGACAATTTTTAGAGGTGATATAATATGAGGCCAAAATGTTCTTTTAATTCGGAAGCTGTTTCTTATAGAGATGAAAAATTAAATATAATTGCTCAGGAGTATGATTTTATAACTTTACCTGACGGTATAGCGTTGTATGTTGACCGGGATGATATAATTGTCTTGGAAGGGTATTGGGCAGAAAAAAATAATAACTGGCAGTCCATGTTTATTATTTTGGGTGCTGAGAATACTTCGGTTAGCTTTCTTTCCTCTCGGATAGAGAAGGAAAAGCCGATATGGAGGAGGATGCTGGATTTTGTTTTGTTAGAGGATAGCTTTGCTAAGTACATTTTTGGGTTTTATGATAATCATCTATTCACTTATAATTCAATGAATAGTGCTTTGATTAATTCAAACTAGGGGGGCAGGTTATGGATAGGTCAGATATTATTTTTCATCGAAAATCAAGTGGTAATTGGGATACTTCTTCTTATAATCGTATAGTTAGTGGTGATTGGGATTCGATGGAGATAGAATCAAATGATGGTTGTATCTGGGTTTCGGGTACAGACGATACCTTTGATGAGGACAGTCAGATAGAGATAGAAGATATTGAGCCTTATGAAGATAATGAGGGAATAAATTGTGTGTATATTATATGGGAAGAAGCGGAACAGAAAAAGCAATCACTGGCCGATAAGATAAAAGAAGTGGAACAGGAGTTTGAAAAGATTTCTCCTGCTCAGGAGAAAAATATATTTGGAAGGGGGCCGACTTTCCTTGCCGAAGTCTGAGCCTATTACAGTTACTGATTTTGAATTGGATTATGTCTCTTACTCAGATACCGAGGGAAATGAGGTTCACGGTGAATCTGTTAGTGTAATTGACCATGAAGTAACTTCTCTGTCAGATATTTTTTAGGGAGTGATTGAATGCCAAAGTCAAATTATCAAGGCCCAATTTGTGATTGTTCTGAATTAAAGGCTAGATATAAGAAGAAATATAATAAAGAGAGAAAGATGCCTCGTGGTACATCAAAATGTAAAAGAATATATTCAAATGTTTGGGAGTGTCGGAGGTGTGGTAAGGTATATCGGATATAGTCTTATAAAAGGGAAGGGAGGGGAGATTGAATCTAATGATATATTTTAGTTTTAACTACTTGATTCGTATGATATAATAAAGGTGGGAGTGTTAGATATTTAATAAAGGGAGGCAGTTATGAAAACCAGACAGGAAATCGATGCTTGGCTTAAAGAGAATTATCCATATCTAATTAATGCAGAGTATATGTTCGGATTCGATAATAATCAGGATTCTGTTGAGCAGTTTAGAGATGATAAACTTAAAGTTTTAGTAATGTTTTTCTCTCCGGGGAATAGGAGGGCCGTTTCTAATACTTTTGCCTCGGTTAATCAGCTTATACATTCGAAGCTGGGTGATGATGTCTTTGTAGATTATTGTTATTATCCTCGTAAGGAGGATTTGGAGTTATTAGTAGATAACGATATTCCTCTTTTATTTGGTAATGTTAGTCATGCTCCTGTTCAGGATTATGATTTAGTTTGTGGTAGCTTATCAGTAATGCTGGAGATATATAATATTCCCCGGTTTCATAAATATTCTAATATTCCTTTAGGCCATTACGGTAGGATGGATAGAAAAGATATTCCCTTGTTTGCTCTGGGAGGTACTTCTTCTTATCAGGCTGAGATTCTTTTTGGCCCCTTAGGTAATGGCGACCAGAGTTTATTCGATTTGGCCTACTTTGGTTATGGTGAGGGCCTTTTGGATGTAATTACAAAAGAAATGTATCAGCTTAAAAGGTCGGGAACAGACCTTCGTAGAGATAAAGACAAGGTTCTGGAATTTCTTAGGTATCAGTCAGAGGTAAAGGATTATTGTTATTATCCTCTGGCCTATGAGACTGTATATAATGAAGATAAGAGCAGAATAAAAAAGATTAGTCGGAAAGACCCGGATGCCCCTCATAAAGTAAAGCTGTCTAAGCCTAATATTGATATAGCACCGGGATTTTCTAAGAAAATATTTAATCTTTCCGGCCAGAATTATTATTCACAGGACTTCCTTATTTCTAAGGGCTGTACGGGATTTGGTCATTGTACTTTTTGCGTTCAGGGTTCGGTTGCTGGGCCTTGGAGGGAAAAGCCTCTTTGTGAGTTAAAAAAGGATTTAGATGAGACCAAAAAGTATGGCTCCCCAAATTCGGTTACTCCTTATTCCTATAATCTTAATTACTATTCACGATATCTGGACTTGATGAAAGCAGCGGCAGAGAGGTTCTCCAAAATAACCTTTATAAATATGAGGGCTGATGTTATGGCGGCAAGGCCAGAGTATCTGGAATTGTCTAAGAAGTTGGGCCTATCTCGGGTATCAATGGGAATTGAAGGTATGGGAGATAGAATAAGAAATGATATTCTTAATAAATCCCTCTCCCGGGAGCAATTAATGAAGTCCTTTACGGAAGTATTTAAACAGAGAATGTTCCTTATAAAAATGGGAATTATTCTCACAGGTCAGGAAACAGAGGCTGATTTTAATGATTGGATATCGGAGATTGAGCAGGCTATTCATATAAGAGATAAAATAGGAGCAAAGACTGCTTTGCAAATGAATACCACTCCCTTGATAATTTATCCTCATGTCCCACTCCGCTGGCTTCCCCGTAGAACTGCAGAGCTTTCATGGAAGGGAGAAAAGTCAATGGAGCCTGTAACAGACCAGCTTAGGGATATGGGTCTTAGGGTTAAGTTTAATAATTCAGGTATTGGTGTTTTTGTTGACCAATTTCATCTGGATGCAGGAAGAGCCGGAACTGAGTGGTTTATTGAGGCCTCTCTTAATCAAGATTTGGTTTATGATAAGAGTATTGGAGGGAAGGGGGATATGGTAAAGGTTAAGAAGGCTTTTGATAATGTAGATATTGAGCCTGATATAATCTTTCGGGAGCGGGATGTAGATGAGATATTCCCGGCTGACCATATCTCTTTTGTACCTGAGAGGAAAATAGAATTGTGGAAGGAGATGCACCAGAAGGGTTCCTTTCGGAGACAGCCCTGTTTAAAGACCCCAGCGTCTCTGGAATCTAGTTGTGCGGGTTGCGGGGAGTGTGATACAAAAGAAGAAGTAGAATTTGTTACAGACCGTAGCCTTGAAAATGAGAATAGCGTAGATGATGTAATAAAGGCTCTGGCGAAGGATAGAAAAACGGATTCTTCCCGAATTGTGTTGAAAACTTCTTCTGATTATAAAATGTATTCTCGTAATGCTTTATCTCATTATATATCCTCACTTTTTCTTAGAAATTCGGATGTCTTATTTGATTCCTATCATAGTGTGGGCCGTAATACAAGCTATTGGGCCTCGAAGCATGGGATGAAGTCTTGGTTTGGAGGTACTTGGGCTTTTGATATATACTGGAAGGATAGGATATCTAAAAATGATTTAATTGAGCCAATTTCAGTAGTTAATGATAAGCTGGAATCATCTGAGATAATAACAGCCTATCCAAATGTGATGAATAATCAGATATCTATTAATAACCATGTATCTTATCTGGGCGTTCTTCGGGGCTTTTCAATGTCTAAGGTTCAGCGTAAATTTTCTACCTTTGATTGGCGTGTCCGACTGGCTAGTAAGCATATGGGTGAGGGGATGACATTTGAGAGAAAGCATGTTCCTCAGATAAAAGATAATATTCTTTTTGTTCAGATGGGAGATAAGATTGCAGTTTATATGTATCTTCCCACAGGGATAAATCCTCATATGGTTTTATCTACAATGCTCCGTAAGCGATATAGGGCAATGATAGATATGTTTGATGTTAATACAATTGACCATGTAGCCGAGACGGATGTAGTTTGTAATTGCGGTAATAATCTGGGATATTCTTATATTTTTGATGAGGTTAGAAATCGTTGTCCGAAGTGTGTAGGTAAAGTAGCCTTAAAGAAGTTTGTGGAGGGGAGTTAAATGGTTCTAATTTCTCATGGAAATTATATGAATCCATCTGAGATTGTGGCTGTTACTATTCCTTATTCCGCTCCGATTAAAAGGTTGATTAGTGATGCTCGTGATTCTGCTCTGTTGATAGATGCTACCGCAGGCCGTAAAACAAGGGGAGTAATTTTTACTGCCTCCGGCCATCTGGTTTTATCTAGTTTGGCACCGGAGACAATAAAAGATAGGGTAGATGACTTTCAGTCTTATTTTAAAAATAAGGGGAGGGTGATGACCAATGCCCATTATGGATAAAGGGGAAAATCATTATTATGTGAGGTATGAGACTGGAAATTTGTTAAAAGAGAACTGGTATGAAGTAGATAGTAGAGAAATTGCTGTTATTAAATTTGTAAAAGAGCTCTGTAAGGAAAAAGAGTTGAGTATCATGGGTATTGACCCGGAATCCTTTCTAGTAGTCGGATTTAATAAGCATAATCAGCCAATAGTGGAGAAGCCGGTAGGGCCAGAATTTTGGTGTTCTAATTAGAATGGAACCTGTATATATATTTCTTGGGTTGTGTGGTTTTGGGTTGGTATATTTTGTTGTAGGTCTCCTTCGTGTTCCTTATAAATCTCATAAAAACATGACTGTGAAAAATGTAGAGGTTTGGGATTATGGTTCTTTTGAGGATTTTCTTAGAGAGTTTAAGGGTAGGGAGTGGAGGGTAGATGATGATTATGAGGCCTCTGTTTTTGAGGCGGACACAGAAAAGTCATATTTTGAGAGGTCAAAGATTCATGCGAATATTGTAAGTTTTAATAACCGGGGAATGGTTATGAGTAGCTGGCGGGAATATCGTAAAATGAAAAAGTTTATAAAATCTTATTGTGAGGAAAATAATCCGGAATCAAAACCTAATAGAGAAGAAGGTCTTTGGGAGCAGGAGGGGGATGGGCTTAATATGATTGTGGATGTGGATGAAGGCACTATAGAAATTCTTCAAAATAATCTTTATGAGCTATGGATTAAGGGTAGGGAGAAAGAGATTAAAGAAGTAGAAAAGGATTTTGAAGAAGTAACTCCTGTGAAAGAAGAAAATTTATTTGGAGGTGGTTAGGATGATAGAAACAATTAAATGTGATAGAACGGGAGACCACTATTCAATTAATTATGATAATGTAATGTATATTGGTGAGAGCAGGACTCATAATACTATTACCTTTCATTTTATCAATGGAGGTACTCTTACCATCCATAAGTACCTTAAAGACTTGAATATAGATAAACAGAAAATTCAATCGTAAAGTTATAGTTGAAAATTACCCGGCAGATTCGTATATATTAATAGGAGACTAATAAAGGAGGGTAAAAATGCAAAAAGTGGAGGAAAATGAAAAACTGGGAAATGGAAATGAAAAACTGGAAATTGGAATATCGAAAAATGGAAAGTTGGAAAATGAAGATGAACTTTGTCGGGATGATTTTAGTAATATGTTGGATTATTTTGAGGCCTTAAGGGAGAAAGACTTAGGTAGTGCTCAGGTGAAAATGTATAATTTGGCAACTCAGTATACTGACAAAGAATTAGCTGACCTGTGGGAAGTCTCAAAGTATAAGGTATCTCATCTTAGATTTGTTAAACTAGGTATTACAAAGCCGGGTGGTACACAGCCATATTTTGTTGAGCCGGGAACGGAGACGGAAGCTGATGAGGTATTGGAGGGTGAAAGGAAAAGTAGAAACCCAAAAACGGAGATGGTTTCAGATTCTGATAGGGGAGTTCTTTCCTATTCTATGTCGGGAGAATTTACAGGTAAGTCGGCCACCCAATGGCTAAAGAATTTAATCTTGATTCTTAAGGAAAATGAGCAGGAAAAATTCGATATTTATATTGACATCGAGATGGGAGAATGGTCTTGATGAAACCTTAAAGGCACGGGCTATCAGACCCGTGCCTTTTTGAGGTGTTATATATGAACTTAAAACAGATTGTCTTAAAAGAATCTCATAGAGTTTCAGATATTAGAGGGAATCCATACTTATTTTATGCTGATAGAGTGGGTTACCCTGTATCTGAAATAACTCTGGGAGATATATTTAATTATTTAAATAAGCATGATTCACCTCTGCTCCGCAGGCTGGCTAAGTATTTAGGTCAGCATGATAGTGCGGTGGTTATTCCATCAATGGCCGGGGATTATGTTTATCAGATTACTTTGCGAGCAATAGATTCTTCTAATTTTCATGATATAGGTTCAGCTGTTTTCCCATTTAACCTTTTGTCTTTTGATAAAGAGTTTAGATATCGAGACTATATAATCGCTGTTGAGGGGATTCTTGATTGTCTATCCTATCTACAGTTTTATCCTTTTGTAGTTGCTACTCTATCATCTAGTATGACTTCATCTCAGATTGAATTTATATCCCGTATTACTGATAATGTTATTTTATCTTATGATAATGATGAGAGGGGTCAGGAGGGCATGTATTTGGATAATCGTAAGCTGTCGGAAAGGGGAGTAGATGTAGAATTTTTGTTACATCCTTCGGGTATCTCGGATGCCGGGGATTTGGCTAAATTGGAGTTGCAGGGAAATAAGATTAAGTATCAGGCTGTTTATAATTATTATAAATCTAAGGTTAATAGTCTTGTGGGGTGTAATAATGCTTACAAATAAATATAGGCCCTCTACTTATGATGAGATTGTAGGGCAGGAGCTAAATACCCGATTGTTAAAATCGATTGTCAGGAGACCAGATTCTTCTCCTCGCTCGTTGGTTTTTTATGGGCCTTATGGTACAGGGAAAACTACCTTATCAAGGGTCTTTTCAAAGTCTCTTAATTGTGAAAATAAATCTGCTGACCCGTGTCTGACTTGTGATAATTGTAATATTCCTATTGATTCTTCTCCGTTTTATTCTGAATTTGATGCCTCAATCGTAGGAAGTGTGGAGAAGATAAGAGACTTGCGTGATACCTTCTACTACCATGTTCCAAATGGGTGGAAGGTTGTTACCTTTGATGAGGCACATTTGGCCTCTAATACGGCTTTATCGGCCTTATTAAAGGTTATTGAGGAGGCTCCGGCCCGGGTATTCTTTATTTTTGTTACCACGGAGATAGATAAGATTATTCCTACTATTAGGTCGAGGTCTCTGGAACTTACTTTTGAGTTAGCACCGTTTACTGAGATTAAAGATAATATATCATTAATTGCTGAGATGGAGGAGGTGGATGTAGAGGATAGGACATTGGAACTTATAGCTACTAGGTCTAGAGGTCATATGCGGGATGCTCATATGCTCCTTGACCAATGTTTTATAATGGGAGAGAGTGCGTTTCGGGATTCCGTTAAGTCAGCAAAGGAACTATATGCAAAGTTATTTAAGGTTATGCTGGTTCGGGAAGACGAACTGGTTTTTAAAACGATAGATGAGTTATTGCGGTTTTCCTTGTCAGACCTTAAGATTGATTTTGAGAAATTTTTGTTGGATTTAATAAAATCTTTTTCAGGATATCCTATCAATGGGGAAGAAATAAATGAGCTAGCTAATAGTTTGGGCAAGAATACAGTTAAAATATACAAACAATGTGTGTCTGACTGGATGATGGATAGCTTTAAATCAGATGCAACATTCAAGGCAGGATTTCTGGCATTATATCAGATGCTTAAACCTTCTCCGAAGAAAACAACTCAGAAATCTTCAAGGAAAGCGAGGGCAGCAAAAAGATGAATTTTAAAGACTATGAGGAGCATGTCGGCTGTGAAGCCTCTGTTGACCCTGATATGATAGACGATATAAGGCAGTTAGCAGAGATTGTTTGTTATAAACATTATTCCTATGTGGATTATCATAAAAGGCAGGATTTAATATCGGAAGGTATTCTTAAGGCCGTAGAATTGATATGTCAGGGAGACTTTAGTCCGGATAGAGGGGCATTGAAAAATTATCTTTACACTGGTATGCGTAATCAGATGCAGAATTATTTATATGGCTCAAAACGAGAATTTCCTGTGGAAGAATTCTTTAATCAGGAATCTAATTTGCAGGTCGGGCAGTTTATAATCTCTATTAAAGATATAGAGAACTTTTTGTCGGGCTTTCTTCGGGATAAGTCTGGTTATTTACCGCAGGTGGTTTCGATTCTGTTTGAGATGGGATTTGAGTTTGATAGGTCTGTAGAGATGAAAGAGCCTCTGGAAGAAATGGAAGGGAAGAGGGTAGAGAGATTGGTGGTGTTGTTTTTATGGGAGAACCAGGCATACTTTCTCTAATAGAGCTGGATAAGGAGGAGAGAGAACTTTTAATCGATTATATGACTGCTCTAAAGAGAACTGAGGTATATGAGGTTTTGGAGAATATGTATGGTGTAGATATCTTGAAGTTTATGGATGTTTTTGCGGGGGAGTCTATTAAGATTCCTAACCGTAATTATGTTTATAAGGTTATTAAGTATATTCAGATTTATAAATATTGTGAACGCCGGGATTTTACTGAGGAGGCAATTGAAAATGCCTCAAAGGTTTTTGATAGGCGTAAATCTTCAATTACTCGTGTTATTGACAAAGTAGAAAGGGTATTAGCTAAATTAAAGGAATAATAGTTTATCCGGGAGGCCTATATATATGGCTAAGCTGGAAGAATTACTAAAAGAAGAACAGCCTGATGTTTATAAAGACTTAACCTTAACCTCAAGCCCAGATAAAATAAAAAACTTTTTTGTTTGGTTGGAGTCGTTGCTTGACCCAATTTGTGATTTCATCAGACAGTAAGGATAGGAGTGATTTTATGAGTGAAGATGAAAATATCGATAATATCTTTGATGATAACTTTCCAACTTCTGTTCCTAAGATTGAAGATGGCCTTTTTTCAGATGAGAATTTGCAGGATTTAGTGGACTGGCTAACAGGGATGTCTTCTGAGCCTCCTTCTGATGTAAAGAAAATGATGAATAATGTAGCTACAAAGCTGAATGTCCTGATTGCTTATATTAATATCTATAACTTAAAACGCATGCGTAACATGATAGCAAATATGGAGAATATAGAGCAGTACATGTTTTCTCAGGAAAAGCTAACTTCAATGGACTCTAAGGAAATGCGGATAGTATATTTTGAGGCCCAGAAATCGCTTATAAAGAGTCTTGAATTTTCTCGTAAGTTTGTAATCCAGAATAAAGAGGATTTGAAATCTGCCGAATCGGGAGCAGAGGATAAGTTAAAAGAATTGCTGTTATCAATGCCTTCCGGGAAGGTGGAGGTTCTTGAAAAGTTAGTTAATTTGCCGGAAGAAGAAATGCAGGAGGCTCTATCTGATTTAGAGAAGAAAGTATCAGGCTCTGAGAATAAGGATAAAACCCCATCAAATTTAGAAGAAGAAGGGGAGCAAAAAGAGGGTAATTAATCCTCTAAAATATAAGCTACCGACTATAGGCCAGAGTGTACTCACTCTGGCTTATATATTTAGTAGGAGGTGGCCTCTGTTGGTTTATGAGAACATGACCCCGGATGAAGCTATGGTACTTAGGGAAATAATGCAGACGATTAAAACAGAGAGGGATGAGTATCTTGAGCCTAAGCAGGTTCGGGAGATTGTTCCTATTGAGGAATGGATTAGTAACCGCTATTATGTCGGTTATGACGGAATGAAACTTTATGATTTCTGGAAAGAGCATATAATAGATATATTTAAAAAGGATGGAGAGGGTAATGACGGTAATAATTATGATGAAGTTATAATTACAGGGGCGTTAAGTACAGGTAAATCTACTGCCTCTATTTTCATGATGCTTAGAAAACTTTATGAGTTATCCTGTTACGAGAACATACCAGCTCTATTTGATTTTATGCCTTCGAGTTCTGTAGTTTTTATATACTTTTCTATTACGAGGGATATTGCCGAGCTATCCGGGTTTGGTCAGTTCCGGAGTTTGGTCGATAATATTCCTTATTTTAATGATAATTTTTCTCGAAATAAGAATCTTAATTCAATACTCCGATTCCCTGAAGATGTCCTGATGTTACATGGTTCCAAAGCTGAGCATTCAATTTCTATGAACTTAATCGGCTCTATTTTAGATGAGGCTAACTTCTTTTCTGATGGTACTTCAAGAACATCAGCGAATGTAAACTATTCTGAGGTGGCTAACTTATATACATCAGTAGTAAACAGGCGTAGAACTCGGTTTATGGATAAGGGTGTTGACCCCGGCCTTTCCATTCTGGTTTCTTCTGCTAAGCATAGTACCTCATTTACTCAGCAGAGGATTGAGGAAAAGATTAATGACCCCCGTACTAAAGTTATTCACTCTAAGTTATGGGATGTTAAGCCTGATAAATATTCTGATAAGAAGTTTTATGTGTTTAAAGGTTCTGAGTTGCTTGACCCTTTTATTGTTGAGGATGTGCCGGATGTAAATCAGTATCTGGAATCAAACGATAAGCAAATATTTAATCCGGAATACTTTGGTGTGGAGGAGGTTTTTCAGCAATTATCGCCTGTCGATAAGCAATTTTTCGAGCCAATTCCTATTGATTTTAAGGATTCTTTTGAGATGAATATTATTAAAGCCCTTCAGGATATAGCAGGTGTGTCTGCGTCTCCGGTGGGTAAGTTATTTACTTCCCGGTCCTCCTATCGGGAGGCTTGTAAGGAAGAGCTTTCTCATCCTTTTACAAAAGATGCAATAATCTTAGCTACGGGAACAGAGACTAAGTTGAGTGATTATCTTAGAAGTAGTTATAGTTTTAAAAATAAGTCGGTTCCCCGGTATATCCATATTGACCAGTCGATTACCACTGATTCTACTGGTATCGCAATGGCCCATGTAGATAGAATAGAGACGGTAGATAATGTTTCAAAGCCGATTGTTCGGGTGGATTTAATGCTGAGGATTAATCCTCCCCGGCCACCTAAACAGATATCTATTGGGAAGGTTCGTGATTTTGTTTTTTATTTAGTTAATGTTGAAGGGCTTAATATAAAACAAGTAAGCTATGATATGTATGCTAGCTCAGAGTCTCGTCAGGTTTTAGAGGAGCATGATATTCCGGCAGATACTCTGTCGGTGGATAAGGATGATTCGGTTTATCTTACTCTGGTTAATCTCTTTTATGAGCAGAGAGTGGAAATCTATGGGTACAAGCCTTTTCGATTGGAGTTGTTTGATTTGGTTCATAACCGTAGCCGTAGGAAAATTGACCACCCTCCGGAATCTAGTAAAGATGTCTCTGATTCTGTAGCGGGTGCTGTATTTAATGCGGTTAACGGTGATATTTCTCCGGTTTCTCGTGGGGAGGAGCCTGCGTCTTCTTTTTTAGACGCTAATGTATCGGAGAATATAAGAGAGGTAATGTGGACTTTAGATGATTTGCTTAGATAATGGAGGTGATTTAAATCGCTAACCCGATTTTTGAGGCAATTTCAGGAGCCTATGGCAGACTTACTGGAGGGAAGGCAGAGTTAGAGGTATCAGATGAGATTGAGGGTTTTGGTGGTGTTGGGTCTGATGAAATTTGGCAGTTTATTAATGATGTAAAAAGTATTTATAATGACAGAGAAAGTCGCTTTGAAGATTATGATGAGATGTCGAAGGATTCGATTATTCATTCTGCTATAGAGTTAATGGCAGATGATGCTACTCAAAAAGACCATGAGAAAGGAATGTCTTACTGGGTTCATTCGGAGAGAAAAACTTTAGAAAAAGAACTTAACGAGTGGCTGGAAGATGTAGTTGATGTTAATCAATCTTCATGGACATGGTGTTATAAGATAGTTAAGTATGGTGAGGCTTATCTTAGAACCTTTTTTCAAGATGAAAATTTTGAGGAGGATGAAAATACGGAGTTAGGAGACCATTTTGAGTTGATAAATGAACCGCTTTCCGTGGCTTGTGTTCAGAAGTATGGCAATACTGTGGGTTATTTATATTCTAAAACTGATTCTGAGAAGTATCAGTTTTTACCTAAGCAGTCAATAGTTCATATGGTTTCAGATAGGGCGCCCAATAGGCAGGAAGTTGAGGTAGAAAATGAAGATGGGGAAATAGAAACCTATACAATTAAATATGGCACTAGCTTTTTGGAGCCGGCTCGGCAGGCTTATCGAGTGTTTTCTACTGCAGAAGATATGATTTTATCTGCTCGGATAGCTAAATCCTATATATTTAAGATAGCTCAGATAGAGGTCGGTAAGGCCTCTCGGTCTGAGGCTCGTAAGGTAATTCGTGAGGTTAAAAGGGCTTTTCAGTCAGATGAACGATTTGATAAAGATGAAAATAGATATCATGCCTCAGGTTCCCCTGTGGCTCTTAATGATATTGTATATTTGCCTACTCGTGATGGTAAGGGAGAGGTTAGATTTGATTCTGAGGGCGGTAATGTTGATATTAGGAATCTGGCCGATATAGAGCATTTTCGGAATAAACTATTTTCGGCTTTGAAAATACCTAAAACATTTATGGGCTTTGAGGAATCTTTGCCCGGCCAGATGGGTTCTACTTCATTGACTGCTCTGGATATTAGATATGCTCGTACGGTAAAGCGTCTCCAGCGTTGTGTTGAGCAGGGGATTCGTCAGCTGTGTAATTTTTATCTTCATGTTAATGACCAGAAGAATCATAAAGATAACTTTGAAGTTCGTTCTTCGGCAGTATCCTCTGCAGAGGAATTGGAGAGGATGGAAATTTTCTCCGACAAAGTTAGATTCGCTGGTGATATTCTGGATATGTTTGGTGATAGAGGGGCTTTTCCTGAAGAAGTAGAGATTGATAAAGAGGAACTGGCTATTTATATACTGGAAGAAATTATGGATTCACAAAGACTTAGAGAAATGATTAAGAAGGAAGGTGATTAATAATGGCAGAGGTAAGGGAACTGGAATCGAGTCAGCAGAAACCGACAGTAATGGTTGGCTCTGAGGGAAATGCTTGGGATGATGAATATGCAATAGATAGGAGAGAGGGCTTTATTGGGGTTACTTCGGAACCCTCTACTACGGGTGATATCACAGTAACTTTGACGGAAGAAGGAGAAGACCCTGAGGCTTTTGTTGTTTCTGTAGCTGATACTGATTCTACTAGTGAAGTAGCGTCTGCAATTGCTGAGGAAATAAGGAGTGAAAGCGATAATTA
>Ga0207421_10005836_pt1 | contig 13626 bp, 6 predicted proteins | sample SodLakKL_010_SED_4_FD_187542 | JGI IMG/M metagenome (GOLD analysis project Ga0207421, IMG submission 187542) | Alkaline sediment microbial communities from Lake Tanatar, Kulunda Steppe, Russia - 8KL_010_SED (SPAdes) (version 2) | ecosystem: Environmental > Aquatic > Non-marine Saline and...
GTCCCGAGGCGGTCTTCGCTCCTACACCGTGTTTCTCCTTCATCTCTTCTATGACCGCTTCTTTATCCATATCGTGCCATCTTTCGAGCAGGTCAGTTGTGAGTTTCCTTGTCTTCCTTCTCCAACCGCCCTCTTCCTCCTCGGGCAGCCTCGGTGCTTTTTTGATGTTATCTATATCCTTGAACTCCCCTATTTTTATATTCTCATAAGGCAATATAACATCAAGATCTAAACCAATTCCCGTTATATAATCTACGATCTCCCTTCTCGCCTGCTTAGAGAGGTCCAAAACTTCTTTTTTCCTAACGTGAACGTGATATCCTCTGTTACCAGAAAAAAATAGCTCCATATCTTTTTCTTCTATCCCGAAATCTTCAATCAAAAAATCATATATCAATAACCTACATTTTTCTTTAACCTTCTCCAATTGTTCGAAGTAATTCAACTGTTCACTTCCTGGGATATGATCGGCATCGAGATCGAATACCAGATCCGCTCCAAGCCACTCTTTATCAGCCATAGGAGCTTGAGGATTGGAATAATAAGCTGTAGAATAGTAAGAGTGAAGTGGTGTTTTTTTCTTCAAAAATTTTTTAAGCTCTCCTTTTGATCTAAAGGCAACCGGCCGGTGCATCCCCTCACTCCCGAAATAAACAAAGGCAAACTCCCTCATAGTGAATCTATACGGAAGTGAAAGATCTACGGTAGAATAATAATCCCTCAGAACACGAGAAAGAAACCTTCTTGTTTTATCACTGCCGTTCACAGAATATAATCCAACTATTCCGTAAAATATTTTTGGATGTAAAGCCAATACATGAGAACTACACGCTTTCATTTACATGTGAATCTGATAAATTTTTCCGACTCTTCACAAATCTATAAGTATTGATTCCATTTTTGGTAATGTGTGAGTGCGAAAAGCTCAGCTCCTGGAAAAGTGATCCTTTTTGGGGAACACGCGGTCGTTTACGGAGAGCCCGCTCTATCTCTGGCAGTAGATAGGAGGATAAAATGCAAGGTATCAGCATCCTCTTCAGAGACTTACGTGAACGGATATCCGATCAACAGAAAGCACCACAGTTATATCCTTGAGTGCGTCGAAAAGCTAGATACGGATAAAAAATTTGAGATAGAAACAGAGAGCGACTTGCCTAGTGGTGCAGGGATGGGATCCTCGGCTGCTGTGACTGTTTCTACACTAGGATGTTTGAGAAAATTTCTATCCAAAAACTTAAAAGAAGAAAGGATAGCTAAAGACGCTTTTGATGTGGAGTTAAAAGTCCAGGGAAACGCAAGTCCTATCGACACGTCGACCTCTACTCACGGAAACGCCATCATGATCTCAAATGAAAAAGAAGAAGATTTCTTATGGAATATCGAAAAAGATGAAAATATTTGGAACATCCATCACCAGGATATACCCGATATAGATCTGGTAGTTGGAGACTCAGGGGTACATTCTCGGACAGGACCTCTAGTTGAAAAAGTACAAAGGTTCTATGAAAATAGCAACTTCGCTAAAGAAATTATCGAAGATATAGGCAAGATAGTCAAAAAAGCTACTTATCTTTTGAAGGATGAGGATCTAGAGGGACTCGGGGAATTGATGAATAGGAATCATCGTTTGCTTTCAATACTCGGTGTCACTCATCCCAAATTGGAAAAATTGATTCAGGGGGCAAGAAAACACTCTTATGGTGCAAAACTCACAGGTGCTGGTGGAGGGGGATCCATGATAGCACTCACTGACGAACCGGAAAAGGTCGCTGAAGAGATCAAAAAGAAGGGCGGAACCCCTTACCTGATAAAATCCACTAAAAAAGGCTTGATTACCGAGAAGTAATATATCTCCTACTCCGACTTTCTTGGGGTAAGATCTCGTAATTCAAGAAAGAATTAAGATTTCAGAAGGGTTTTATTTTCTCCCTGTCTATTCCGATCCCTTCAGGCGTCAAAACAATGAAATTGTTTCCCACTCTTGCGACATCTCCAGACACTTCGCCAGCAACCGCTTTGAGTTCGCTTTGAACTCTTTCCATCGATTCTGCACTTCCCGCTATGGCCTCAATATCAATTAACAGTATATTTCCGTCATACACCTCTTCTGTAACATCTCTCACGTCTTCGTATCGATGGACCTCAGCTATTTTAATAAGAGTATCAGCTTCAAAAGTTTCGTCCATCTCTCTTTCTTCAGAAAGGTGGGTGAGATCTATATATTCTTCGCCTCCGAGGTCGGAAGCTCTTCCCTTCTTCTTTTTCAAATGGGCCTTTTTCTTGAGGAAATCTCCTATCATGGCATTCACGTCCGACGAAGTGATTGATGGCAAACAATAAAAATCTATCGGAAGACGAGCAGTTATAAACTATAAAATTTTTGACAACTCTAACAGAAAAGATTAATATCACCCCTATAGTAATCAAAACTGCTAACCGCAGGCGTGATCTAGTCTGGTAGGATCTGAGCCTTCCAAGCTCATTGCACGGGTTCAAATCCCGTCGCCTGCATGCTACAAAAATCATTGAATTTATATCCCACGAGTCTTTTCTACTAATCATGAAACGGATATTGATCGGAGTAGCTTGGCCATATGCGAACGGGCCTATCCATATCGGCCAGGTGGGCGGTTGTTATCTCCCACCAGACATATTCAGACGTTACCACAAGATGAAGGGCAACGAAGTTCTGATGGTCTCCGGGTCGGACCAGCACGGAACCCCTGTCACTGTGACCGCAGAAAAAGAAGGACTAACTCCAAAGGAAACGGCTGAAAAATATCATAAAATCAACTCTCAAGCCCTCAAGAGATTAGGAGTCAAGTTTTCTCTTTTTACTTACACCATGAATGAAACGCACAAGAGGGTAGCCAGAGATATCTTTAAAACTCTCTATGAAAAAAATCACATAAGCCTAGATTCGATGGAAACATTTTACTGTGAAAATTGTGAGAGGTCACTCCCTGATAGATATGTTATGGGCACCTGCCCCGAATGCGGACAGGAAGATATCAAAGGTGATCAGTGCGATGAATGTGGAACTCTTTTGGACCCGGAAGCTCTCCTAGACCCAAAATGCATGCACTGCGGTGAAACACCCAATCTTAAAGAAAGCGAACATTTTTTCCTGCGACTTTCGCATTTCCAAAAACCGTTAGAAGGATATATCGAAGATAAAGATTACTGGAAGAACCATGTACTCAACTTCACAAAAGGATGGCTGAAAGAAGGATTAGAAGATAGACCTATCTCTCGAGACATGGAATGGGGGATATCAGTGCCCATAGAGGGATACGAACAAAAAAAGATATATGTCTGGTTTGAAGCAGTGATAGGATATCTGTCGACCTCCATCAAATGGTCAGAAGAGAGTGACGGCGATTGGACAAAATTTTGGAAAAATCCTGATGCAGAACATTATTATTTCTTAGGCAAGGATAATATTCCCTTTCATACTATTATCTGGCCGGCTATGTTGATGGGATATAATGAGGAGTTGAATCTTCCCTATGATGTACCCGCAAATCAATACATGAGGATAGGGGGCCAACAATTATCTACATCAAGAGGAACAATAGTCTCCCTCCCCGACATTCTAGATGATTTCAATAGCGATGCCGTTCGATATTATATAACTGCAGTGATGCCGGAGACAAAAGACACTAACTTCACATGGGAAGAATTCGAAGATAAAGTAAATTCGGAACTTGTCGGGAATTTAGGCAACTTTATCCATAGGGTCCTTTCCTTCACCTATTCGAATTTCGGAGAAGTACCTCCAGCAGGCGAAATCGATGAAAGAGACAAAGAGGTTATAGAAAAAATTGAAAGGAAGACCAAAGAGATAGGAAAAAGTATCGAAAATAGAAAGTTCAAAGAAGGATTGAAAAAAGTTATGGAACTCTCTAGGGAAGGAAATAGATACTTCAATGATAAGGCACCTTGGGAAAAATTACCAGAAGAAGATAAGATGGCAGGTACGACTCTTAACATATCATTGAGAATAGTTAAAGCTCTTTGTATAAGCGCCGCACCTTATCTACCACATAGTATGGACTCTCTTTGGAACTATCTGCATCAAGAGGGAAGTGTACATGATCAGAATTGGAATGGTGCGCTTAAACCCCTAGAGGTAGGAACTCAATTGGATGAACCAGAACCGCTCTATGAACCGATAGACCTTGAAAATATGGAAAAAGGAGCTGAACTGATTGATTCTTTGAAAAGATTGGATCTGAGAATCGGTAAGATAACCAAAGTGAAAGAGCATCCAAATGCAGACAAATTGTATGTGACTAGGGTGGATCTTGGTCAAGAGAAGAGAACATTAGTTGCGGGTTTGAAACCTTATTATGATAAGAGTGAGATGGAAGGTAAAAAAATTGTGGTAGTCTCGAATCTCGAATCCGCGAAGTTGAGAGGGATAGAATCTGAAGGTATGATGCTGGCTGCTCAAGAAGGAGATACAGTATCTCTGCTCGAACCAAAAGGAGAAGTCGGAGAGAACATCATCGGGACCGTATCTGGTGCAGATAAGATTTCATTCGAGTATTTTCAAGAGTATGAGTTTAGAACGGTAGTTTGGGAAAACGAGAAGATATCATCCGGAGAGAAACTAGAGCCGATCAAATCTGATGGATTTGAGGGAATGTCTGTGGCATTGATAGAAGATGGAAAAGCGTTATTACTGAGGGACCGCAAGAGTCCCATAAAATTAGACAAAAAAATTTCGCCTGGAAGCAAGATTATGTGAAAAAAAGAAAAATAGTTTTTTCAGTGACTACAGAGGTCACCAAGGTCTTCTCTGCCTTCTCTTTTTGCTCTTATACCAAAAGAATATCAAAAGACTCGCCGCTATAATAACGATAACAACACCGGCATATATCAAGGAACTCGTTTCTTCCTCGATCTGAAATGTACGGCTCATAACCAATCTCTCTCTATTGAATTCGTCGACATCTTCTGATGTGCCTGTCCAGACCTCTAAAGTGTGCTCTCCTGACTCGAGTCCACGTTTTGACCATTCAAAAGTGACTCTCCTTTCTTCTCCAGGTCCAAGGTCAGTTAATGTTTCTGTGGCTTTCAGATCCCCGTTGATAAAGAGTGCGACTTCTAGTTCTTCTATATGAGCATCAGTCGGATTTGTAATCGTAACCCATGTTTTTTCTGGCTTTTCCACATTGATCCAGAACTCTTTTTCGTTAAAAGCTACTTCGCCATCTTTTCCGCAGTAGGCCCTAAAATTCAAGTTGCCTTCACTTTCTTCATGTACGGTCACATTCACAGTGAATATATTGCTAGTATCGCTCTCCGATTCCTGAGGTTGGATAGTTGCCTCTAAATCAGACTCTGTTTGAAGAGTCCAATTATCTGCATCCTGAGCTCTGATTGTTTCGCCATCGATCCTGAAGGCCCCTTTTATCTCGACTTCGTAACTAATAGTTTCATTTACAAAAAATTCTCGAGGTCCATCGACTGAGATATCTATAAGGTTGTCTTCACCTGCTGCTTCACCAGGTTGGGCCGTGACCACAAAAAAGGTGGAAAGCAAGAGGAACATGCCCACCAATACAGCGAAGTTTTTAAGTTCCATCATATCCACCTCTTCTTCTTCGCCACAAATATCCCGATAGCCCCAACTGAGATGATTATACCTGCCCAATGCCAATTACTCAAAGTGAAGGGCTCCTCTTCCAAAATGAATTCATCCCCTTCGAATTCCACCATATCTCTATAGGCCGTGATCTCTGGTAAAGAAGTAGTGAACATCTTGGTCTCTTGAACGTTAGAATCGCCTTCAGAGCGCACTGTCAATTCTAACTCGATCCTTTCCACAGGATCTGATGAAGTAGATCTAAATCTAACTTCGAAGGAATCTGTTTCACCTGCTTCTATCTCTTCTGTCCTCTCGGGAACGGTGACATTCCAGCCATGACTGGGGGTTTCTGCATCTAAATTATAAATATCAGGACCATTTCCAGTATTGCGTAATTCTACCGTGTATGTTAATTCACCGGATCTGTAACTTCTGTCTCTGATCTCTTCAGATATCTCTAGTCCATATGTTTGTCTTATCTCGATAGGGATATCCTCCTCTAAAGTCTCGTCTGACTTGAGTGAACGTACCGTGAAACTAACAGTTTCTCCGACTTTAGCGTCTTCGGAAACTGTAACTTCTATTTCGATATCTTGACTGTCACCAGGGAGGATCTCCGTGGTCTTCTTGGGATTGAAATTGATATCCCAATCATCCAAATCAGCAGAGAATTCATACTCGTCAGGCACATTACCCCTATTTTCGATTGTTGCCATATATCGCACCACTTCACCTTGAGATGCTGTTTTTTCCTCTAAATTTATTTCTATATGATCCTTACCGTATTCCTCAACCATTCCAAGGTTTATAGTCCTGTGTCTATCAAAATCCATATCTAGACGGGTATCATAGGTGTATCTGTTAGTTCCATAATACTCCCTATCTCTATCTTCCTCTATCTCTATCGAGTAGGTATCTTTAGGCAACAAGATCCTAAAGGAGCCATCTTCTTCTGTATAGAAGGTATTATGAGCCCCATCTCTTCTCAAGTCTAACTCGGTCTCTACGCCTTCGTCTTCCAAATAAACCCTTCCTGAAAAGACAACAGCTTCTTCTAAAGCAACGTCCATCTCATGATCATCAGCTGGCATCTCGAAGGTATCAAAGTAAGCATATGATCCATGTTCAGTATAAAGAGTATATTCACCATGTAGAAGTTCCTCAATCTTAAAATGTCCTGTATCGTTAGTCTCAATATCATCGTATTCGCCGGGTATCTCCAAAACCACACCACTGACCGGTTCTCCATCAACTGAAACCTGACCCCTCAATCTCGAGTTCAATATCTTCTCTTTCAACTCTATCTCTTCTTCAAGACCATTTTCGTTGATATTAGTAGTCATATCCAGATAATAAAGCACCTCTCTGATCTTCCCGTTTCTCTCCGCTTCGGTTCTATGGTCGACGGTTATTTGATACTCTCCATGAGAAACATTGAGATTTAACTCACCATCGATATCAGTCGATGTCTCTATCACGTAATTTGATTCCGTATTTCTGAACCTAACTTCTATCTGCTCTCCTGAAGGACCGTCAAGAGTAGAATCGACCTGAGTTATTGGTCCCAACTCAAGATTAAAGGCGGCTTTGGATTCATTTAAAGGTAGACTCTCCTGCGTAGCGGAGACCCCTGTGGGATGAATCGCCCGGACAGAATAATTTCCAGGTACGAGATATAATTCATAGGTTTCGTTTGCTGACATCACTGATACAATTTTATTTTCAGAATCCTGGAAAGATATTTCTGCGGATGGAGTTTCATCTTCATGCGGGATAATATCCCCCGTCAATTTCACTTTATATTCTATCTCAAGTTCTTTCCTAAGCTCTTCAACACCCGGCCTGATAGTCAAGGAGTCAGAAACACTGTATTTCGCTTCACCATCCTCTACCAGATAATCTCCATATATCTCATATCTACCGGGCTGAAGTTCGACCTCATATTCTTCGGTTTCGGAGAGAGTCAGAGTCAGTTCCTTTCTTTCAGCCCCGTCGCCTATAGGTTCAAACGCTAGTTCCATTTCATCGATCGGATGTTCATCTTCATCGAAATTAATGCTCACATCTACATCCACGTCCTCAGCCCGGAGTGATATTTCTCTATTATCTACCACAGAAGGATCGATAGTATCAGTCCATTCATGATAGCCTTCCTTTCTTACGGTGAAAACAAATTCTTCATCAGGAAGTGATAATTCATATTCCCCATCTATATCGGTAGTTATTTGTAAAGGCGAGGTTCTATGCTCACAGAACACTTCGATCCTGGCGAACATACCTTCCTCAGGCATCGTATCTCTAATTACTTTGCCTTCGAGACGATGTCCTCTCGAGCCTTCTAAAGTGATATCTCTAACCCTGTTCAAATTGATGTCTTTCCAATCGAAATAAAGTCCATAAGGAAGGTCGCCTTCGGGATGGAACTCATACCAACCATAAACTGTGTAGTGACCCTCCGGCAAATAGGCCCTGAATCTCCCTTCTTGATTAGTGGTCATGTAATATTCTGCTCCTGAGCCATCTTTCACGAATAGCTCTGCTCTATTGACCCCCTCACCGTCATATTCAGCTGTTCCACTCAACCTTCGCGCTTTCACGAACTCACCTTCATAATTCGTGATATCCTCTTCCACTAATAAATCATCTAAAAATGCAGTAGTTTCGCTTCCTCGGCGATTAACACCGTGTATGTCATAGTGGCCTCTTGGTAATTTTATACTGAATTCGCCGTGCGCATCAGTCTTTATTTCTCTATCATAATGTTTTCTCGCGAGAATATTCAATCTCTGATTAGATAATCTTTCTCCTTCCTGTCTTATCAAACCTTCAAGTCTATGGGCTTTAACCACTGTTAGGTGATCCAGCTCTTTACTCTCATCTTCTCTTATCTCTATCTCCTGTGGGCCTTCTCCTAGTGTATAACCTTCATCTTGTATTTCTAGAGTGTATTTTCCAGCAGGAAGGTTCTCGAACTCGAAACCTACTGTCTCCCCTAAAACCAACTCTTTCGTCCTGTCGGTATCCCTCAAGGATAAAGTCAAAGTCTCTGTTTCGGGATCTTCAATATCATAAGATATACTCCCAGTTAAATTTCCCGTAGATACCGGTATATCCTGGGTTGTCTCTTGGCCCAGATCTACCTCAACCCCCTCGAAGGTTTCGCTTCCAGGAATTGTCGTGTTGATTGTATATTTCCCTGGAACTAGTCCTTCATGCCCATAATTCCCATCCTCAATATCAATAGTATACTCCAGTTCTGAATGTTCATTATTCATTCTCACTTCGCCGGGAGAAGAGACTAAAGTATCGTTCTGTGGGTCGTATTCCCCATCACCATCTCTGTCCAAGAAGACTCTACCCGAGATCTGCCCCGAATCTACTTCAAAATCATTTTCAAGTTGATAATCCCATCTTCCATCGCCGGATCTGTCTATCTCTTTTCTCAAAGCCTGTTCTTCAGTAATTTCAAATTGCTCAGCCCCTAAAACGATTTGTTCGTGCTGAAGTTCCTTTTCTCCGCCACCGCCCGTAGAAATCATCACTGTGATATTGCCTTCTGGGAGTATCGCTCGATACCTTCCCTCTTCATCGGTTCGAGAAGTGTGTTGAGGTGTAGGTCTTAATAATTCACCATCAGGGTCTAAGCTAGCGTCCAAAACAGTAACTTTAGCATTTGGAACCGGTTCTCCGGCCTCAGTTCTAACTTGCCCCTCCAAGATAGCTCCATCATAATATCTCAAGAATACAACGCCCTGCCGCATATAAGAATTAGGCCTTGGATCAACAGTAACATTCTCATCATCCATATACTCAATAGCCTGCTTGAAGGGCATGGCTTCCCAAGCTTCAGTGTGATTTTGGACTTCATCTTCAGGATAAGGATTGAAGTAACCTGTTCTATGAATTTCATTAAAGTGAGTAAGATTCCATCCTGGCATAGGCTGGGCCTCCGGATCATCGATACCAGGAATGCCCTCTCCTGGTCCTTCCGGTTCCATGCCAGGGCCCATGCCCGGGTCCATGCCGGGATCAGGGTTTCCTTCCGGGTTGCTAGGATTATCTAATTCTTGAAGGCTATAACCGGCAAATATCCGGTACAGAGCGGAATTATAGAACATATCTTGGAATTCTATCTGCTGATCTACTATTTGCGCATCGGGTGGAACTTCCTCATGAGTATCATATGTCCGTCCTTCTTGATCGACTAATTGCATCTGGTAAAAATCAATTGGTGTTCTACCTCTACCCTCCTCATCAACTCGATGTCCTGAGAGGAACGCCGGGGCATGGAAGATCCCAGTATCTCTAGCAGAAGTCGGGAACAATCTTGAATCCACAGCAAAGTATCCGATCCTGTTCTCAAGCTTCTCATAACCTGAATCAAAACTTATACTCCTGTAAAGTGAAGATAACGTCTCTAGGTCCTCATTAGCTAATGTGCCCATGATCATGGCCCAGCGCACGTTTCTATTGTCGATATCATCTGCTCTTGGATGATATCTATCTGGGTTGGAAAGAACTTCCTCCCGATAAGAACCTGGATTCCTGTAAATATCCTCTAGTTTTTCAGTTTTCTCTTCTCCGATATGATCTATCAATATCTGCTCTACATCTCCTTCAAATTCGCCTTTATCTTGATAAGGGAGCTGAAGTTGTCTTCCCACCAGCAATGCTAGCATTGCTGATTCGTTCTGAGCCATGAGGAAATTTCCTGCAAATCTGTGAGCGTGCTGGAAGTTGTCCGCAACGGTAGGATTTTCTCCAAGATTCATTGCCTCGAAGCCGTAATCCCACCAGCTCAGGAAGGCGGGTCTCTCCTCTGGGGGTATATCTTCATTTTTCCGTTTTAGATCCTCCCAAGCCGTTGGCCAATGCTCGGTCGGCTTATCTAGAGAATATCCAAAACCACCGAAGTAATGAAAACCATCCTCCTCAGGATCGTGATCTGGAGGCCTCAAAAAGCTGGGAAGGCTTTCAAAGATCTGTTCTTCGTATCTTTGTTTTTCCTCGTAAGGAATCCCGGCATCTACAACATACAAAGCATTCGGTGTAAGAAGTATAAACACAACCAAAAGAGTAACTAGAATGTGTTTTATCTCAACTCCGTCTTTTACCCTTCCTACAAAGCTTCCTCGGTGCCTTCTAAAATATCTTCCGATCTCACTAAATCCCGTTTTATCGAAGATAAGAGCTAACACCCAACCCGCAGTGAGTGCAAAAGCGGGAGCTGCATTGAAAATGAATCTGACCGCTGTAGTAGCCATGTAAATCGCAAAAGCTGACCAAACCAGAATAAATATGAATGAACGTGACCAGTCCAATCTCAGGTGCCAAGTTGCTAGAGCGAGACCTACCCAAGAAAGGAAGAACGTTGCGAGTCCTCCGGCTAGTACCAACCTGCTGAACGTCGGCGGCTGAGCTTCAGCTATGGTCGCAAACAATTTATTATCTACGAAGTATTGACCTGCAGCAGTCTGTATCACATCGGGGCCTATAGTTAGAAGAAGTACGCCTGCAAATATTATAATTGAAAAAGTCAAGACCCAGGGTAGATCTCTAGTAACGGTAAAGTAAACGCCTACGCCGAATGTTCCAAGAAATATGAAGAAGGGAACTTGAAACCAATTTTCAAGGGGCCAACGGAACCACTCTGTCAAGATATGAGGTCTGTGCATCGCATACCAAGGTAGAGCGATCATAAAGGCTATTAAAGACAAAATAAAGATATTTATAGTTATACCCAAGGAATCTTTTGACCTGAATTTATCTATGAGTAATTGTATCAGAAAATACACCCATATTATAACGAGTACATACGCGTAACCTTTCCACGTTAGAGCGACTGCGCCTATCGAAATACCGGCCATAGCGGCATAAAGCATACTCTTTTTGTTTGAGCTTAAGTATTTAGAGAGTCCTTTCTTTATATCAGCGATTTTCGCCCAATCCGAGACCCATTTTTTATCATCGGTGATCTCCTCTAAGGAACGCATGAAGAAAAAGAACGCTACCACGATGAAAAACATCGAAAATGAGTCGTGATTGGTATTGGTCAAAACTCCTCTTTCTAGATGGGCAGCACTTATAGCTAGTAGGAATGCTCCAGCGATCCCCGCCTTTTTTCCGAAAGTCCTTTTCCCTATCAAATACGTAGGGAAAACTGTAAGAGCACCCCAAAACGCAGATGAAAGTATGAAGGAATGATTTATCGCTTTGTCCAAATTGCCCACGAAGGGTACCAGTAAGTATCCACCCAAAACAACAGACCACTGATAAAGTGGAGGTCGGACATTTTGATTTCCTTCAAGAGGATAACCTCTCAAAGGATCTGTGAAAAGATGTTCATTATATTCAGCAATATAGTTGACTATCCTAGCATTATAGTGAGAGTCAGCTCCTCCTCCTAATAGATAAGGAAGCCCAAATTCCGTAGCGGCTTCATATGCGAAATAGGCTCTCACCATCATCGCGATTATGAAAATGCCAATCAGAACTGCTGTGGTATCCCAGTGTTTTTCAAGCCACGAAGGGCTAGAGGAGGGGTTTTTCTTTCCTGCGGTTAAACGACTGATTAAACTAGAACTCATAGCTATTCACCTGTATTAGAGTATATATACTACTCATCTCATTGACCAGTAAACACGACTATATTGGGACCCCTATTTATAGCTTATTCCATCAGCTATTCTCCTTTTTTAGACTGGACATTGATAGATCATCTATCGAAAAGGAACTCATCTAATCTCTCTTCGGCTTCATCTCTTTTCTTTTGATGTTCTTCCAAAAAGCCATTGATGTTTTCCTTCAAAATACCTTTGCATTCACCACAGAGTATATCCCCCTGTCTGCATCTCTTTTCGATATCGAAAACTTTTTCATCGTCAGATTCAAAGATGAAATATCTATAATTTTGGATGGCACAGATATCAGGATCTCCTCCTTTTTTTCTCTGCTCGGCGGCTGAAACTCTACCACCTGTAAAGGCTTCATTTATCTTCTCATCCACATCTTCAGGAGCGTCTGTAGTGAAAATCGTCGTTTTTGGCTGGCTTGCCGACATCTTTCCGGTTCCGTCCAACGAAGGTGCCAACTTATTGTGTAATAATGCAGGTTTCAAATAATCTATAGTTTCAGCAATATCTCTAGTCAGTCTAAAATGAGGGTCCTGATCTATCCCGCATGGGATCAAGACGGGAACATCCTTTTCTTCCAATTCTGTAGGAAGGAAACAGGGTGCAGATTGAATAGCCGTATAAAATATACTGCCTACATTAGTTGAATTGTCGAAACCGAAAACCGCCCTAACATTTGAAAAATTCAATCTTTTACCAACCTTTAGTGCTAAAGGATACAGAGTATCTATATTATCAGTATCGATCAAGATATGGGTCTTTTCCGGATCGAACCCTAGTGCGATGATATCCTTAGCATTCTCAAGAGCATAAGAATGTGTCATCTCAAGAGTATTCTCAAACTCAAACAAGAACTTCTCGTCGTCAGTTAGTTGAAAGAACATTTCCACATCGAACTTCTCCTGAATCCATTTAGCTAGAATCCAAGGCATAAGGTGACCAACGTGGGTATGACCCGAGGGACCTCTACCGGTATAGAGAGCAAATTTATTCCCCTTATCATACTCGTCCAGTATCCAATCTAAATCCCGATGGGAATAAAAAATGTTCCTCCTCAGCATGAAATGTGTGCCACCAACTATATCCTCTATCCTTTGCAACAATTCTTCATCTACCTCTTCGGTTCCGAATTTCTCGGTCAGCTTTTCGTAGTCTATCTTACCTTCGACTTCCCATGGAGTAACTGTGAACTCGTCATCAGGTGTTTCATCATCCGTCATGTTATTCCCTTCCTCATATTCAGTTTGAATAAATAATGTTTTTCATCTTGAGTGCAAAATTGAGCAGATACGTCGTCTATTGATCGGTGGGGGCATTTTCAGTGAGGGCTCCCCGAGATAAATCTCGGGGCATCCTCACCTATTGGCCAGCAAAGTCTTGTAGAGATGTCTGAGGAGT